>Ga0074044_10002372_pt1 | contig 16511 bp, 11 predicted proteins | sample BogForMeECP23OM1_FD_94443 | JGI IMG/M metagenome (GOLD analysis project Ga0074044, IMG submission 94443) | Bog forest soil microbial communities from Calvert Island, British Columbia, Canada - Bog Forest MetaG ECP23OM1 | ecosystem: Environmental > Terrestrial > Soil > Wetlands ...
CAAGGGCGCCGCGCGGGCGCCCTCGGTTTGCAACAAAACGCAGTTATTTTGCGGTCGTTACTGCGGCAGAGTCCTCCGGTAGAGCCGGCCGCTTGATCTGATTCAGGTGCTCATCGGTCAGGCTTTCGAGAAACGCGATCAGATCCGCTTGTTCTTTGTCGCTCAGGTTGAGCGGGAAGATCAACGAGTCCTGATTGGGATTTTTCTTCGGATCGGCGCCCATGTTGTAATGCTCGATGACCTGCTGCATGGTCGAGAACGCGCCGTCGTGCATGAAGAAAGCGAAGGACGCGGAGTTATACAGCGTCGGCGTCTTGAATTTTCCCTTGTCCGCTGGGTCCTTGGTCACGTCGAGTCTTCCATTGTCTTCCTTGAGCGGACCGACTTGCGGCACCCCGATGTTGTGATACGCATTGTCGGTCAACAGCGGCGGGGTATGGCAGGTGATACATGCGGCCTTGCCCTTGAAAATTTCGAAACCGCGTTGGGCCGCCGGCGACAGCGCTTTCTTGTCGCCGTTCACGTAGCGCTGGAATGGCGAGTTGTGGGCGACCAGCGTGCGTTCAAAGGTGGCGATTGCCTTGGCGATGTTTTCCGGCGTGGCGTCGGAACCGAATACCGCATTGAATTGCTTTTTGTAGCCCGGAATCGCATTGAGTTTTTTGACTACTTCGTCGACGTTGCCGCCCATTTCCACCGGAGCGCTGATCGGACCCATGTGGCCGTGCAGCGCGCCGGTCTGCTCTTCCAGCGAAGCAGCGCGGCCGTCCCAGAACTGGGACGTGTAGTAGCCTGCGTTGTCCCACGACGGCGCCCAGCGGCCGAGTTCGCCGCCCTGGCCAAACGCGCGCGGCGTCGGGCCACCCCCGCCGGCTTCCGGCAGATGGCAGCTGGTGCAGCTCATCGCGTCATTCTTGGATAGGCGGGTATCGAATACCAGTTGCTGCCCCAGCGCCGCCTTGGCCTTGGATTGCGGGTTGGCTTTGGGTGTTGGTACGGAAGGGAGTTTCCATGCGGACAGATCGTCGGCCGCGTAGCCGCTGGCGGAGATTGCGATGAGTGCAGAAAAAACGATGCTCTTGAACTTAGGGCCGTGCATGTTGCCTCCTTGAGGATGAATTCGTTTCAGAAACGCCAGGGTACTTTATAATATATTATACTAGGTCTAAAATATAGTCCAAGTTTATTTTAGGGCCTTTGCTCTCGGGGCAGGAAATTGTCAGATAATTAAATAATGTTTGATTGATGGGGATCGCAGAAATGCTCGAAATTCATTCGCAAACCTTGCCCCCGCCGCGGCGGAAACCAGTTACACCTAATTCTAATGGCTTTCAGGCCAAATTGCCGACAGCGTTTGCAGTGCTCGGCATCCGTACCGGCAGCGGGCGGCTGATCGGCATCGAATATCTGCCGCGCGCTATTGCCGTGCTCGCACCGAGCGACGCACTAACCGCGGAAGTATTTCGCCAGATCGAATGCTATCTCGACGATCCCGAGTACCGCTTTGACTTGCCGCTGGCGATCGAAGGCACACCGTTCCAGCGTCGGGTGTGGGAAACAATCGCCGCGATACCGTGCGGCCGGACGTTGACCTATCGCGAGGTCGCGCAGCAGATAGACAGCGCGCCGCGTGCGGTCGGCGGCGCCTGCGGCGCGAACCGCCTGCCGTTGGTGATTCCGTGCCACCGCGTAGTTGCGACCGGCGGCATCGGCGGCTTCATGCATGCGCGCGGCGGGCAGCCGCTCGCCATCAAGCGCTGGTTGCTGACGCATGAAGGGATCTGAAGACCCGGCACTCGACGAATTCTGCGATGCGCTGTGGCTCGAGGACGGGCTGTCGCGCAACACCCTCGACAGCTATCGCCGCGATCTCGAACAGTTCGCCGCATGGCTCGCCAAGACTTCTCCAAAGCAACTGACCGCAGCAACGCGCAGTGACCTGCTCGAATTTCTCGCGCACCGCGCAGCGCAGCGCGCCAAAGCAAGCACCACCGGCCGCCAGTTGTCGAGTTGCAAGCGGTTTTTCCAGTTCATGCTGCGGCAGGGCAGGATCAAGGTTGATCCGACGCTCAACATCGACGCGCCGAAACTGCCGCGCGGGTTGCCCAAGAGCCTGACCGAAGAGGATGTCGAAAAATTGCTGGCCGCATCAGACGTTGAAGATGCGCGCGGACTGCGCGACCGCGCGATGCTCGAAGTACTGTATGCCTGCGGACTGCGTGTGTCCGAATTGGTGACGCTGAAGACTGCGCAGATGAGCCAGGATATGGGCGTGGTGCGCGTTGTCGGCAAGGGTTCGAAAGAACGGCTGGTACCGCTCGGCGAAGAGGCGCTCGCCTGGGTGCGCCGTTATCTGAAGGAGAGCCGGCCGCAGATTCTGGGCGGACGCGCGTCCGATGCGCTGTTCGTAACTGGCCGTGCCGCCGCGATGACGCGCCAGATGTTCTGGCAGTTGCTCAAGCGTTATGCGGCGCGGGCGGGCATCCACAAATTGATTTCACCGCACACGCTGCGCCATGCGTTCGCAACGCATTTGCTGAATCACGGCGCCGACTTGCGCGTCGTGCAATTGCTGCTCGGTCACTCCGATATTTCAACCACGCAGATTTACACTCATGTCGCGCGCGAACGGCTCAAGCAATTGCATGCTCAGCATCATCCGCGCGGGTAGGGCGCGCTCATTTTTGTTCACCGCGCTCGACGGTGACGCCGAGTTTCCTGACATTGCGCAGCGGCCCGAGTTTGGCGACGCTGACTTTGATCCACGGCGTCTTGAATTCGCGCATAATCGTATCGGCAATGGTGGCGGCGGCGGTTTCGAGTAGCGGGAAATGGCGCTCGCCGAACAATTGTTCGATGCGCGTAACGATCTTGCTGTAATCGAGGGTGTCGGCGATGTCGCCGCTGCTGGCGGCGTGCGTGCCCGGCAGCCCGACTTCGAGGTCGAGCTGGATCGTTTGCGGCACTTTTTGTTCCCACGCGTAGATGCCGATCCGCGTCTCGATCTTAAGTTCCTGAATGAAGATGGTGTCCATCGGTGCGAGGCGTGGGATTTAATTTATGAAGGGGCGAGGGGCGATTCCGCTAAAATTGCGCGCATTGTAGAGCATCCATGATAACGACGGTAGCAGCCGCGCTCGCGGCATATTTGATCGGCTCGATTTCATTTGCGGTGATCGTGAGCCGCGTGTTGAGGTTGCCTGATCCACGTACCTTCGGCTCAGGGAATCCGGGCGCGACCAACGTGCTGCGTTCCGGTCGCAAGGCCGCCGCCGCGCTGACCTTGCTTGGTGACGGCGGCAAAGGCTGGCTTGCCGTGCATTTCGTGCAGCATCTGATAACGACACCGACCATGCTGGTGCCGGTCAGTTCTGCCGCCGCGCTGGCAGTTGTCATCGGGCACATGTATCCGCTGTTTTTCCGTTTCCACGGTGGCAAGGGGGTGGCCACCGCGTTAGGCGCGCTGCTGGGACTCGACGAATGGCTTGCGCTGGTGGCCATCCTGGTCTGGTTGATCATGGCCGGCGCTTTTCGACTTTCATCGCTGGCTTCGATCGCGGCGGCGCTGGCGGCGGTGCTGTGGTGCGGATACTGGTATCGCTTTGAGCATGCTTATTTCTGGAGCGTGCTGCTCATCGCGATCCTCGTAATCTGGCGTCACCGCGACAATATTCGAAAACTGCTGGCCGGCACCGAAGACCGCATCGGCGGCAAGCGGGCCTGAGCGATGAAAATCGCCGTGCTCGGCGCCGGCGCGATCGGCGTTTCCAGTGCGTGGTATCTGCGCGCGGCGGGACACGAAGTGGTGGTGGTCGAGCGCCGCCCGGGGCCGGCGCTCGAAACCAGCTTCGCCAACGGCGGACAGATCTCAGCGAGCTACGCAATGCCGTGGGCGAATCCACGCGCGCCTTTGCAAGTCCTCAAGTGGTTGGGCCGGGAGGACGCGCCGCTGTTGTTTCGCTTACGTGCCGATCCTGCTCAGTGGCGCTGGGGAGCGCGCTTCCTGATCGAATGCCTGCCGGCACGCACGCGTCATAACATTGCCGCCATTCTGCGGCTCGCGCTCTACAGCCGCGACCAATTGCAGGCGCTGCGCGCGGCAACCGGTATCGAGTACGATCAGCGCACCGCTGGCATCCTTCATTTCTATACCGATCACGCGCAGCTCGCGGTGGCACGCGCAGATGCGGCGTTGCTGGCCGAATTCGGCAGTGACCGGGTGCCGAAGACGCCGCAGGAAATCATTGCGATCGAACCGGCGCTGGCGCCGCTGCAAGCGCGCATTGTCGGCGGCGATTACATGCCGGCCGACGAGTCGGGCGATGCGCTGTTGTTTACGCAGCGGCTCGCCGCGTTATGCGCAGCCCGCGACGTGCGGTTTTTGTACGACAGGACCATCGAGCGTCTTGTCGCCGGCGCCGCTGCGATTGACGGGGTGCACGTCAGACACGCCGATGGGGGCAAGGAAATCCTGCACGCTGACGCCTATGTCGTCGCACTCGGCAGCTACAGTCCGTTGCTGCTGAAACCACTAGGCATGCGGCCGCTGATTTATCCGGTCAAGGGTTATTCGATCACGATTCCGATTACGAATCCCGCCGCCGCGCCGCGCGTGAGTTTGACCGACGATGCGCACAAAATCGTGTTTTCGCGTCTCGGCGAGCGATTGCGCGTGGCCGGCACCGCGGAATTCGATGGCTACAATACCGCGCTTAACCAAATCCGCTGCGATGCGTTGCTCAAGCGTAGTGCTGAACTGTTTCCCGATGCCGGGGATTTCACGCGCGTCGAACGCTGGGCCGGATTGCGGCCGGCGACGCCATCCAACGTACCGTACGTGTGCGCTACGCGCCACCGCAATCTGTTTCTCAATACCGGACACGGCACGCTCGGCTGGACCATGGCGTGTGGTTCGGGGCGGTTGCTTGCGGATCTGGTGGCGGAGAAAAAAACCGCAATCGACCCTGATGCGTACGCAATTATGCGCTAACCGGCTGCAGGGTGGCGAGCTCCCAGCGCGGCTGAACTCCGAAAGCGAGCGGAGCGCGGATGGTGGAGTGCGCGGCGTGCTGCAGCCGCAATGCGGCCGCAAACGCAATCATCGCACCGTTGTCGGTGCACAGCTCGGGTGCCGGATAGAACACGCACGCACCGCGGCGTGTGGCGGCGGCGGTCAGCCGCGCGCGCAGTTCGCGATTCGCGCCGACGCCGCCGGCGACCACCAGCTGCGTGAGGCCGGTGCGCTCGAGCGCGGCCAGTGATTTCACGACCAACACGTCGACGATTGCGGCCTGCAGTTCAGCCGCGACGTCGGCGCGTCTTTGCGCATTGAGCGGCTGCGCTTTGATCTGGATCAGCACCGCGGTCTTGAGTCCGCTGAAGCTGAAGTCGAGGTCGCCGGTTTTTTCAAGTTGGGGGAGCATCGGTCGTGGCAGGCTCACGCGGCCGGGCTGTCCGCGCTCAGCGAGCTGAGCGATTGCCGGTCCGCCCGGATAGCCGAGACCGAGCAATTGCGCGGTTTTGTCGAACGCTTCGCCGGCCGCGTCGTCGAGCGTCTCGCCGAGCAGTTCGTAGACGCCGACGCTGGACACCCGCATCAACTGGCTGTGGCCGCCGGAGACCAGCAGCGCGACGAACGGGAAATCCGGCGCCGGTTCGGCCATCAATGGTGACAGCAAATGGCCTTCGAGATGATGGATGCTGAGTGCTGGCACGTTGAGCGCATAACCGAGACCGTGCGCGATCGAAGCCCCGACCAGCAGCGCGCCGGCAAGCCCCGGTCCTGCGGTGTAGGCGATTGCGTCAATATCGGCTAGCGCGCAATTGGCTTGCCGGAGGGTTTCGCGCGCGAGCGGCAACACGCGCCGGATATGGTCGCGCGAGGCCAACTCCGGCACCACGCCGCCGTAATCGGCATGCAACGCGGCCTGTGAATACAACGTGTTCCCGCGCAGGCCACGCGTGGTGTCATAAAGCGCGATGCCGGTCTCGTCACATGAGGTTTCAATGCCCAATACCCGCATCTACCGCAATTCCTTGAATTTAAATTGTTCGTTGATATAATACGCGACTTTTGAAATTCGTTAGGAAATCATGACCACCGTTAGAGTCAAGGAAAACGAACCGTTTGAAGTGGCGATGCGCCGTTTCAAACGCACCATCGAAAAGACCGGCCTGCTCACCGAACTACGTGCACGCGAGTTTTATGAGAAGCCCACTTCCGAGCGCAAACGCAAGCTCGCTGCGGCAGTCAAGCGCCACTACAAACGCATCCGCTCGCAAATGCTGCCGACCAAGCTCTACTAAAGCTCGGTGCAAGACAAACAGACAAAGGGTGAAGGGTAGAACCTTCGCCTTTTTTATTTTTATATATTCCAGCCCTTTTTCCGCATGTCCTTAAAGTCCCGTATTAACGAAGAGATGAAGACCGCGTTGCGCGCGAAGGATACGCTGCGGCTGTCCGCGATCCGGCTATTGCTCGCGGGCATGAAGCAGAAGGAAGTTGACGAGCGCGTCGAACTGACCGATGCCGATGTGGTCGCGATCATCGAAAAAATGATCAAACAGCGCCGCGATTCGATTGCGCAGTACGAGAAAGGCGGCCGCCAGGATCTGGCCGACGCCGAGAAGTTCGAAATCGGCGTGTTGCAGGCTTACATGCCGCAGGCACTGTCGGATGCCGCGATCGAGGCCGCGATCGCCGCCGCACTGCAGGCCGCGAGCGCCAAGGGCATGGCCGACATGGGCAAAGTGATGGCGGTGTTGAAGCCGCAATTGGCCGGCCGTGCCGACATGGGCAAAGTATCCGCGCTGGTCAAGGCCAAGCTCGCCGGCTGACAGTTGGCAGCGGCATCCCGCTGCGCCGCAAACATCCTATAATGAAGTCCGCCCGTGCTGTCCGGCGCGAGGCATGCGTGATGATTCCTCAATCGTTCATTCAGGATCTGCTGAACCGCGTCGATATCGTTGGCGTAATTGAACGCTACGTGCCGCTCAAACGCGCCGGTGCCAACTATGTCGCGCGCTGCCCATTCCACAGCGAGAAAACGCCGTCGTTCACGGTCAGCGCGTCCAAGCAGTTTTATCATTGTTTCGGCTGCGGTGCCCACGGAACCGTAATCGGTTTCGTCATGGAATATAGCGGCAGCGGTTTTGTCGAGACGGTGCGCGAGCTTGCGCAGAGCGTCGGCTTGCAGGTGCCGGATGTCAAAAGCGACCGCCCGCGCGTCAAGACCGAGGAGGGCGATGACCTGTACGCGGTGCTGCTGAAGGCCGCGCAATACTACCGCCAGCAGTTGAAGGCTGCGCCGCACGCAATCGAATACCTGAAGCAGCGCGGACTGTCCGGCGAGATCGCAAAGCAGTTCGGCATCGGTTACGCGCCCGATGACTGGCGCAATCTGCAAGCCGCATTCCCCGACTACGAAGCCAAGGCTCTGGTCGCCGCGGGACTCGTGGTCGAAGGGGAAGAGGGCAAACGTTACGACCGGTTCCGCGACCGCATCATGTTCCCAATCGTCGATGCCCGCGGGCACATTGTCGGGTTCGGCGGACGCGTGCTCGCGACCGGGAGCGCCGATGCAGCGGCGCAGGGGTCGCCCAAATATCTGAACTCGCCGGAAACGGCGTTGTTTGAAAAGAGCCGCGAGCTTTATGGCTTGTATCAGGCAAGGCGCGCGATTCGCGATGCCGAGCGCGTAGTGGTGGTCGAGGGGTACATGGACGTCGTTGCCCTTGCGCAAGCGGGCATCGGCTACGCGGTCGCGACGCTCGGCACCGCAACGACACCTACGCACATACAAAAACTGCTGCGGCAAACCGACGAAGTCGTGTTCTGCTTTGACGGCGATGATGCCGGCCGCCGTGCCGCGTGGCGGGCACTGGAAAACAGTCTTGAGCAGCTCGTCGACGCCAAGCAGGTGTCATTTTTGTTCTTGCCGCAGGGCGAGGATCCCGATATTTTCGTGCGCAAGGCGGGCCGTGCGGCGTTCGAGATGCTACTGCGCGACGCGCTGCCACTGTCGCAATTTTTGCTGCAGGAATTGAGCGCACGTGTCGATCTCAACACCGATGAGGGGCGCGCTCGGCTACTGCAGGAAGCGCAGCCACTGGTCGCCCGCATTCAAGCGCGGTTTCTAAATGGCATGATCCGCCAGAATCTCGCGCGTCTAACCGGTATCACGTCGCAGGAACTCGACCGTGCATATGGCGGCAAACCTAATGCCCCGCGCGCCGCGTTGCCGCGGGCGGCCGCAGAGCGGGTGCGCGGACCGGAACGTATGCTGGTTGAATTGCTGGTGCTGCGCCCTGATCTTGGAAGGGTGGTTGAACGCAGCGCATTGGCCGCCGCACGCGGTGTGGTGGGTATCAGCCAGCAGGAAATCGAGTTTCTCGATCAATTGCTGAAAGTATTTGCGCAGTCGCCAGCGGCCAAAATTGGCGAGTATTTTCGCGACACCCACTTTGAAGCGCTGGCCCAGGAAGTGGAAACCGCGCTGTTGACCCGGCCTGAAGCCGGTTTTCAGAAGGACGAACTGGAAGCACAACTGCTTACCGCATGGCAAAACTTGCGCAGCAAGATTCAGGACGGGGTGCGCGGAGCCCGTTTGAAAACATTGCAGGAGAAGCAGCAGAAACAGAACCTTAGTTCGGAAGAGCAGTCTGAATACAAGGAGTTGATACGCTCTCCAAGCGGATCGGCAAACAGGTGATAAGACCGTGATTTTGAGATACAATCGCGCGTTTTTCGATTTGAGCTTCACGACCCGCGAGGCTGGACATGGCAAAACGTAAAAAAGCGGCAAAAGCGAAAGCAAAGAAACCGGTGCACCGGGAGAAACTGAAGAAGACTGCGCGCAAGGCGAGGAAACCCGCGGCGCGTAAACCCGCGCGCGCCGCGGCGCGTAAATCGGAACACGCCGCGGTCGCCAAGAAGCCGCACAAACTTACGCCCAAAGAATTCGCAGAAAAACTGCGCGCTGAAAAAGAAGCCCGGCTCAAGGCCGGCAAAGTGGCCGAACCACAGACCGCGTCGGACGCCAAACCCAAATCACGCGGGCGCTTGACCGCCAAGGAAAAGGCGTTCGTCAAGGAACTTGAGCGTCGCGAATTGCCGCCGCAGGAACTTGAGGCGCGCCGGACGCGGCTGAAGAATTTGATCGCACTCGGCAAGGAGCGTGGCTACTTGACCTACGCCGAGATCAATGACCATTTGCCGGACGATATGCTGGATGCCGATCAGATCGAAGGCATCATCAGCATGATCAACGATATGGCGATCCAGGTCTACGACAAGGCACCGGACGCCGAAACGCTGCTGATGTCGGAGGCGACGCCGCCGGTCGCTGACGAGGACGCGGTCGAGGAAGCTGAAGCCGCGCTGTCCACTGTCGACTCCGAATTCGGCCGCACCACCGACCCGGTACGCATGTACATGCGTGAGATGGGCTCGGTCGAACTGCTGACGCGCGAAGGCGAAATCAAGATCGCAAAGCGCATCGAAGACGGCCTGCGGCACATGATCCAGGCGATCTCGGCATGCCCGACGACGATTGCGGAAATCCTTACGCTGGCAGAGAAGATTGAGAAAGACGAGATTCGTGTTGATGAAGTCGTGGATGGTCTCGCCGATCCGGAGGCCGAACAGCTGGTCGAGGAGTCTGCCGCCGCCGACGAGGAAGAAGAAGTCGAGGAAGATCTCGAGACCGAGGAAGAAAGCGAAGAAGCCGCGGCCGCGTTGCATACCGCGAACATGCTGAAGCTCAAGGTGGATGTACTCAAGCATTTCGGCGTGATGCGCGGAATCTACAATAAGATGTTGCGCGCTCTCGCCAAGAATGGCCCGCGCAGCAAAGCCTATTTGCAGGCGCGCGATCAGATTTCCGAGGAGCTGCTGAATATCCGTTTCTCGGCCAAACAAGTCGAGGCGCTGTGCAACAGCCTGCGCCATCTGGTTGACGAGGTGCGCCGCCACGAGCGCCATATCTTGGATATCTGCGTTAACAAGGCGAAGATGCCGCGCCAGCATTTCATCAAGGAATTCCCGGGCCGTGAAACCAGCGTGCGCTGGATTCCGAATGAAATCGATGCGCGCCGGCAATGGAGCGAAACGCTGGTGCGTTTCATGCCGGCGATCGTCGAGCAGCAGAAAAAGCTCATTGACTTGCAGAAGCGCGTGGGCATCCCGATCAAGGATTTGAAGGAAATCCACCGGCAGATGGCAACCGGCGAAGCCAAGGCGCGCAAAGCGAAACGCGAGATGACTGAGGCCAATCTGCGGCTGGTGATCTCGATCGCGAAGAAGTACACCAATCGCGGCCTGCAATTCCTCGACCTGATCCAGGAAGGCAACATCGGCCTGATGAAGGCGGTCGACAAATTCGAATACCGACGCGGCTACAAGTTTTCAACCTACGCGACGTGGTGGATTCGCCAGGCGATCACGCGCTCAATCGCCGACCAAGCAAGAACGATCCGGATCCCGGTGCATATGATCGAAACCATTAACAAGATGAACCGCATCTCACGCCAGATTTTGCAGGAGACCGGTCAGGAACCCGATCCGGCGACGCTGGCCGAGAAAATGGAAATGCCCGAGGACAAAATCCGCAAGATCCTCAAGATTTCCAAGGAGCCGATCTCGATGGAAACGCCGATCGGCGACGATGACGATTCGCATCTCGGTGATTTCATCGAGGACCAGACCACCATGGTGCCGTCGGATTCTGCGGTCTACGCGAGCCTGCGCGACGTGACCAAGGACGTGCTCGATACGCTGACACCGCGCGAGGCGAAAGTGCTGCGCATGCGCTTCGGCATCGAAATGAACACCGATCACACGCTCGAAGAAGTCGGCAAGCAATTCGACGTCACGCGCGAACGCATCCGCCAGATCGAGGCCAAGGCGTTGCGCAAACTGCGTCATCCGACGCGTTCCGACCGCCTCAAGAGTTTCCTCGACACCGAGAGTTGATCGGGCGTTTGCTGCCGGCACCTTCCGGTGTGGGAGGGTGTTTTTTCTGTACAATCCCGCCGAGGGTCTGTAGCTCAGTTGGTTAGAGCAGGGGACTCATAATCCCTTGGTCGAAGGTTCGAGTCCTTCCAGACCCACCATTTACCAAGAAGAAATTAACCGACCTCTCGTACGCCGCATTGCTGTTAACACGCATCGCTTCGAGTTGCTCGTCGAATCGCGCAGGTTGACATCCCGAAAACATTGTCTCTCGCTACGCGAGGGTCTTCAGCTTTGAGCCCCGTGAATTCTTACCTCGACCGCATGTTCCAGGCGATCATCGACCAAAGGAACGGCCTCATCTTGCTGCTCGACGCCATCAACCGTTACACGGGTCTTGTTGTCCGAGGCGTGTGTTTGAAGAACGGTAATGTGATAGACCGTTTCACGGTAGCGATAATGCAGCTTGAACGTTTCCCAATCGGCGGGAAGACATGGCGCAAAGCGCAGTTTGTCGACTTCCAGCTTCAACCCCAGCAGTGATTCGACGATAAGCCGATACAGCCAGCCGGCGGACCCCGTGTACCAAGTCCAGCCGCCACGGCCGGTGTGCGGCGCAACCGCATAGACGTCGGCCGCGACCACGTAAGGTTCTACTTTGTAGGCGGCAATCGCTGCATGGGAACTCGCATGGTTAACCGGGTTGATCATGTCGAATAGTTCCCATGCGCGCCGGCTGTCGCCCATGGCAGCGAATGCCATCACCGTCCAGATCGCCGCGTGCGTGTATTGCCCGCCATTTTCGCGCACGCCAGGATCGTAACCCTTTATATAGCCGGGATTCAAAGTCGACTTGTCGAACGGCGGATCCAGGAGCTGGATCAATTTGTGGTCGCGGCGCACCAGGCGCCGGTCCACGGCCGCCATCGCCGTGCGCGATCGCTGCGGATCGCCCGCGCCGGACAGCACGGCCCAGCTTTGCGCGATTGCATCAATCTGGCATTCGGCGTTGTCCGCCGATCCCAGCGGCGTGCCGTCGTCGAAGTAGGCGCGGCGGTACCACTCGCCATCCCAGCTGTTGCGTTCGATATTTTTCCGCAGTTGCGCCGCCTCTCGTTGGCAGCGTTCCGCAAAGGGCGTGTCGCCGCGCATGTGTGCCAGCGTGGTGAATTGCATCAACACCTCGTATAGGAAAAATCCGAGCCAGACGCTTTCGCCTTTGCCCTGGGCGCCCACCAGGTTCATGCCGTCGTTCCAGTCGCCGGAGCCCATCAGCGGCAGTCCGCGCTCGCCAAAGCTGAGACCTCTCAGGATGGCGCGCACACCATGCTGATATAAACTGGCCGACTCTTCCGAGCGGCCGGGCAAGTCGTAATACGAGTCCTCTTCAGGGTTCACCGGCCGGCCGTCGAGGAAGCGGATGGATTCGTCGAGCACCCCGGTGTCCCCCGTGCTCAGCACATAGCGGCATATCGCTAACGGCAGCCACAAATAGTCATCCGAACAATGTGTGCGCACGCCACGGCCCGACGTCGGATGCCACCAATGCTGGACATCGCCTTCCCGGAATTGATGGGCTGCACAGCGCAACAGATGCTCGCGCACGAGCGCGGGCTCGGCATGAATGAGCGCCATCACGTCCTGCAACTGGTCGCGGAAACCGAACGCGCCGCCTGATTGGTAGTACCCACTGCGCGCCCACAGCCGGCAGGCCAGGGTTTGATACAAAAGCCAGCCGTTGGTCAGCACGTTGAGTGACTGATCGGGTGTTTCCACCTGCACCGCGCCCAGCGTGTGGTGCCAGTATTGCCGCACTTTCTCCAGCGCGTCGTGCGCCGCCGCCGAACCGCGGCAGCGCTGCGCGAGCTTGCGCGCATCGTGGAGGTCGCGCCCGGTGCCGAGCCTGAAGACGAACTCACGCTCCTCCCCGTCGGCGAGTTCGAACGCAAGCTGGATTGCCGCGCACGGATCCAGCGCGGCCCCCACCTTGTTCGAAAGTTGCGACCGGGTCATGGCTGCCGGATTCCTAAGCGTGCCGTTGCGCCCGATGAATTCGGCGCGGTCGCCGCTGAAGGTGCGCGTCATATCGTCAACGTCGAAGAACGCGACCCGCTCGGCGAACTCGGTGTTGTACGCATTGCGTGCCAGGAACGCGCCGCTGAGCGGATCGATTTCAGTGATCACGTGCATGGCGCATTTCGGCCGCAAATCGCCGAGCACCCATTCGACGTATCCGGTGGCGGAGAGGCGGCGCGCGCGGCCGGACGTGTTGCGCACTTTTAATGCCGAGTATTTGACCGCGGCGTCCACCGCCACGTAAACGATGAGCTTCGAGTGGATGCCGTCTTCCGTGTGCTCGAAGCGGCTGTAGCCGAAGCCATGCCGGATGACGTACGGCGCGGCACTGCGGCAGGGCAATGGTGTGGGCGACCAGAAGTGGCCGCTCTCTTCGTCGCGGAGGTAAAAAGCTTCGCCGCTCGCATCGCTCACCGGATCATTGGCCCACGGGGTCAGGCGGAATTCATGGGCGTTTTCGCTCCAGGTGTAGGCCATGCCGTTCTCGGATATGACGGTGCCGAATTGCGGGTTTGCCAGCACGTTTACCCACGGTGCCGGCGTCACTTGTCCGTGCGTGGTCGTGATTACGTACTCGCGGCCGTCGCGGGCAAAGCCGCCAAGCCCGTTGTCGAAGATGAGATCGCGGTGCGAGGAGGCGGCCGGCGCCGGAAGGTCGGCGCGGTGTGCCCGGCTCGGCTTGAAGCGCGGCAGATTCAGATGCGGTGCGCGCACTTCCATCAGGCCGCGCCGGTTGATCTGGTCGCCCAGCGCTCCCCGCCTGTCGCTGATGATGACGCGCGCGACCGATTGGACCAGAATGCGATCTTCATCCGATATCTGTTCTGCTCGCCGCACGAAGATTCCGCCGGGCCTATCCATCACGTGGGCTTCAACGCCCACGGCGGTCAGCCCCATGATTTGTTCTTGTAGCAGCTGCCGGTATCCGGCGTGATCTTCATTCCAGATCACCAGATCGACGGTAAGTCCCTTCAAGCGCCAGTAGGCGTGGGCCTGCACGAGTTGGCGTACCAGATCGATATTCGCCAGGTCGCCAATCTGCAGTAGCACGATCGGAAAATCGCCGGAAATGGCATAGCCCCATAAGCCGGATTGTCCGCGACGATTCGTGCTGAGCACGCCCGCGTCCGCACGCAAACTGGAATTGGCGTAGATAATGGAGCCCGCAAGATGGCCATAAAGTTGCGCGTCAGCCTCAGTGGCATTGATTTGCCGCAGCACCACTTGGCTATGGGCCCACGCCAGCTCGAAAACTCGATCCGCAAGATGCCGATCCTGGTATTTCCCGGCCAAGCTTAAGGCTGCGTCGCGGGTGGCGCTAATGCCGGAAACCATGGCTATCGTTGCCGTTTGTTCCGGCTCGAGGGTGATTCGATACCGGATCGCGATGATCGGATCCAGCACCGAGCCTGCGCTGCCCGAGAGCGCGGCAGAGTCGCTCATCGCCTGCGGTGCAGCGACGGTGCGTCCGCGGCCGATGAAGCGCATGCGATCCGTTTCGTACGAAATCTCTCCCACTTCCGCGCCGCGCACCGCCATCAAGTGAAACATCCACGGCGCCTGCTCGGCGAGCGAGCGCGGCCGGCGCGTGCAGAGGATCGCCTGCCGCTGATGGATGATTTCGGTCTGAACAAAAAGATTGCTGAACGCGGGATGCAATGCATCCGCGGTAGGTGCGGCGAGAACCACTTCAGCGTAGCTCGTGACGTCAATCGTGCGACGGATCCGCGCGCGGTTAGTGATGTGCACCCGGCGCAACTCGATGTCGTCTTCCGGCGAAACAGCGATCTCGGTATGCGTATCATAATCGAGGTCGCGGCGGCGGAATTCTGCCCGTCCCTCCGAGAAAATCGCTTCGTAAGTTTCCGCTCGTTTGAGCGTCGGCTGATGAGTGTTCGACCAGAACACCCCGCTCGTCACGTCGCGGATGTAGCAGAATGTGCCCCAGTTGTCACAGATCGTGTCTTCGCGCCAGCGGGTAACGGCGAGGTCTTTGCAGCGACTGTAACCGCCGCCCGCGTTCGTGACCATCACGTGGTATCTGCCGTTCGATAATAAGTGTACCTCCGGTGTCGGAGTGTCGGGGCTGCTGAGAACGCGCACCGGCAATTCCGGGCCGCTGGAAATCGCACGAATGTCGGAAAGTTCGGGAGTTTGCAAATAGAACGCCGTGGCCTTTGGAATCCGCTCCTGCAGCAACAAGGTGGTTGCCTGGAACATCGGATCCGACTCGAAGCGCTTTTGCATCGGACGATCCAGAATCAGATAAGCCAGAGATAAAAAGATCATGCCTTGGTGATGCGTCATGAACGACCGCACCACGGCGCTCGATTGCCCGCGCGGCAGACGTGATGGCGTGTAGTCGATCGCCTCGTAAAACCCGTATTGTCCTTCTAGCCCTTCAGCGGCGAGTCGCTGCAGGTTCAAGCACGCGTGCTCGGGCGCGACCATCAGTGCGAGCGCCGAAGCATACGGCGCAATCACCAGATCCTCCGTCAGTCCGCGTTTGAGCCCCAGGCCGGGCACGCCAAATGCGCGGTACTGGTAGTTGAGGTGAACGTCGACTGTGTTATAGCCGCATTCCGACATGCCCCACGCTACGCTGCGCTGGATCCCATACACGATCTGTCGCTTCACCGCCGCTTGGTAAGTGCGGTCGAGCAGCGTGTTTTCGTAGGTCGGCATTACCAGTAGCGGCATCAGGTACTCGAACATCGAACCGCTCCACGACAGGAGTGTCGGATCGCCACTGGTGGTCGTGAGCAGACGGCCTAGGGCGAACCAGCTCTCCTGAGGCAGCTGCCCCTGTGCTATCGCCACGAAACTGCATAGTCGTGCTTCGGATGCCAGCAGATCGTAGTAACTCGAGTCCCGCCGGTGCTCGCCAACGTTGTAGCCGATAGCAAGCAGATGACGCGCTTTGTCGTACAGGAAGTCATACTCCATTGCGGCCAGTTCACTCGCTTGCAGTGCCAGGTGTTCGATTGCTGTAATCCGCTCTTGGGCGTGGCGGCTTGCTGCGGCGATGTGCCGTCGCAACTCATCCAGCCACTCGCGCTCCTCGGGTGTCGCTTCAGGGATCAGTTGTTGCTCAATTGCTGCCAACCACTCTACTTCGATGGTTGTCAGTTCGCGCAGTGTTGGAATCTCGGTGGTATCCAGGACGTTACGGAGTCTGCCTGATGCAGTCGATAGTGCCAGCCACGGGGCGAGCAATGTCAGCTCATCGAGGGCGCTCCGGCATTGCCGGGTTAGTGCCTGCGCCCACCACGGTGCGTCGCTCTCCGGCGTAGTAGCGGGGGCCACCTCCAAGCTGGTGGCCACCTCCGCAGCAGACGTCGCCAGCTGGGCCAGCCAAGTATGCGTCGCCGCGAGCGTGGCAGGCCGGGAATTGCAGGCAGACTCTAGATCTTTCTGCAATTGATCGAGTAGGACCCCCCGTCCAGCCGGTGGTACTTCTGCCGTAGCGTCCACGAGCACTCTC
>Ga0074044_10002373_pt1 | contig 16509 bp, 18 predicted proteins | sample BogForMeECP23OM1_FD_94443 | JGI IMG/M metagenome (GOLD analysis project Ga0074044, IMG submission 94443) | Bog forest soil microbial communities from Calvert Island, British Columbia, Canada - Bog Forest MetaG ECP23OM1 | ecosystem: Environmental > Terrestrial > Soil > Wetlands ...
AGCCGTGCAGATCCACGGCGGCTACGGCTACGTCACCGATTTCCCGGTCGAGCGCTACATGCGCGACGCCAAGCTCTCGGAAATCGGCGAGGGCACCAGCGAAGTGCAGCGGATGATCATCGCCAAGTCGCTGCTGCGCGAGGGCTACCTGCCGGCCTGATCGCCGGTCCGGACTGCTTGCCGGAACCGGCGCGGTCAATCTTCCAGCAGATCTTCGCGAATGACGGCGAGTTCGCCGGGCTCGAGGCCGATTACCTCGCGCATGAAACCTTCGATACCGCCGTTCTCGTCGATGAGTTCGAAGACCGGATCGAGTTGCCCGGCTGCGAGCGGAAGCTTGGGATAGACCTGGTTGCTTTCGAGAAAGTCGGCGACGATTCGATTGCGATCGACCCCGAGCATCGACAGCAGCATCGCGGCGCCGACACCGGTGCGGTCGCGGCCGGCGGAACAATGGAAGAGCAGGGGGTAAACGTCGCGCTCGGCGAGCAGTTTGAAGAAGCGGCGCCAGTCGCGGCGGAAGTGCGTCACGAGCGCCAGATGCTCGCGGCCGGGTTGAGCGGCCATTGCCGTGTAACCCTGATCGTCGAACCATTCGTCGCCCATCGGAATGTGTTCCCATCGCACGCCGCGGCGCGCGGCGGGCGCGGGCGCGCCCAGGTGTCTCACTTCGGCGCGGCTCTGGAGCGTGACGAGGGTGCGGAGCTCGAGCCGGCTGATGGGACTTTCAGGCGGGACTTCGGCGAGATGCGATGAGCGGAATATCCGGCCGGCGCGGACGCGGCGGCGATTGGCGGCAGGATGGCCTCCGAGGTCGCGGAAATTTTGCGCGGCATACGTGCGCAGCAGGTCGAAGTCGATGACGACGCGCGGCTTTTCGGCTGCGGTTTCTATCGTTTTCTTATTTTTCGGCAAGGATCGGTCCAACCGTGCGCGTCTCTGCATCGAGTTTAACAGGGCGCGCCGGGTAAGGATAAGGACTTATTCCGGATGCCGAAACCCGTTGCGGGTTTCGGACTTCCCGTCTGTTAAGCTGCGCGCTTCGCGCTCTGTTAGTAAATGTCTTTGGCAAGTCTAACAGGACAATCCTGTTCACTAGTTGTCAATTTCGTGCAAGTTGGTTCTTTCTTTAACAAACGTGCGCGATGACACGTATCTCTCTTAATTGATTCGGCCTACGGTGGGGCTACTCAAGAGAACGTGAGTAGTCGGAGTGAACGAGAAATCGTTCATCGAATGACTCCTAAGATTGTAGCGGGTGCCCCACCGGCGGTTCTGCCTCGCAAGCCAGTCTTGATATTCAAAGCTAAATGCAAATTGGAAAGAGGAGAGGGTAAGATGAAGACGAGGATTTTTTCGGTTCTAGTGTTGTGTGGTGCTTTGAGCACATGGGGGGGTGTTGCTGCCGCTGCGTGCACATGCGCGGGCACCTTCGATCCCTCTACCGTTCCAGGGTATAACTCCAGTCCAGGAGTAAACCCCACGTTGACCGCCTGCCTGGTCAATCCCGCCGGAACCGTGTCCGGCACGGTCAATGCGACAGGATGCGACATCGGGGTGTATTACTCACCGGGTAAGAGCGGTTCGGTGAACGGAGCGGCCATAAGCGGCGCGAATTATTTCGGCGTCCTGGTCAATGGCGCGTCGGTTGATGTGGTCAACAGCACCATTAGTAATGTGGGCCCGGCGATCAATAACTTCGGTAACGTGCAGTACCGACCGGGAGGAATTCTTTTTCTCAACGGTGCTAATTGTTCCAAAGGGCGGCACGACGACGGTCACCCGTCGGACGACGACGATGGCCACCAGAGTGCCTGCGGGATTTACGGTAATACCATCACTCAGCCTTTGTGGGGCAAGTTCGGGATCACCGCGAAGAACGCCGGGACGAACGTGGCAGTCTATGGCAACACGATAGCGGGCAACGGCTCCAATGGTGGCATTGCTCAGAATGGCATCGAGATTAGCGACGGCGCGGAGGCCGACATCGAGCAGAACACGGTTGAGAACAACCAGTACACCGGCACCGACACTAATGCGACAGGCATCCTCATATACGGCGGGCCGGGGCTCGCGGGCGCCGGGGCTTTTGAAGGGCCGAATTACACGGGCCAGCTCGAGGTCCAGAATAACACCCTCACCAACAATGACGTCGGCGTTGTTTTGTGGAACGTGAACAGCCCGGTGAGTAAGCCGCCCAAGAGGACGAATAACGACGTAAGCCAAAATAGCATCTCCAACGATGGTACGAGCGCGAACATCTATTCAGCCGGTATCATCTACGGATCGGGCAACGGTGACACGATAGACGACAATACCGTTTATGGCGCAGGCTACTAAGGGTGTGTCAGTCTGTTGGCGAGGTGTTGGAGATTCAAGTTTGTTAGAATCCGGCACGCTCGATACGCCAAAAACAGATTAAACCTCGCCGGCGCGCCACTGAGGCGCGCCGGCGAGCGTCGGGGAATGTCAACTCGCTTGCAGCCGCAGGCGCGCCGATTTTTTGTCGGTTCAACGTCCAAGCCGATTGCGCCGACTCACTTGGCCGGGGCGCCGCCGGCGACCGCCAGCAGGTTGTCCTCGAGAGCGAATTTCGATGTGCAAGCCACCTTGTTTTGATTGGCGCCGAGCGCATAAGTGCCCTGGAAGTCCGCCGACACGGTTGCGAACGTGGAATGGCGGGTGGCTTTCTCGAGCTTGACGGTCACGGTTACCGTGCCGTCCTGCAACTTGTAGATCATTTGAACCGGGCCGGCCTGGCAGAATGCCCAGTCGCTCCACGATTGGTCGTCGATGCCGGACTGCCTGGCGACGAGGGTGTGGGTTGCTTTATCCGCGCTGACGAGCTGGAAACGGCTCAGTTGCGAGTCGGTGAAGTATTTTCTGACCGTGTCGAAGACTTCATCGACCGGCTTTTGAACTTCCCGCATCCGCGGGATGATACGCGGCGTTTCGATGGCGAAGGCGGGCGTGAGAAGGGAAAAAAATAGAGGCATTATGATCGAAGCGACGAGTAATCTCATGACTCCTCCATGGGCGTGAGGTTTATTTTTTGCGAGTCTCACCGGATCATAACGGCCCGCGAAGCGGCGGGTAAAGGCGCGGGCGCGGCCCTCGAAGACCGTTTTGTTTGATGGTAACTTCGCGGGGCCGCGGCGCGGCGGCTGGCTTTTAATCACACCGCAAAAAGGAGCGAATCATGCCTGCGTTAATCTTCGAAAAACGCGATCACGTCGCCTATCTCACGCTCAACCGGCCCGAGGTCCACAATTCGTTGAATCCCGAAATGCTCGTCAGTCTCGCTGCGGCGTGGAAGGAGATCGACAGCGACGGCGCAATCCGTGCGACGATCGTGACCGGCGCCGGCAAGGTCGCGTTCTCGGCCGGCGCCGACCTGGGGCGCTTGATTCCGCTGTTCACCGGCGCGCGAAAGCCCGATGACGAGTGGGACAGCAAGCTGCTCGCGGACCGCAAGCTCGGCGATATCGCGTTGCTGCGCGGTTACGACATGGACAAGCCGGTAATTTCCGCGGTCAACGGGTTTTGCATCGCGGGCGGAATGGAATTCATCCAGGCAACCGACCTTCGAGTCGCGTCCGAGAACGCGAGCTTCGGGCTGCAGGAGGTGAAATGGGCGATCATCCCGGCCGCCGGCTCGCTGGCGCGGCTGCAACGCCAGATTCCGTACTGCAAGGCAATGGAGATTCTGCTGACCGGCAATCGGATCGATGCGCAGGAGGCGTGGCGCCTGGGGCTGGTCAACTACGTCGTGGCGCAGGGAAAACTGATCGCGAAGGCGGAGGAACTGGCGGCGACAATCGCGCAGAACGGGCCGTTGGCGGTGCGGAAGATCAAAGAGGCGGTGCGGCGATGCTCGGGCCGTCCCTACGAGGAGGCCTTCAAAATCGAGAACGAAATTGCGCGCGAAGTGATGCGGTCCGAGGACGCGAAGGAAGGCCCGCGCTCATTCATGGAGAAGCGAAAGTCGAACTACACGGGAAAGTAGCCGGCGTCGGGCGCTCAAGCTCCCGCCAGCGCGCGCATCGTGTTTGGATAATCGCGCGAGGCGGTGGCAGCCGGTCCGATCGGAAACACCACGGGATGCGTCACGCCGGCGGCGCGGAAGCGCGCGACGAAATCGCGGCCGGCTCGAGCGTTGCCGAACACCGCGATCTTTCGGCACGACTCCTCCGAAATGGCTCTGGGAGCCTCGTTGCGCTTGCCTTCCTGCCAAAGCCGGCGCACCTCGTCGAACTCAGCGGCAAGTCCGTAGCGCGCGAACATCTTTTGGTAGCTGTCCACGAAGGCGTAGCCGGCCAACTCGCGCCGGAACGAATCGACGGCCTTGTCCTCTTCCTCCGTGATGCACATGCGGACGTAGATGCCCACGTCAACCGCAGACGGCTCGCGCCCCGCGGCCAGGGCGCCCTCATGGATATGATTCACCATCGGCGCGATTGCCTCGGGCGGCGAGTAGTTCATCAAGACACCGTCGGCAACTTCGCCGGCGAGTCGAAGCATCGGGGCATTGAGGCCCGCCAGATAAATCTTTGGCGGCTGGGGCGCCGTGATGCGCATGCTCAGCCTGAAATCGGACTTGTACACTTCGCCCTGAAACTTTGAGCGGCCCTCGGTGAACAACTGGCGCATGATCGTGACGCACTCGCGCATCGCGGTGACCGGCTTGCGATACGACGCGCCGTGCCATCGCTCGACGATTACCGGACTCGACACGCCCAGGCCCGCGATAGCGCGGCCGCCGGACAGTTCGTTGATCGTCAGGTATCCCATCGCCATCGCGCCCGGCGTGCGAATCTGAATCGGCACGACGCCGGTGGCCAGTTCAGCTTTGCGCGTGTTGAGCGCAAGCGCGGCGAGACTGACGAAGGCGTCGGGTCCGCTAACCTCCGCAATCCACAGGGAAGTGTAGCCGAGGTCCTCGGCCTCGCGGATGAGTGCGAGGCGGCCGGCAAGTGGGGCGGAGTCGATCGAGGTTTGGAGTCCAAGTTTTTGGTTTGATGCCATCTGAAGTTCCGTGCGAGCTTTTTTGATTTGCACAGATTGTGCGGATATTCGATTATGGCTGCAAGACAAGATCCGGAATTTTTGCCTTCGGCCAGAATATACATTCCAACCAGGAGGGTTGCACGATGGCTTACTTCGATTCCAATGGCGTGCAGATTTATTTCGAGGAACACGGCCGCGGCGAGCCGGTGGTGCTGGTGCACGGCTTCGCGTCGCGCGCGGAGCATAACTGGGGCGCGACGGAGTGGTTCACCACGCTTGCACCGCATTACCATGTCGTCGCGCTGGATTGCCGCGGCCACGGCAAAAGCGGCAAGCCGCACGATTCGGCGGCGTATGGCGGCGAGACCATGGGCGAGGATGTGATCCGACTGATGGACCATCTGGGAATCAAGCGCACTCTCATGATGGGCTATTCGATGGGCGGGCGAATCGTGACAGGCCTGCTGCTGTCGCATCCGGAGCGTTTGCGCGCGGCCGTGCTCGGCGGAATCGGGGCGGTGTCGGCGACGGCGCCGTCTTTCAGCCGCAAGCCGATCGTCGACGCGCTGCTCGCCGAAAGTATTTCAGGAGTCACGGATCAGCGGGCCAAGGAGTTTCGCCAATTCGCCGAGAGCACGGGCAACGACTTGAAGGCATTGGCTGCGTGCATGGGCGCGGCGCGCGACGATCTTACGGCCGAGCAGATAGCGGCGAAAAAAATTCGCGTGCCGGTCATGATCGTAATCGGGACCAAGGACCTGCTGGTCGGTAATCCCACGCTGCTGCGCGACTCGATTGCGGGCAGCAAACTGGTGATGCTCGAAGGACGCGATCATTTGAGCGCTCCCGCCGACAAGAATTATAAAGCGGCAGTGCTGGAATTTTTCAAGTCCGCGCCGGCGTGAGCGGCTTTTTCACTTTTCACTTTTTACTGTGTCAGCCCGTCAACTGATGCGCGGGGCGTTGAGCGTGCCGGTCAAGCGGTAGGGCTGTGGGCCGGGGGGATGCGGCAATAGCGCGAGCAGTGGCGCCAAATTCGAGGCGGCGGCGGGCGCCGGGGCGAGAGTGAATTCGATCGCGAGTTCGCTTTGACCCGGGTCGGGCGCGAGCTGGATCGTTCCCTCGGCGGTCACGGTCAAGTCGCCGCCGCTGGTCTTCAATTGCTCGATCGTCAACGTGCCGTGATCGAATCTGAACTCTGAACGCCCGTCGCCAAGACGGATCGGCGCCGTCGCGATGGCCGACATCAGCGTCAGTCCCGCGGCGCTCAACTCGCCTTCGCCGGTCTCGGGAATGTCACCCGGCGACAGCCACAAATTGCCGCTTCCGGAAAGCGTGCCTGCGGCTGCCGCGCCGGGAATCGCGAACAGGCGCTGACGGGCAATATCGACAGCGTCGAGGTCGTAGCTGATAGCGGTGCCGCCGCCGCTGGGGCGCAGCGTGACTTTCACCACGCCGTCGTAGAGCGCGGCTTTTACTCGAACGCCGGGATGCAGCGTCAGCATCGAGAGAAACGCGGGCGCGATCGTGACCGCCGGGCTCTCGATCAGCGGAGCCGCCGACGGGGAAGCGGTCGAGCTCAGGCGGACGCCGGCCAGCCGGGCGCCGAAGGGAAAGCTGGCGCTCTGACTCCGGCTTGAAACCTCGAGGCCCATCGGCGCGAGGACCTTGGAGAGAGTTGCGGAGTAGGGAAATGTGGAAATCAGGTACGCGGCGAAGAGGACGAGCCCGACCGCCACGTAACCGACTCGAACGAGACGGGTTCGCCGGTATTGCGCGGATAAATTCCGGGACGCATCAGGCATTCTTGGCGAGCGCGACACAGGTGAGGTCGACGTCGTAGGAATGAGTGTCCTGGGTGCGGCGCTGGATGCGAATGTTCGACACGCCAATCGGCATCGACAGCGAATTGATCCCGTAGAGCGCATCGACCAGCTGCGCGAGATTCACGTTGTCGAGCTTCAACTGCACGCTGTACTCGGTGAAGCCGTCGGCAAGCTTGCGATCGGAGCCGGGCGTGATCGATCCGATCTTCTCGTGCCCGACGCTCTTGCTCATCGCTGCTTCGACGATGGAAAACAGCGAGAAATCCTTGCCCAGCGGAACCGTGTGACGCTCGGCAGAGGCGAGGTCCGCCTTGAGCTGCGCATAAGTGCCGGCGAGCCGGCGGACTTCGGCGAGATCCTGCTGTCGTTGGACAATCTTGTCCTGCAGCCCCGAACTCAGATCGACGATTGGCAGGTAGATCAGGTTGTAGATGAGAAAAGTTCCGACCAGGCCGCCGGCGATTTGCACCAGGATGCGTTCGCGCGGTTCGAGTTTCTGGTAGCGGCCGCGGGCCTGCGCGATCAGCGGGTCGACGCGCGTGGCGGCTTGCTGGAGGTAGGGCCGGATCAAATCCGCCGCTCGCGCCCGCAAATTGTCGATCCATTCTCTAAGCATCGAATATTCCGCAGTCGTCGGCCTCGATCATTCCGACGCCGGCGTTGCGTCTTTGAAACTTGCGTCCATCCTGAAATCCACCTTGCTCGGATCCGACCCGGCCTTGGCATGCGCGACCTCGATCGAGCCGAAGTAGCCGCTTTGGTTGAGCGCTCGCTCGGCCTGGTCGACGGTTGCGAACGAATCGGCCTGGCCAGTCACGCGCAAGCCGTTGGAATCGATCTGAACGTCGGCCATCTCGACCGGAAATCGGGGCGGCAGGGCTCGCGACACCGCCATCAGCGTGTCGAGCGGCGCATGAGTCAGGTTGCCGCCGATCAGAGTCAGCCGATGATTCATCTTGGAGATTCCGGCCTTCAACTCCGCCTTGGCGTTGGCGGGATCGGTTTCGCCGAGCACCGGTCGGGCGACGGCGGCGATTTCTGCGTTGAGCCGGCTGAGGCGATGAAGATTGACGGACACGCCGAGGGCGAAATGAAAAATGATCACGCCCAACAGCGCGGCGGCGAGGATTCCCGAGGTATAGAAAGGGCTGAGATCGCCGCGGACGCGGCCACGAAAAAGGAATTCGCCCTGGCGGAAATTGATCAAATCGAGCGGCTTGCTGGGCAACTCGCCGAGCAGCATTGCGACGCATGATGAATACCTGCCGGTATTCGGCACCGAGCCTTCGAAGATCCCGGTGTAATCGAACGCGCCGCCGTCACGGACCGACATGGCGAGCGAATCGGAGAGCAGGCCACGCACTTTCGGATACGCAGCCGCGGCACCCGCAACGATCACCTCGGTCTGGTCCATTTCCCCGCCATGCGCGAGCAACGTCTGACGCACGGAGTTGAGAATCGGCGCGGCTGCCTCCTGCGAGACCACCGATCCGTCGGACATCATCAGACCGCCGCGCATCGAACGCAGCGCGCGCGGAGTTCCCCCCAGATCGACGAGCACGACCGAGGTGGATGACTCGTCACCTTCGACGACCAGGTGCGCCATCGGCTTGGCGCCGTTGTTTGCGCGCGTGAACATCGCGGCCAGCGCGAGCGGCGCCAGCGTGACGGTCTTGGGATCGAGTCCCGCCTTTTGCAGCAAATCGAGATGATGCTGCAGGTCGGTCTTGCGCACCATCGCGGCCATGACGAGCGTATGGTCACCCTCGCGCCCGACGCGGATGAATGCGACCGTGCCATTGTCGACCGGGAAGGGCAGGTGCTCTTCCAGCGCGAAGGGAACCACTTGATGCAACCGGCGCGCATCCTTGAACGGCAGTTCGAGCAGGCGTTTGGCGACGCTCTCGGCAGGCAGGGCAGATATCACAATGTCGGGCTGGCCGGCCTCGGCCACCAGACGCGACAGCGCGCCGCTGAGGTCGGCCTCGTCATCGGCGCGGACCTTATCGTACACGCCGGCGAGACTGAACGAATTCCACGAGCGCTCCGCGACCGCCGCGCGCACCCGGTCGCCGACGAACTCCAGCGCAAGTATTCGTTGAGCCATTAAGCGCCCTGGACCCTAGTCTTCATGCCAGGCAGCGAGCGTGCCGATGCCGTTGGTCTCGCGATGGAAGGTTGCGGTGATGATTTTGCGGGCGCCTGCATAAGTTCCCATCCCGCTAATCGTAAAAAATTGGCTGCGCTCGACCACGTCCTGCGCAAGGCGCTGGCCTACCGGGCCGATATCCGGCAGGTTCATGATGTCGGTAGTTTGGGAGAACGGCCGAATCGTGCGGGCCTCGATGATCTCCTGCACGATTTTCTGATCCTCCATCAATTCCGGCTCGAGCGAGGCCAGCACTTGCGGCGACGCAGTGTTGGCGTTCACCTGCGGTTCGGGCATCACGGTCAGAAACGCGCTCACCCGATTGAAGATTGCCTCGTTGAACCCCTTGACCATCTGCAAGTCGCCGATCGTCGGCATCGGGCCGTTGCGCGCTTGATACGGTGGTTTCATCCCCAGGTAGAAGTCCGCGCTGCCGCCGCCAGGCGCGTTGGCGCCACCTGGCGAAATCCACTCGATGATACCCGGAATCAGGTCAGTATTCACGTCGAGGATGGTGAACAGCCGCTCTACTTTCGCAATCGCAGGCGCGTTGGGAGCGCCGGATTGACTGACCATGGAATTGATTGGGAGCTTGCGGTTTTCGTCCACGATCGACAACGAGACAGTGCCGCCCTCGAGCGCCATCGGCGGAAATGGCACAGCCCATACGTCGTTCAGGGTCTCGGCCGGAGTCTGCGATTGCTCTTTAGATCGCGCGTCCGCCGCCAGCAGCGCGAGACCGACACTGATTCCCGAGCGCGCCAGATAACCGGCGCGCAGCTCGTTGGCCTGATTCGCCGCCGACACGAATCCGAGTCCCGAGGTCATCGCGAAATCCACGACGATTAACGTCATCAGGGCGACTCCCAGCAGCACCGCCAGGATCGCCACGCCACGCTCGTTCCTTCGAAGCCGCGTTACCATTGGGTTAGCGCCATCGGTACGGTGACTTGCGTCGCGAAGTCCATCACGCGGCTGCCGGGCGCGGCCATCTGAATCTGGATCGCCACCGCGACCGGCAACTGCTGTCCACGCAGCAGACTCGACGAATCCCAGCTCTCGCCCCAGCGCAGGCCGTCGAAATAACGAATATGAAGCGAGAGCACATTGTCGGCGAGCACCATGGATTGCGTCGCGACCGTGGAAGTCAGCAATCCACTCTGCTGCGAACGTTGCAGCAGGTACCAGCCCCGCTGGTCGGGATTCGGAGTCAAATTGTAGGTGACGATAGTCTCGGGCGTCATCCCGGTAATCGCGCGGCGATGCCCTGCGCTGAACGTGGACATCGTGATGGTATCGATCGGCAGGCCATTGCCCATGTGTCCGTTGCCGAACAGCGCGACGTGGCTGAGCGCGTACGGCGTCTGCACCGCATTGCTCACTTCCTTGGTCAGTTGCCACAGCAGGGCGCGGCCTTCGCGATCGACCAGGAGCCGTCCTTCAGCGTGCACCTTGCTATGCGCGATGGTGCTGAACGAGTTGGCCAGCATCGCCAAGATCAGTGCCAGCACGCCAATCGCGAGCATCATCTCGATGAGGGTGAACCCGCGCGGGGCCTGACGCGCCGCGATACGCCGCTTAATCATGGCGCCACCGCCTGTAGCTGGCTTGTATCGGGCGGAACCGGCGAATGCAGGAACTCGACGAGCGAGAAGTTTTGCATGAACCCGGGACCGTACTGGATCAGAACCTTGACCTTGCGAACGTCGGGAAACATGCCCGAGGCCTCGACCAGCCGTTGCCATCGGAAGTCGCGGAACTCGCCGGGGAACGACGCTTCGAAATCCCCTCTGGTGAGGCCGAGATCCGGAAATCGCTCGAGCTCGGCCTCCGTCATCACGGCCTGCGCAAGCATCGAGGCTCGCGTCGTCTGCTGAGCGCGAATGACGGATTGCAGACTCTGATGATGCAGTCCCAGCAGGCCGAGCAGCGCGATGCCGAGGATCGCAATCGCGACCATCACCTCGATCAGAGTAAACGCGCGCGCGCGCCGGCGAAGAAGATTCACCGCTACATCCCCGACGGCATCACGTCGCCGCTGATGATCGCGACCTGACCCGTCAGTGGAGAAAATTCGAGCGTCATGACGTCGCCCGAAGCGTCTTCGAGATGCACCACGGTCGCATCGACGTAGCCTTCGGGATAGAAATTGCACGCGACCGTGCCGCGATTGACGGTGCCGATTCCTTCAACGGTTACGTCGCGAATCCGAATCGCGGCCGGCATCATTACCGGGTGTCCCGAGGCGCTGTTGTCCGGCGCGAACACGGGCTGGACGGCATACGGGTCGAGCTGCGCAACCGCGTAGCCATTGTTGTCCATATCGAAGATGAGCCGCAGAACGAGCTTGTGGCCGGTGGCCTCATCGAACAGGTAAGTTGCGCGGCCCGCCAGCCGGCGCGCCTGGCTGCGCAACGCGGCCTGACGAAATCCGCCGAGATATGGCAGCGCCAGCGTCAGCATCAGGCCCATGATGAAGGTTACGACCGCGAGTTCGAGCAGCGTGAAGCCCGGCGATGCGAACGGCCACGAAACGCCGGGGCGCGCGCGCGCGATCGCTCTGGCGCGGCTGGAAGCTGGAGCGGGCCGCGATTTCATGGCGCCGTCACGACGATTGGCTGGCGTCTATATCGTCCGCGCTTTCGACGCCGTCCGGGCCGAACGACTTCAGCACGTACGAGTTCCCGTCGCTCTGGTAGAAGTAGGACGTCCCCCATGGATCTTTCGGCAGGCGCTCGATATAGCCGCCATTTTCGTAGTTGGCGGGCACGCGGCCGTTGGTCGGCGGTGAGACCAGCGCGTTCAAACCCTGATCGGTGCTGGGGTAGTAGCCGTTGTCGAGGTAGTAGCGATCGAGCGCGGTCTTGAGCTCGGCGAGATCGGCCTGCGCCTTGGTCCGTTTGGCCTTGTCGGCGGCGCCGCGCAGGCTCTGGACGACGATGGTCGCCAGCAGGCCGAGGATCAGAATAACCACCATGATTTCAATCAGGGTGAACCCATCCTGGTTGTGTCGGCGTGACCTCATCGCGGTTACCTCCGGAGCGTTCGTCATTGCATCAGCTGGTTGAGCTGGAAGATCGGCATCAGCACCGCCAGCATCATGAACACGATAACAGCCGCCATCGCCAGCGTCATCAGCGGTTCGAGCACGGTGGTCATCTGGCTCAGCGAGTGGGCGACCTCGCGCTCGTAGTTGTCGGCGACCCGCTCGAGCATCCGTTCCAGTTCCCCGGAACGTTCGCCGACGCGGATCATTTCGATCAGCAGCGGTGGGAAAAGCCCGCTCTGCGCCAGCGTCTGCCCCATCCCGTGGCCTTCGCGGATACTTTCACGGCTCTGCTCGACGGCGTCCTTGAGAAGACCGTTGGTCACGACGCCCTTGACCGCGTCGAGCGCCGGCAGCAACTGGACGCCGCTGGCCAGCAGGGTGGCCAGCGTCCGCGCGAAGCGCGCGCAGATGATTCGAATCATCGTCGGCCCGATGTACCAGGCCTTCAGGATCATGGTGTCGTACGCGCGCCGGCCGCGCGGCGTCGCCAGCGCGGCGCTGATTCCCGCGACCGTCCCGATCAGCAACAGCAGCAGCGGCAACCAGTAGCCGGTGACGAGCGCCGAAATTGCAATCAGGATTCTCGTCGCCAGCGGCAACGCCGCATGCTGCTGCTCGAAAATCGTCGCGACCTGCGGCACCACGTAGGCGACCAGGAACGCCATGATCGCCGTGCCGACGCACATCATGATGATCGGATAAGTCAGCGCGCCGCGCACCTTGGTGACGAATTCAGATTGGCGCTCGCTGTACTCGGCGAGCCGGTCCAGCACGGCCTCGAGCGCCGCCGCCTGCTCGCCGGCGCGCACCATCCCGATGTAGAGGTCGGAGAATGTGTCGCGATGAGCAGTCAGCGCGTCGGCCAGCGACGATCCCTCGCGCACGCGCTCGCGCACCTGCGAGAGCATCCGCTTGGTCGCGGCGCGCGTCGATTGATCGCTGAGCGCGCTGAGCGCATCGACCAGCTGCACGCCCGCGCCGAGCAGCGCGCTCAACTGGCGCGTCAGCAGCGCCAGGTCGGAGGCCGGCATCTTGCGCCGCCACAGCGAGGGCAACCACTGGCGGGCCGCTATCTCTCGCTCGGCGGCGGTGGACTCTTCGTTGAGATCGGTGGGGAAAATTCCCGACGCGCGCAGCTTGCCGCGCGCGGTCCGCGCGCTATCGGCGTCAACCACGCCGTTGATGGTGCGGCCGTCGGCGCCAAGTCCTCGATAAGCAAATACTGGCATCGGTGAAAAAAAGACTTAAGCGGGCGCTCTAGTCGATGTCTTCCTGCGTGATCCGCAGCAGCTCTTCGATCGAGGTCTCGCCGCGCAGCACGCGCGACGCGCCGTCCTGGCGCAGCAGCGTCATCCCGCGGGAGGTGCACAGGCGGCGCAGCATCGCGGCGTCGGCATTCTGCATGACGAGCGATCGGATTTCGTCGTCCATGATCATCAGTTCCTGTATCGCGATTCGGCCGTGATAGCCGGTGTTGCGGCAATTGCGGCAACCCTTGGGGCGGCAGATCTTGGCGGTCATGTCCCCGCCCTTGAGTCCGATCCGCGCAAGTTCGGATTCGCCGGGGAGGTACGGCTCGCGGCACTCGGGGCAGAGCTTGCGGATAAGGCGTTGCGCGAGCACGGCGAGAATCGACGACGAGACCAGGAACGGCTCGATCCCCATGTCCACCAGCCGCGTCACCGCGCCAAACGAATCGTTGGTGTGCAGCGTCGAGAACACCAGATGGCCGGTCAAGGCGGCCTGGATCGCGATCTCGGCGGTTTCGCTGTCGCGGATTTCGCCGACCATGATCACGTCGGGATCCTGGCGCAGAATCGAGCGCAGGCCGCTGGCAAACGTCAGGTCGATCTTCGGGTTGACCTGCATCTGGCCGACGCCGCGGAGCTGGTACTCGATCGGATCCTCGATCGTAATGATGTTCTTTTCGGGTGAGTTGATTCGGCTCAGACAAGCGTACAGCGTCGTCGATTTGCCCGAGCCCGTCGGCCCGGTCGCCAGTATGATCCCGTGGCTCTGCCGAATCAGCCGGTCCAGGCGCTGCAGGTTCTCGCCGGAAAAGCCAAGATGGTCGAGGTTAACGACCTCGGCGGCCTGCGCTCGATCGAGCAGGCGCAGCACGATCCGTTCGCCGAACGCGGTAGGTATCGACGAGACGCGCAGGTCGATGTCGCGGCCGGCGATGCGCAGCCGGATTCGGCCGTCCTGCGGCAGCCGCTTCTCCGCGATATTGAGGCCCGCCATGACCTTGACGCGCGAGGTGATCGCCGGCTGGAAGCGCTTGGGCGGCGACAACACGTCATAGAGCATCCCGTCCACGCGGAAACGGACGACCAGTTCCTTTTCGAAGACTTCAATGTGAATGTCGCTCGCGCGGTCCTTGACCGCCTGCGACAGGATGCCGTTGACGAGCTTGATGATCGGCGCCGAATCGTCGGACTCGAGCAAGTCCAGCGGCTCCGACGCGAGTTCGTTGGCGACCACGTCGAGCCGCTCTTCCTCGAGATCGATCATCAGATCCTCGGCCGAGGTAGCCGAAGCCTGGTCGTAGGCGCGGTTGATTGCTTCTGCGATTACCTGGGCCGGCGCGACCAGCGGATGTATCTGCGCGCCATACAGGATCCGCAAGTCGTCGAGCGGCTCGTAGTTGGCCGGGTCGGCGATCGCCACGGTTACCGTGCCGTCGGTGCTCGACAGCGGCAGCAGGCGGTTCTTCTTGGCGTAGTTGATCGGAATCTTCGAGACCAGACCCGGGTCGAGCGAATGCTCGTCGATATGGGCCTGGAACGGCAGCCGGTATTCCTGCGCGAGCGCGCGCGCCAGGCGCTGCGGCTCCAGCGCGCCCATCTCGACCAGCACGTCGGCCAACTCCTGGCCGGGCTTCTTGCGTTGGCGCGCCTTGTCGAGGTCTTGCGCGGAGACCCACGAGCGGTCCAGCAGGATTGCCTCGAAGCTTTTTCGTGCGGTGGCCATCAGGCAAGTCCGAAAACCGCCGGCGCCAAGCCGCAAGGATCCAAGTCATATGGAGTCATCTTCAACGACAATCCCACCACACCGAACTTACCACCATTCCCCCCGTATCCACTCAATTAGATACGATGGTTCCGGCTCGTTGCAAGTATGCGTTCCTCATCGCACTGACCGACCGCGCAGCCATTGGCTATGACTAGTAGTGCACCGCTCCCGGCTGCGTCTGGGTCCCGTTTCCGATCGGCCCACCGCCGATTCCCATGCTGATGCCGGTATGTCCCTTGGCCGGCAGTGTATGCTCGGCCTCTTGCCATGAGACGAGCTTGCCCCCAACAAACTTCAAATCGAGAAACGTCCCCTTGTCGCCGTCCTTGGACGAGGTGTACAGGAGCGCCGCCGTGATGTCGTTGCTGTTGGGCTTGTAGGCGTAGCTCCAGACCTCGGTATCGCCCGGCAGATAGGTTCGCAGGTCGGGTTCGCCCCACGAGTGATGCACCGCAGGCGACGTCTGCCCGACCTGCAGCGAATCCGACATCCGCGTCGCCTTGATTCGAGTGCCGGCCTGGTAGGCGAGGCCGCATCCAGCGAAAGCGGTCATGAGCGCCGCCGACATGATCGCGAGCAGGGCGAATCGGGGCAATCGGAGTTTTTTCCCCAGTCGGAGTTTAGTTGATATTTGATCCATCGGCGCGATTCTGTGAGCACCATCCTTGATTGTCAACGTTATGCTATAGAGCAATCGATATGAACGAGGGAGAGACCCCCGATGGCGCGTAAGCTGACTCTGGTGAAAGGGGCGTCGCAGCGCGGATCGCTGGTTTACGGGATGCGGATTTTCGACCAGGGCAGCGTCGCGGGCGTGGAGGATGCGCGGGTCAGCCTGGCCGATGGCAGCAGCGGGCGAGTCACGATGCATCTGATCGAAGGCAGCCGCGCACAAATCAGGCGGCAATTGATGCAAAGCATCGACGCGTTTTTCGAACTGCTCGACGAGCAGTAGAATACGCACACAAAGAATCAACGAGGGAGCAAAAAACGAAATGGATCTGAAATTCATCAAGTACGAGAAGCGCAACCATATCGCCTACATCACGTTCAACCGGCCCGAGCGGATGAACGCGCTGCATCCGCCGTGTCACGTCGAGATGGACGGCGTGTGGGACGACTTCGTCGCGGACAAGTCGGCGTGGGTCGCGATCGTGACGGGGGCCGGCGACAAGGGGTTTTCAGCCGGCAACGATTTGCGCTGGACCGCGGAGAATCGCGGGCAGCAACTGACCGAGTCCATTCGCGGCAAAGGCGGTTTCGCCGGGATTACCGCGCGCTACGACATATACAAGCCGATCATCGCGGCGGTTAACGGATTCGCACTCGGCGGTGGATTCGAGATCGCGCTCGCCTGCGATATTATCATTGCGGCCGAGCACGCGCGCTTCGGATTGCCGGAACCGCGCGTGGGCCTGATGGCGGCGGCGGGGGGAGTGCATCGCCTGCCGCGCCAGATTCCG
>Ga0074044_10002374_pt1 | contig 16507 bp, 17 predicted proteins | sample BogForMeECP23OM1_FD_94443 | JGI IMG/M metagenome (GOLD analysis project Ga0074044, IMG submission 94443) | Bog forest soil microbial communities from Calvert Island, British Columbia, Canada - Bog Forest MetaG ECP23OM1 | ecosystem: Environmental > Terrestrial > Soil > Wetlands ...
GACGCCGCCGCGCTCCACAGGGCGTCCGGAAGGACGCCCGTCTCCCGACGGGCTATGGCGCGCGGCTACAAGGCTCCGGCTTGGGCGGACAGAGGAAAAAGTTGGAGAAAAGTTGCAGTCTTTGGTCTTTCGCGCCTAAGCCTTTGAAATCGCCCGCGCGCTTCCTGTCTTGCGCGGGCCGCGACTCACGGCCGGTCGCCGTGGCCGTTCAGCGCGCCGGGGGCCCAGTTCACGCCGTCGCGCATGGCGTAGAAGATGTGGGCGCCGATGCGGTCGACCCGGCGCAGGTAGCCGACCCAGAACGGCGACACGTAGTTGGCGTGATAGTTGACCGCCTGGGCGATGGCCGGATTGTAATTCTTCCCGCTGACCACTTCCTCCGCGATCCGGGTCGCGAGCGCCCATGGCCCGGGCTCCCCTATGCGCAGCGACTTGCCTTCGCAGGCGAACGAGAACTGACAGGCGAAGGGCCGGTTGCGATCCTGATAGACGACGCCGCAGACGGTGCTCGGATAGATGCCGCTGCGCACGCGGTTCAGCACAACCTGCGCGACCGCCGCCTGTCCCGCCTCGGGCTCGCTGCGCGATTCGAAATAAATCGCCTCCGCAAGGCACCGCATCTGCCGCGCGTTGTCCTTCGGATCGACCAGCGCCGCGTAGTTCGGCTTGCCGCCGCCGAGCAGCGACTGCTGCGCGACGGTCGTCTCCGGAGAGTTGGGGTCGGTCACGACCGCCACCACCACTCCGTCGCTCGAGGTCGGCGAGGACGAGTTGAGGGCGAATTCAAGCGGCACCGCGGGCGTCGCGCCGTCGCTGAAGGTCGAAGCGGCGACGCCGGGCGTCCGCTCCGGGTCGCCTGGGCGCACGGGGCTCATCGTGTGGCTGGGGTCGAATTCGGCGTCGCGCGGGCCCTCGATCTCCTGCGGCCAGCCCTGCAGCGTGTCTGGTCGATCACCGCCCGGGCCGCCGCCGTCGCGCGCGTCAAAACCGGGCGGCAGGCCGATGAACGGTTTCCCCTTGGCGCTTCGGTCGACGTCAGGGAATGGCTCCGCCGGAACCTTGAGGGCCGCTTTCGGCTCGATCTCGTCGAGCGAGGAATAGTCGCCGGGGTCGCCGACGAATGAGCGCGTTTCGACGAGCGGCAGCGGCGTCCCGTCGGTATCCACAGCCTGGCGCCGACTTGCGATCGCGATCTCCTTGCGGAACCGGTCGCTCTCCTCGAGGAGCCGGTTGCGGTCGTAGACGCCCGAGAGCTGGATGGGCTCCTGCTCGGCCTCGGCCGTGATCGAGAGGAGCACGCCGACGGCGAGACACCACGGAGCGACGACCGAAGCGGCCCATCCTATGCGCGAGCGACCCATACGCCTTCCACCCGCCCAGTCCCGTCTTCGACGCGCGGGCCGTATGACAAGCGCGCGCAATGCGAACGGTCCTGTTTATGTGCGCTTAAGGTTGCCGGCGGGTTACCGCAGGGGAGGGCGCGCCGTCCCGGATTGGGACAGGGGTCCCGATCGCGTCACCCGAGCCGCTCGATCAGACCCATCGCCGCCACCGGGTTCAGCGCCTTGAAACCGCTGATCACGTATAGAAAAACGTCGCGTTCGGCGACGTTGGCGACGGGGGCGCCGACCGCCGCGAGATCGGGCGGCGCTCCTCCCTTCGCCCACGCCCGGGCGCGCTTTGCCCAGATATCGAGCGCCTCGCCCGAATAGCCGAGCGTTTCCGTCTCCGTCGTTCCCATGACGCGCGCATAGACGAAGGGCGCCGTCGGGTCGGCGATGAGCGGAAATGCGCTGTCGCCTGCGATCACGACCGCGACGCCGTGGGCGCGCGCGAGCTCGACGAATTCCGCAGTCCGGAAGCTCGCGTTGCGGACTTCGACGGCGTGTCGGATGGCGAGGCCCTCGACTGAGGAGGGCAGAAGCTCGAGGAAGGCGCCGAAGTCCTCCGGATCGAATCGCTTGGTCGCGGCGAACTGCCAATTGACCGGCCCGAGCTTGCCTTTGAGCTCCGTGACGCCAGTCTTGAAGAACCGCTCGACGGAGGGCCCCGCTTCGCCGAGGGCGCGGCGGTTGGTCGCGAAACGGGGCCCTTTTACCGCAAAGACGAAATCGTCCGGCGTCTCGTCGCGCCATCGCGCGAACGTCTCGGGCGTCTTCGAGCCGTAATAGGTGCTGTCGATCTCGATCGAGGTGAGCTTGCAGCTCGCGTATTCGAGCTCACGGCTGTGCGGCAGGCCTTTCGGGTAGAAGGCGCCTCGCCACGGCTCGTAATTCCAGCCGCCGACGCCGATCCGAATCCTTGCCGACGCACTGGCGGGCATGCTCGCCTCCGGAGGTAACGCCTTCAACAGGACCTAATGACGCTTGACCGCCGCGACTGTTCCGCCGGTCATCGCCACGAGGTCGGCGGGAGTGAGGCGGAAGACCGCATTCGGCGTCCCGGCCGCCGCCCAGATTTCAGCGTACGCCATCAGCGACTCGTCAATGAGCGTGATCGGCGCCGTCCTGTGGCCGATCGGCGGCACGCCGCCGATTGCGAAGCCGGTCGCCTCCCGCACGAAATCGGCGTTCGCCCGCGCGATCGGCTCGCCGATGAGCGTGCCGATCCTCTTTTCGTCGACCCGATGACCGCCTGAGGCGACCACGAGCACGGGGCGCCCGCTCGCGGCGCGAAAGACGAGCGATTTTGCGATCTCGGCCGCCGTGCAGCCGATCGCGGCCGCCGCGTCCTCGGCCGTGCGCGTGCCGGCGTCGAATTCGAGGACCTCGAACCGCGGACCGAGCGAGGCCTGGACTTTCTGCGCCGACGGGCTCGTGGCGGGCTTCATGGGGGACCCTTCCTGGAGCGAACGAGCAATAAGTATGCCGAACTCTCGCAGACCTCAACCGGCGAGCCCGGTTGCGCTATAGGATCAGACCGTAATTGTGGAGGCAGTTATGAACCCCGCGTTTCCCGCTGCCGCGGACGCCGTCCTCCGCCAGGCGACGACCGGCGAGCCGAACGTTCCCGGCGTCGTCGCGATGGCGTGCGGCCGCGCCGGCAATTTCTATGAGGGCGCGGCCGGCGTCAGGCGGCTCGGCGACGCCGAGCTGATGACGACTGACAGCGTCTTTGCGCTTTTTTCCTGCACCAAGGCGATCACCGGAACCGTTGTCCTGCAGCTCGTCGAGCAGGGCCTGCTCGATCTCGACGCGCCGGCGAGACGCTACGCCTCCGAGATCGGCGAGCTGCAAGTGCTCGAGGGTTTCGACGAGGAGGGCAAACTCAAGCTGAGGCCGCTGAAGCGCGACGTCACCGCGCGGATGCTGATGCTCCACACGTCGGGCGTCGGCTACCACTACTTCAACGCGGCGCTGAAGCGGCTGATCGTCGAGAGCGGCGAGCCCGACCCCCGGCTTGGAACGAAGCGCGGATTGATGTCGCCTCTGCTGTTCGATCCAGGCGAGCGATGGGAAATACGGCCTTGGCATCGACTGGTGCGGGCGGGTGGTCGAGGGCATCCTCGGCGAGCGGCTCGACGCCGTGCTCGCGACGAGGGTGTTCGAACCGCTCGGCATGACCGACACGGCTTTCGTGCTGACGCCGTCGATGCGCGCGCGCCGCGCCTCCATGCACCAGCGCGGCAGGGACGGCGCGCTGACTGCGATCGTCCACGAACTTCCGGAGGAACCGGAAGTGTTCATGGGCGGCGGCGCACTGTTCGGCTCGGCCCCCGACTACATGCGCTTCCTGCGCATGTGGCTCAACGACGGCATGGGCGAGAACGGGCGCGTCCTGAAGCCGGAGACGGTCGCATTCGCCATGCGCGACCATCTCGGCGGCATGAAGATCAGGCGCATGGAGAGCGTCACGCGGGGCGTGACTCACGATTTCTTCCCCAGCCAGAGCAAGTCCTGGGGGCTGACCTTCATGATCAATGACGAGCACGCGCCGACCGGCAGGCCCGCGGGCTCGATCGGCTGGGCCGGGCTCGGCAATCTCTATTACTGGATCGATCGCAGGAACGGCGTCGCCGGGTTCTGGGCGAGCCAGCTCTTCCCGTTCATGGATCCGACCGCGCTCGACGGCTTTCTGGCCTTCGAGACGGCGCTCTACGACGCGCTGCGAAGGCGCGCGTAGCGGCGCCCGTGCTCCCTGGGAAGAAACAAGAAAGGAAAACTACCCCTCCAGCGTTGATCCAAGGGCGGGCCGGCCGCGGGCCGGCGCCGCGAACAGGGAGAATCGTGCGGTTTCGGCCGCGATCAGCGTCACAATGGCTTTTGTGTTCAAAGGTTTGTGGGAAAAACCTTAAGTATGGAACAGGACAATAACAGGGAGATAATTCGGGCGTAACAGGGAGACAACAGGTGGGAACAGGCAGAGCCGCCAAGCCGACATCGGTGCTCTGTTCGCGCGCCCAAGAAGAAACAAGAAAAGAAAATCTACTCCTCCAGGTTTCATCGAAGGGCGGGTCGGCCGCAGGCCGGTGTGAAGCTAACAGGGAGAAGACAGGCGGAATGGCGTGTTCTTGACCCCTTCCGTGGGAAAACAACGTTTAATTTCAAGATCTTCCGTCAGAAAACGGTGCGCGCGGAACAGGACGATAACAGGGAGATAATTCGCCCATAATACGGAGGTGGCGAGAAAGCGAACACGGATCCTATTTTTTGGCCACGCCATCGTTGGCGGCGTGCCGCCAAACAATCATTCGACAAATTCATGAAGATAGATAGGCCCAACGCGCGAGCGGCCGAGGCTGGCTCGCTTTATCTGTGGCTGCGGCGACGGGAGCGGCGGGCGGCGTTCAGAGCAAGTCCGGGATCGTTTGCGTGATGCTGTGGCTTGTGTAGTGGGAATCATTTGCGGCATTCTGCCTCTTCGGCATGTTCCATTCGATCGCGGCCCGCGAGCCAGACCAGTCCCTTTCTTGTCGATCACTTTTGGCGTTTGTCATACTGCCTCATCAGCTTCCTTTGGTATTATAATATCATTGGGATGCTCCACTGGGGCCGACATCCCGCTTATAATTTCTGGCTGGTTCACTACCCCGGTTGGGTCTGGCAGCTCGTCACCGTAATCCCATCTTGGTTCGGTCGCGGTTCTCTAGCCCGGAGGAGGCGTTGGACATGAAAGAACGGATCGGCTTCATCGGCGTCGGGCTCATGGGCCACGGCATGGCGAAGAACATCGTCGAGAAGGGTTTTCCGCTGACCGTGCTCGCCCATCGCAAGCGCGAGGCGGTCGACGACTTGAAGGCGCGCGGCGCTCGCGAGGCGGCGAGCCTGCGTCAGATCGCCGACGAGAGCGACGTCGTCGTGCTCTGCGTGACCGGTTCGCCGCAGGTCGAGGCGATCGTTGAAGGGCCGGCCGGGCTCGCCTCGGCCGGCAAGCCGCTGCTCGTGATCGACTGCTCGACGTCGGAGCCGGCCTCGACGCGGCGCATGGCGGCGGAACTCGCGCCAAAAGGGATTACGCTGATCGACGCGCCGCTGAGCCGCACCCCCAAGGACGCCTGGGAGGGAAGGCTCGACGTCATGGTCGGCGGCGACCCCGCCGCCGTCGCCCGGGCGCGGCCGATCCTCGACGCCTTCGCCGGCCGGGTCATTGCGACCGGGCCGGTCGGCACCGGACATACGATGAAGCTCCTCAACAATTTCCTGTCGATGGGCTACGCGGCGCTCTACTCCGAGGCGCTGATGGTCGGCGCCAAGGCAGGACTGTCGGCTGTCGTGTTCGACGCCGTCATTCGCAACGGCCGCATGGACTGCCCCTTCTACCGGACCTTCTTCCAATATGTGATCGAGCGGGACCGCAACGCGCATCGCTTCACGCTGGCCAACGCCCTGAAAGACGTCAGCTATCTTGCCGGCTTCGCCCAGGCGCTCGGCGTCGCCAATCCGATCGGCGCGGCGGTGCGCAATTCCTTCGCGCAAGCGGTCGCGACTGGGCATGGCGAGGACTACGTGCCGATGCTGTCGGATCTGGTGGCGGAGTGGAACGGAACGTCGCTGGCGCCGCAAAATTCTGCGTGAGACGCGGGTCAGACTGTCGATCGCCTCGCGTCAAGACGGCTGGTAAGGCTCAGCCCGATCGGGCCCCTCGCCGCGGCCCAACTGGACCGGCTGCCCGTGAGGGGTGCGCAGATAGGCGCGCTCCCATTCTTGCTGGCGGCGCGCAAGTTCCGGAGGAGTGACGCTGCCGTCCTCCGCCAGCACGCGCTCGAGAGCGGACAGCGCCGCTAAGAAAAACGTCTCGCCATCGTCGGGTTCGCCGGCCGCCTTCGCCGCGCTGATTTCAGAGCCGAGAGTCTCCGCCCAGCGCGAGCCCGAGATTTTTCCTGACTTCACCAAGAGATCAGCCATAGCCAGGGCTTGGGCGTGCCACGGCTCGGCGAAGGTGGGCTCCCGGTCCTTCTTTTTCAGATTTCCCCAACCGAGATCAGGCGGGTTCAAGATAGCTCTCCCAGAGATCGACGAGGACGCAATCGCGGCCGCCGGGTGCCTCCGGCCACAGGTCCGACGCGGCGAACCGCACGGTGTAGAGGTGCTCGGCCCTCTTCTCGCCGCGCGCTGACGCGTCAGGCAGGATATGGCCGCAATGATGGGCGTGGATCACCCCGCCCCGACCTCGAACATAGCCCGGCATCCGAGTATGTCCGGAATGACCGGCCAACCGGCAGCGCACGACGTCGCCGGGCGCGAAACGCGGCGAAGCGCCGACTTCCAGGGCGTAAGACTTCGGGTCCGCGACAAAGGCGCGCGAGGCTTCGGCCGTCGCGGGCGGGTCTCGAGGCTGCGGCGTGAAGGCCGAGGCGCCCGCCTTGATCTCGTCCAATGTCAGATAACCCGTGTCGACCATCTGCGCCGCAAGCGTTGTCATCCATTGGTCGAAATAGGGACGGGTCAGGTAATCGACGGGAACAATGAGTTCGCGGCAGTGCCGGAACCAGTCGATGGACCAGCCGTCCCCGACTGCGGACGACTGCTCAATTCCGAACGCGCGCGTTTCCCATTCCGCATGAAACGGCTCTTCATCGTCCTTGTCGCGGATGGGTCCGAAGCCTTCGCGCCCGCCGAGAGATCGTGAACGCCGTCCATCAGGCGCTCGTCCCGGACGGCCAGAGGTCCCTTTCTGCGCCGATCATCGAATTGCGCGTAACCAGTCGGGCGAGCGCGTCCTTGCTCCAATCGTCGACGCCTTTCGGCCGTAGCGGCACCACGAGATAGCGCCGTTCCGAGGTCGAGTCCCAGACCCGCACTTCCGTCGCGTCGTCGAGCGCGACGCCGAACTCCGCGAGAACGCCGCGTGGATCGCGCACAATTCGTTGGACTTGTACCAGGTCGGCGACATGCCGAGCAGGGAAAATGGGTAGCAGGAGCAAAGCGTGCAAACGATCAGGTTGTGCACGGTAGGAGTGTTCTCCACAGCTTGGAGATGGCCCGTCCCGTGTCCTGCGAAGCCAAACTCGGCGATAGCCGCGGTTGCATTGGCCAGCAGCCTTTCCCTGAACGCGGGGTCGGCGCGACAACCCTTGCGCCGCGCTTCGGCCCGATTTCGTCTCGATACATATCGATCCAGGCGTCGACCGCCTCCGCATCGATGAGCTTCTTTTCGGTCAGAAGGCTTTCGAGCGCCTTGGTCCGCAAGGCAGGTTCGGACGGAAGATGCGCATGCAACTCGTGATGGATGCGCGAAATCTCCCTTGAGTCGAAACTCGTCATCGCCATGCCGTCCGACACTTGAACCCGGGGATAGGCTCACACCCTATCACTCGCTCGGGGTCTCCGACAGAGGCGACGCAGGCGCACAGACCCCCACAGTTGCGCCATTAGGTAGACCAAAAGAGCGCGGGACTGCGGCTTCCGGCCCTCCTCGGCTCGCTGCGACGCGGACTCAGCGCTGGAGTTTTTCCTCCTACCCCCGGATCGGCTCGTGGTCGAGCGCGGCGCGCAGGAAGTAATAAAGCCCGGTCAGGGCGGCGACAACGAAAGCGATTTCGAGGACGCGGGTGATCGTCTCGCCGAGGTTGAACAGGCCCCCGATCGCCCAGCCGGCGGCGACGCCGGCGCCGATGAGTTCGGTTCCGACCAGAATGGCGACGCTGAGCAGCGTCGTCGCGTTGGTCCAATTGATCGGCTTCAAAGCCGCGGCCTGAGTCAAACCCGCTCTCCTCACAATCTCGAAGCGCGGCCCGTAGACCAACCCGGCACTGGGCGCAAGTGTCGCAGGCGCCGAGCGTTGCCTCTCGCGCAATCCCATTGCAAGATGGCGAAAATAAGCAAAAAACGTCCATGTCGCTCCTCGTCGATCGCCCGCATCCCGCGCACGCCGCCAGGCAGGCGCAAGATCACGCGCCCCGCGGCGGCGTCTCCCCGCTGGCGCTCGGCGCGCTCGGCGTCGTCTACGGCGACATCGGCACCTCGCCCCTCTATGCGATGGACCAGATTTTTCGCGTCGCCCCGGGGCGCACGGCCGAAGACGCGCTCGGCGCCGTCTCGCTCGTCGTCTGGACGCTGACCCTCATCGTCGCGATCAAATACGCGCTCCTGGTGCTGAGAGCGCAGAATGACGGCGAGGGTGGCGTGTTCGCGCTCTACGGCCTCCTGCACGACCGCGCGGACCGGCGCACGCGCATGCTCCTGTGGGCTCTGATCGCCGGCGCGGGCCTCCTGATCGGCGACGGCATGATCACGCCGGCAATCAGCGTCCTCTCGGCTGTCGAAGGCCTCGGTGTGGCCGTGCCGAGCTTTTCCGCCGCAGTCATCCCGATCACGCTCGGACTCCTCATCGCCCTCTTCGCGGTCCAGTCCCAGGGCGCTTCCGTCGTCGGCTCGGTGTTCGGCCCGATCGTGCTCGTCTGGTTCGTCGCCATCGCCGCGCTCGGCGCCGTGCAGATCGCGGCCAATCCGCAAATTCTCGCCGCCTTCAATCCGGCCTACGGGCTCAGGTTTCTGGCGCATGCGAACCTCCTCGAGGCGCTGCTGATCCTCGGCGCGCTGATGCTGGTCGTCACCGGCGGCGAGGCGATGTACGCCGACCTCGGCCATTTCGGCGCGCTGCCGATCCGCCTCTCCTGGTACGCCGTCGTCTATCCGGCGCTCCTCCTCAACTATCTCGGGCAAGGCGCCTATCTCATCGGCGGCGGGCCGGTCGCCGACGACAAGCTCTTTTACGCGCTTGCGCCGCAGTGGCTCCTGATGCCGATGGTCGTGCTGGCGACGGCGGCGACCGTCATCGCCTCGCAGTCGCTCGTTTCCGGCGCCTTCTCGCTCGTCTCGCAGGCGATCCGGCTCGGCCTCTTCCCGCGGCTCGAAATCCGCCACACCCACCACGCCCACGAGGGGCAGATCTACATTCCCGTGGTCAACTGGATGCTCCTGGTCGGCTGCGTGGCGCTGGTGTGGACCTTCGGATCGAGCGCTTCGCTCGGGGCGGCCTACGGCCTCGCCGTGTCGGGCGTGATGGTTATCACGTCGGTCGCGATGATCCCGGTGGCGCTGCGCCAATGGGGCTGGAGTCCAGCGACGACCGCGCTCGTCTGGGGACCGCTGACGGCGCTGAACGGCGCCTTTCTGCTGGCGAGCTCGCTGAAGCTGTTCGAGGGCGGCTATGTGCCGATCGCCGTCGGCGCCGTCGCCTTCGCGGCGATGGCGACCTGGCGGTGGGGCCGCAAGGCGACCTACGCCGCCCACAACGCCAAGGCGACGCTGACCATGGCCGAAGTCGTGGAATTGCACCAGTCGAGCCGCCACTGCCTCGAGCGCAACGCGCTCATCATGTCGCCCCGTCCCTTGCGCTCGCTCGGCGACCGCGCTCCGTCGCTGATCCGGCTCATCGCCGAGCGCACCGGCGTGCTGCCGCGCAACCTCGTCTTCGTCGAGGTCACCCACAAGAAGACGCCTTACATTCACGGCAGCCGCTATCAGGTGACGGTGTTCGACCGCAACGAGCAGAACGGCAACGTCATTGGGGTCGAGCTCTCCTTCGGCTTCCTCGAGGAGCCGAACGTCGAGCGGGCGCTGGAAGACCTCGCCCGCCATCAGGAGATCGACCTGCCGAGCGACCCGCGCCAGTGGATCGTCCACGTCATGCAGGAGAATCTTCTGCCGGCGCGCAAGAGCAACCTCTTCAAGCGCATGAGGCTCAAGCTGTTCCTCTTCCTGCGCCAGGTCTCCCGCCCCGCCTATTCGTATTACGGCCTCGGCGACGAGGTGCAGCTGACGGTAGAGATTATTCCTGTCAGGTTGAGGTGAGGCGGGGGGAAGGCGATTGACTAAGCTATCCTCAGGGGGGGCGTGATCCCTTCTCCAGCTGTGCTTGGGAAGGGGGCCGCGCACGAAAGCCCACGGCGGTCGGACGACAGTCGAGACGGCGGCGGAGACGGATATCGGCTGGCGAGCGAACGGAACGCTCCAAGCCTCGGCGGGCGAATCCTGCTCGCGGCCTGAGCCGCTCGGTAAGCAAAGCCGCCTTCAAATCCACCGCCTGACCTTGCGTGCATAGGCGTCGAACGCCTCGCCGAACTGGCGACGCATCTTCTCCTCCTCGAACGGAACATGCACCCAATTTGCCGTGGCGAAGAGCGCGACAGGAACCAGAAACATAGGCCAAGCGCCGACCCAGAATGCGACGCCGATCGTAACGATTATCAAGCCCAGGTACATCGGATTGCGCGTTACCCTGAAAGGTCCGGACGTGACAAGCTTGCGATTTGCCGTCGAGGTTGGTTCGAGCTCCGTGCCCTCGCGCCGAAAGAGCATAGCCGCTGCAGCAGCCAAAGCGATTCCGAGTGCGATGAGCGCAACGGCGAGCCAGACGAGCCGCAAACCCGGAAACCGTGGCCATCCTGCCAAATAGCTCGCCCCGGCGCCGATCAGCATATAGGTAAGCGCCCAAATCGGCGGCGGCAGCCTTAACATCGGCGTGCTCCCTGCGAAACCGGCAGCTCAAGGATGAGCGCTGTAACGCGAGGCGGCACGAATGCGCCCGATGACGATCGGCAATCCGCCGATGATAGGATCGTCTGGAAATCGCAATATGCGAAAAAACGGCGCGCCGGAACCACGCATCCCTCTCGGCGTCCTCGCGTCCACCGTCTCGTGCGTACGGCCATCCGCTTCGACAATGATTTTCCGCGCAAGACAAACGAAATCCGCGAAAAAGGGCCCGATCGGCGTCTGTCTACGAAAGCCATACCCGTCGATCTGATGATTTCGCAGCGCGCGCCAAAGCATCGTTTCCGCCCTCGTCATATTGGGACGCTGAGCCCGCGCGAACTTGCGCGACGACTGAGGAAAACGCGGCGGCTCGTCCATCTTCGCTCCACATCACAATCGTGGCGTGATCCCTTCTCCAGCCGTGCGGGGGAAGGTGGCCGAAGGCCGGATGGGGTGTGGCCCGCTGCTTCAACGCAAGTCGGCTTGCACGACCGTCGCGGCGAACTTGCATCGAGCCATCCCGGCTTTCCGCACCCCATCCGGCGCTACGCGCCACTCTCCCCGCTTCGCGGAGAGTAAGCTGTCGGGCCGCAAACGTCTCAAGCTCAGGTGAGCTCATGTCCGCATCGCCCATCGCCACCGTCGCCCTCGACGAAACCTCCTTCGCGCAAAACCTCGACCGCCTCGCCGAGATCCTCAGCGCCTGCGTGCGCGAGGGCGCGAGCGTTGGATTCGTGCTGCCGTTCGAGCTGGACGAAGCGCGCGCCTACTGGCGCGACAAGGTCGCGCCCGCGCAGGCGGACGGCAGCCGGCTCGTCCTCATCGCTGTACTCGCCGACGAGGTCGTCGGCACGGCGCAGCTCGACCTCGACTCGATGCCGAGCAAGCGCCATCACGCCGAGGTCTCCAAGGTCCTGGTCGACCCGAAACTACGCCGCGCCGGCGTCGCCCGCGCGCTGATGGCGGAGATCGAGCGGCGCGCCTCCGAGGAGGGGCGCTGGCTCCTGACCCTCGACACCGCGGGCGACGCGGCCGAGGCGCTCTACCGTTCCCTCGGCTACAATCTCGCGGGCGAAATCCCTTCCTATGCCCGCGACGCCTTCGAGGAGCGCTACGACGCCACCCGGATCATGTATAAGGACCTGCGGGGCGGGTAGCTTCAAGCGGCTGGACGACGGCCGAGACGGCGGCGGAGGCCGATATCGGCTGATGAGCGAACGGAACGCCGCAAGCGCCGCTCGGTAAGCAAAGCCGCCTTCAAATCCACCGCCTGACCTTGCGTGCATAGGCGTCGAACGCCTCGCCGAACTGGCGACGCATCTTCTGCTCCTCAACCGGAACATGCACCCAATTTTGCCGTGGCGAAGAGCGCGATAGGAACCAGAAACATAGGCCAGGCGCCGACCCAGAATGCGACGCCAATCGCGGCGATTATCAAGCCCAGGTACATCGGATTGCGCGTGATCCTGAAAGGTCCGGACATGACAAGCTTGCAATTTGCCGTCGAGGTTGGATTGACCTCCGTACCCTCGCGCTAGCCGCTGCGGCAGCCAAAGCGATTCCGAGTGCGATGAGCACAACGGCGAGCCAGACGAGCGGCAAACCCGGAAACCGTGGCCATCCTGCCAAATAGCTCGCCCCGGCTCCGATGCTTTGCGCACGACCGCCCAATCGACCGCGGTCGTCTCTCGATCTAGACGTTTGTCGAGATTGTCGCCGGCGATCGTCGCCAAGCAAGGGGCAGACTGCGGAGACCTCAGCTCGCGAAGCTCCTGTTGGAGGGCCCAGGGTCCTTCCTGACCACCAACGAACTCAACATTCAAGCTGAGGGCCAGTTCGAATTGGGCTAATCTTTAGCAATCGGTTAGGGCGTGAGAGGCGGACAGGGAGGATCGGACCATGGCGGACCTTTGGCAGCTTGCAGCTTCAGAGTTGGCGGCGCTTATCGCAAAGAAGCAGGCGTCATGCGGCGAAGTCGTAGAATCGCATCTTGGGCGGATCGAGGCCGTCAACCACAAGGTGAATGCGATCGTCAAAGTCCTCGCAGACGAGGCGCGAAAGGACGCTGCCGAAGCCGATCGCAAGATCGCGGCCGGCCAGCCGCTCGGCCCATTGCACGGGGTTCCGTTCACGATCAAGGAGAACATCGATTTCGCTGGGACGCCGACGACCTGGGGCGTCACGGCGTTGGCGAACGCGATCGTGCCTGTCGACGCGCCGGTCGTCGAGCGGATGCGCGCCGCCGGCGCGATCCCGATCGGCCGTACGAACCTTCCGGACATGGCGCTGCGCGTCCACACTGACAGTTCCCTGCACGGGCTGACTCGGAATCCGTGGAATCCGGTGCGCACGGCGGGCGGCTCGAGCGGAGGCGAGGCTGTCGCGCTCGCGACAGGCATGTCGGCGGTCGGCCTCGGCAATGACATCGGCGGCTCGTTGCGCAATCCCGCCAACGCCTGCGGCGTCGCCTCGATTCGCCCGTCCTTCGGCCGCGTGCCGGACGCAGGTTTCGTTCCCACGGAGGACCATTTGATGGCCGTTCAGCTGATGAACGCGCAAGGTCCCATGGCCAGGCGCGTCGCCGACGTGCGCCTCGCGCTGAAAGTCATCGCCGGCGCCCATCCGCGCGATCCATGGTCGATCGACGCTCCGTTCGAATCGCCGCGCGACGCCTCTCCGATTCGCGTCGCCATGGTTGCCGAACCGCCCGGGAGTCCGACGGATCCGGCCGTCGCGAAAACCGTGCGGGACGCGGGCGCGGCGTTGCGGGATGCCGGCTATGCCGTCGACGAGGTCGCGCCGCCGCGCTTCGAGGACGCCGTTTCGACCTGGGCTCAGTTCATCGTCGCCGACTTCCTGTCGGTGCGCGAGCAATTGCTGCCGATCATGGGGAAGGACGGAGCGTTCTTCTTCGAGGCTGCGGCTTCGATGGCGCCCGCGCTCGATGCGGCTGGCATGTCGCGCATGTACACCAACCGGCACGGCGTCGCCCGCGCCTGGTCGCAATTTATGGCGGAGCATCCGCTCGTGCTGTCGCCGACGTGGACCCGCCTCCCCTTCGAAGTCGGATTCGACGCGGCGTCATCCGAAAACGTCGGGGCGACGCTGGATCTGATCCGTCCGGTCGTTCCGGCCAATCTTCTCGGCCTGCCCTCGGCCTGCGTGCCGGCCGGCCACGATTCTGCTGCCGGACTGCCGATCGGGGTTCTGATCACAGGACGGCCGTTGCGCGACGACGAGTGCCTCAACGCGGCCGAAGCTATCGAGACGCGTCTCGGAATCAAGACGCCGATCGATCCGAGGTGACTCGAACCGGCTTTACATGGCCATCGGAGAGACGCCGAACAGCCAGAGGTGCAGGCCGCTGAGCAGCGCGATCCACTACAGCGGCCGAGGCGCTTTACTGTTCCCTCGCCTACAATTTCGCGGGCGAAATCCCTTCCTACGCCCGCGACGCCTTCGAGGAGCGCTACGACGCCACCCGGATCATGTACAAGGACCTGCGGGGCGGGTAGCTTCAAGCGATTGGACGACGGCCGAGACGGCGGCGGAGGCGAATATAGGCTGATGAGCGAACGGAACGCCCCAAGCCTCGGCGGGCGCATCCTGCTGGCGCTCTTGACCTTCTACGCGCTAGCGATGATCGCGCCCGATTTCGCCCGGCTCGCGCGGCCCCTGGGCTCCTTCGGCCTGGCGACGAACGCCGACGGGCTGATCTATGACGTGCAGAGCCCGTTTGCGAGCGAAGAGGATTCGCCGGCATGGCGGGCGGGGCTGCGCGTCGGCGACCGGCTCGATCTCGCCGCCATGCGCTGCGCACCGGTCGACACGGAGCTTTGCGCGAGCAATCTCGCCCTATGGGGCGGCGTTGCGTACGTCATGCCCGGCCGCACGGCGACCCTGCTCGTCAAGGCGTCGGGCGACCAGCCGGACCGCGAGGTCACTCTCATCGCCGAGCCACGGCCGCGCACCCTCGCGCTCGACGCGGTGATGCTGCTCGACCAGATCGCCGGAATGCTCGTCGTGCTCGGCGCGGCCTATCTGGTCTGGATCCGTCCGGGCCCCATGACCTGGGGCTTCTTCACCTATACGATTTACTTCAATCCCGGCCAGGAGTTCCAGTTCTACGCCTGGCTGCAACAGTGGTCGTGGGCGCTGCTCGCGCAGGACGTCGCGTCCTGCGTCATGCAGGCGGCGGGCTATGCAGGGCTGTTGCTCTTTGCGCTGCGCGCCCCGGTCGATCGATGCGAAGGCCGATGGCGCTGGGTCGAGCGAGCCCTGCCCGCGCTCGCGATCCTGTTCCTGGCGGTAGCGCTCGCGAGTCTCGGAAGCGCCTTCGGCTATCCGACCGAATTCGCCATGCAGGCCTCGATTCTCCTCGGATTCCCGGTCAGCGTCGCGGCCCTCGGAATCCTGCTCGGCCGCCGCAAGGATCTGTCGCCGCGCGACTATCAGCGGATCCGCTGGGTGATCTGGGGCTGTCTCATCGGATTGCCGGCCTACCTCATCGCCGAAATCTCGATGGAGACCTCGCTGCCCGCGAGCCTGTTCGGCGAAGGCGCGGTGACGGAGGACGTCTCGGGCCTCTTCTACCTGATCAACGGGGTATTGTGCCTGTTCGTGGTCGAGGCGGTGCGCCGCCCGACCGTGGTCAGCGTATGGATTCCGCTGCGCCGCGCGACCGTGCTTGGTCTCCTGCTCAGCATCCCGGCCTTCTTCGTGCACGAAGAGCTCAGCACGATCAACGAATGGACGAGCCTGCCGGAATGGGCCTGGGTGCTGGTCGCCTCGGCGCTCGTCTTTCTGATCTCCCGCACGCACGAATGGATGACCGAGGTCGCCGACCGGCTGTTCGACTGGGACTTCCGCCGCGCCGAGGAGCATCTCGCCGTGGTCGGACGTAAGATCCAGCGCGCCGACAGCCCTGGCGAGATCGAACGCCTCCTGGTGGACGAACCGCTGCGCGCGCTGAAGCTTGCTTCGGCGGCGGTGTTTCGGGAGGAGGACGGCGTCTTCCGGCGCAGCGCGAGCGTGGGATGGGGTGCGGCGGACGCCGATACGCTCCGGCCGGGTGAGCCGCCGCTCGCCGGCAGGCTTAACGGCGGCCCGTTTCGCCTCGATATGGTCGGCGCTGTCGATGCTTACGCCGGCCGGCTCCCGCACGACTTGGCGCGGCCCGTCCTCGGCGTGCCCGTGGGCGATCTTCGCCGCTGGTTCGCGGTCGCGCTCTATGGCGGCCACGAGGCCGGAACCGATCTGAACGACAATGAGCGCAGGCTGTTAAGCGGCCTCGTTCGCGGAGCGGAGACAGCCTATGCCCACGTCGAACGCGAGCAGCTTCACAAGAGGATCCTCGACCTCGAGGGTCAACTTGCGCGAGCCACGGACAGTCGCACGGTCCGGTAGGGCGTGTCGCCATCTGGTGAAATTGGCGCCGGCGCCGCTGCGCCCCCGCAGGCAGTCTGCGCGTGTCCAGCGGATAGATGGGTGACAAAACAGACCGGATACATTGGTGACAGTCGTTCATGGTTTGGCTTCGTCCGGCGCCGCGCTGTCGGCGTCAGCGGGGACAGCGAGGCGGCGCAGTC
>Ga0074044_10002375_pt1 | contig 16499 bp, 17 predicted proteins | sample BogForMeECP23OM1_FD_94443 | JGI IMG/M metagenome (GOLD analysis project Ga0074044, IMG submission 94443) | Bog forest soil microbial communities from Calvert Island, British Columbia, Canada - Bog Forest MetaG ECP23OM1 | ecosystem: Environmental > Terrestrial > Soil > Wetlands ...
CATTGCCAACAGCGGCAAGATCGAGAATGCCCCTCAGTATTTCGATCTCAAACGCGCAATAGGCTTGAACTGCTTGCACATGTGGACTGTCCGATTTCACGTCTACGATCTTCTGTGCTAGACCCAATACCTTTTCGCCCAGACTCTCCATCGTCTGCTCCTTGGCTGGTTTCCGCCGCGCTGAGTACCTTGAACGACCGAGAGCTTTCCAGACCTTCGAAATCAGATATGCATTCCCAATTGCGAGGATTGCCAACACTCCGTAGAGTGCCGCTCGGTGCGATGGGTGTTGGCGAAAATCTAGCTCAAACTCCCAACCCATATCTGGATGCGGGTCGTATCTTTCGCTCGGAAAGAGTCGCTCAGATTGTTGCTGAATTGCGTGCTGCCACTTGTATGGCAGAAATCCTTCGAGGACTGCTCCTTCAAGAATCACCAAAGCCAAGAGAAGCGCCATCATCAAGGGCTTCTTGAATCTTATGAACTGGATCATTAGCCAAATAATCTCATAATGGTTGGGGATCGTCCTATTTGGGTGGGCACAATCTTGATTTCTTGACATCCGTGCAGAGTTTATCGCGAACCATGGCTAACTGCTGGCGGTCTGTTACTGTAAGTACCTGCGGCTGCTCGTGCTGGACGGTGTAAATGGTCGTTGTATCACCAAGAACTTTCCCTTGCTCGGTAATAACTAGACACCGAACCGCCAAATCGTCGAAACCATCGCCATTGAAATCAGCGAACTTAAAAAGGCAATCCTCAAGCTCAAACCTACTGCAAGACAAACGCATCCGCGCGATCCGAATGGTGTCGGCGTAGCCCTGCATGGCCTGAAGAACGTCGCTCGCCGATGTTTTGCACATAACACCCAAGATCACATCCCTCAAGACTAGCTCCGACCCAAAATCCGCGAAGTACAACGTGCGGCCTGAATTTTCATCCCAGACACTGTCTTTAAGCTCCAGAAATACCCGCCACTCCCTCTCGTATGCCCAATCCTTGGATTTTGTGCTAAGTAGACTCCATGAAAAATCCACGTCCGGTTTCTCAGGGAAAGGGAATCTCATTGTCCTGTACTTCACTCGCCCGAACTTTCCTTGGCTTCCAGACACATCGAAGCCCAAACAGATTCCCTTGTGGCGATCTGCGTAGTGTGCCCATTGCAGGACATCCGTCTTCTTTTCACTGAAGCAAAGGACGCCCCACCGCCGAGCCACTGCTGCCTTGTAACCTTCAAAGTTTTTCTCTTCTATGCCATCAAAAGCCTGTGCATGGACGGGGTTGCACAGATTCACTGATTTAAGTTCAAAGGGATCGTTCAAGTCATCGAACTGCGCAATTTTCAGCCGCTTGTTGCGCAGGTCATCCAAGGCGAACTTCGCTGTCGTGAAGTGATACAGATGATTCACGGCTTCGCGCCAGCTATTCCCATGAGATAGTGGGTCTGCTGTTGCCTGAGCAGCAGGAATTGGGAACGCATCCGGCCAAGTTCCGGGTCAAGATTCAGCCGTGTTTCAAAGCAGCCGTAGAAGACTTCTTCCATGTGGGCAGATACCTGAAGCAGTGCATTGAGGAAGCCTGCCAGTCGCTGCGGGTTCGTCTCAAAATAGTGGAACGCCCACTTCAATTTGCCTCTTTCCGACATGTCTTGAAAATTCTTGCCGATTGACGTTACGGAAGTGTGCGTTGCCAATTCGCAGAAGTGCCCGTAGTAGGTGTGAAGCTGGCGCATGCCGGGCACATCGTCAGGGAACAAATTGTCCTTCTTCTTTTCCTCAAAAATCTCGTTGTAGACACCCTTCTGAGTTTTCCCTTGGTGCTTCTCACTCCATGCTGCACCTGCCGTCCTAGGTTCCTTGAAGATTTTGTGGGCGTGTGCAACGGCTTCGATGCCATCACGGAGAACGCTGTAGGCATCTCCGATGCAGCAGGAATATCCAAGCTCAATTGCGTTCAGGAATCGTGCGTGAGCAGACATGAAAATTATCTTCGGCAAGAGGTGCGTCTGCTCCGTCAGGTGCTCCAGATTCGAGGACTCACGCATCCAGATGTCATTCAGCAACTGAAGGCAGTCCCACAGCGGTCTAAACGCACTCAGAGTCAGGAAGAAATTTTGTCTTTTGCCTTTGAAATATTTCTCGTACTCGGCGTGGAAACATTCCTGCTCAAGCGGGAAAAGCTCTACTACCACAGGCTTTCCATCCATACGTTGAACCTCAGCTTCCAACACCAAAAGTTGAAGTCAAGAGTGACCCCCTGTGCCCCTATTTCTTCGCTTTGTCTTCACGCAATTTCGCCGTCTCAAGATTCTTGTACTTGCCGGATTCGATCAACATCTCTTTCGCTTCGCGTAGAGCTTGCTTTTGTTGCTCTTCCTCTTTTATTTCTGAGAAATCGACCACGACGATTTGACGATGGGTCATTCCTAACTGCTCCCATCTGAATCGGCGCACAGCGACGTTGGGAAATGCCGAAGAACGCTGGTCTACTCTGAACTGCACTGGTCGCTCCGAAACAATCAGCGTGAAATCCGTTTGGGTATCTTCGACACCTCTTTGGAACTCATCAAGCCAGCGTTCATCGAGCGGCTCCGATTTCCCGCTCCACTTTCGCCTATAGTCCGGGATGGTGTCATAAAAGGCGTCTTGTTCGTCACCGTCAAGATCGGGAATCGGCATCGTGACAACCTCCCAATCTTGCCCTCTGTATTCAGTCGTGCCAACAAAACTACGACCTCCGAAGATTTCGTCCACGAGTCTGTTAACACGCGACGAGAAGCTGTATTCCATATCGGCTCGACGAGCCTCGTGCTGGAGCGCCGTAAGAATTGACGGCAGACCCCGTGCTAACCCCTTTCGGCAGTCGGCGAAAAGAAGTCCGATCACTCCAGCAGGCAATGGAGTCTCGTCGATGGCAACTGGAATTACGCGACATTCGCCCTTAATCATCCTGTCAGTCGCGACGTTGAGTTCATATCGCAGCCACTTTGACGCGACCGATGCCTTCGATACGATAACCAGAATAACCCTTGCCGCTTGCAGTGCTTTACTGATGCTTTCAGGAAGCGGGTCACCTGCGATTAGATCGTGCTCATCGAGCCAAACCTGAAAATGTGATTTCTCCAAACGTCCAGCTAGACGGCGTACGAAGGGCTTGTCGGCGGTCGTATGCGAGATAAAGACTTTGCCAAGGTGGGAATGCATAGTCTACCCCTTCGCAGAGAATTGTATCAATTCAAGGTGCAGGATGGCTTTTCCGAGGCGCTGGGGGTGAAAGACCGGCGACGGGAATTAGCCATTGAAGAGGGCGGTAGGCGGCTGGGGCGTTTCCGAGGCGCGGGAAGCCTTTGTGACCACCTCTGTTGAGTGCTCTAAGGGCCGAGCAGACCCGAAATATGCGCCAGCGCATGTTTGTCGAGTCCATCACCGAAGAAGTTTTCGCCTTTCTTGATCCTCCGTCCGAAAAAGCGCTGGTAATGCTGATAAGCGACGCCAGACAGATCGCCGCCTGATACGACCGCGAACTCGGGCGGATCACGCCGTGAGAGTTGCACTCGCTTCAGCAAATACTTGAATTCGAAATCAGCGGCCGGAAGGGAATACCCGATAAAAATCCAGTTCTTCGCGTTTCGTAGAAGTCTCTCCGCTGAGAACCATGACTTTTGGAACATCGGGAAATCAAGAGCCTTCCTGTAACTGAACGTGGCAAACCTCGTTCCAAGGCTATCCGCCCCGCATCTCCCACAGTGCCATCGGTCGTTGCTATGGTGAGACGCTGGGTCTATTCGCTTCCAGTCCTCTGAAGAAAGGAGTTGACCAGCCACCTTATACGTCTCATCCGCCTGCATCCAGAAAAGACTGCGGCAATTGTCACAATACAACCAGTTCACTGAGCCGTGCATTTTGATGATCGGTACCTTCGTGCCGACCGCAGCCGTCTCTTTGATTTCGTTGCGTGCCGTACGCAAGGAGCCGCAAATCGCATTGCATCCATACTCAAAATGTCGGATGCCGTGCACTTCCGTAAGCATGTCCTCGACGACCGTGTCCCAGTTAGTCGCAATAAAGCCCACGGCAATGGGATTGAGGTGTTGAAAAAATCTCACCAGTGTTTGCCAATCCGTATCTTTCTGGTTTCTTGCTTCGTGGTATCTCTCGCGAAGCATTGTGATGATCCGATAGATCAAGCCTCTGCGTATCGTTCGCAGATCGGAAGCAGAGAATTCCGATCCCAAGTTATGGCCAGTGTTCGCAGATAGGTCGATACAAGTGAAGATGTCTTCCAATTCAGGCCAAAATTTTGCATCGGCGCTCGTTTTATGGTCGAAAGCTGCATTGACGAACTTGCGGAGGTGCTGAACGATCTTCCCGCTGTTGCCGCTTGCGCTACCGCGCCCGCTCAGCAGGGCATCCGTAAAGTCGCGTTGCAGAGGGATGCCTGCATAAAGCGAAAATCCTGCTCCGACAACGAAAACAGAGCTTTCGCGTTTTGGTGACATCTAGCTCCCTCCGTGGACTCCAGAGTAGCATCTCAGACATAGGAGAAGCCGAACCCGAATCGGTGGACGACGGGCTGGCTAACGGTCTATGCCAAGGACGATTCTCATTTCAAAGTACGTGCCGAAGAAATTTGGAAAGATCGAGGTGAAAAATCTCTCGGTCTTCAAATTGGAAGCCATTCCCAAGTCTTCACCCATCGACCTTAACGTGTCTGCCCTGTCAGAGGAATCCGGCTGGAGCCTTTCCGACCGACTGCGCTTCTGGCATACATTGAATGGCAAATCCGCTCTTCCGGCAACCCGGCTCACAATCAGGAAGCTCGAACTTGAGGAGCAAGCGCTGGTGCTTTGCCATGTCGAAGCGGATGGGACGCTCACGATTCTGAGTAACAGCAAAGACTGCGCCACGAGGTTCTTCAACAGCGTTTTCTTGGACATTCCTCCCTCATTTCCTGCTCGCAGGGATTGGAGACTCAAGGGCGGCTGGGTAAACGACGAGAGCGCTGTAGCATTCTTCGCGGGGACGGCTGCGGGGGCGTTGGGCTGGGGGCCGAAAGTGCCGCAAGAGATCGAAGACTCAATGAAAGAGGCGCTTCGTGGCATCGAGAAACGGAACTGGAAATCCTGCGTGGTTATGTGCCGCAGAGCGCTGCAAGCCCTGATGGATGTTGCCTACGAGAAGTTCTTTGGGGTGGATCCCGGAAAGGGATTGAACTTGAACGGCATCATTCGGAGTTTTGAAAAGCTCTCGCCCCCTCCCATTCCTCGGCACTGGCTAAACATTGCTGATGCCGTCAGAAATATCGGGAACGTACCCGGCGCTCATCCACGCTCCATACCCAGCTACCGATTCTCGAAGGGAGATGCCACCTTGGCATACAGCAACACATCATCGTTTGTGTCCGCATATTTCGAGAAGATAGCTCCATGACCTTGGATGAATTTCGCGGATCGCTCTCCGCGACCGAGCCGCCAGCCGGACTCACGCACGCGCTCGCTGGATTGTGGTGGGATGGCAAGGGCGACTGGAAGCGAGCACACGAAGCCGCTCAGCAGGACGAAGGGATCGAGGGTTCGTGGGTTCACGCCTACCTGCACCGGAAGGAGGGCGATCAGGGCAACTCAGCCTACTGGTATCGTCGGGCTGGTAAACCCGTTTGTAGAGAGCCACTCGATGCGGAATGGCTCAGCATTGTCGAAGGTTTGCTTGGCTGACCAAAGAGACAATGCCGCGTTCCTCAGCGAGGGACGCTACGTGGCGAACGTGGTGGATGGGAACGTGACACTCTAAAGTGGGCGAGCCGGGACGGGTCGGTAAGGCGAGCCTACGACATTCGCTGACTCCGATTAAACTTTCATCGGATTTGACCGCGTCTCTCGATAATCAGAAAATCCATTTTGGAGGGGCTATGGCCACCACTGCAAGAGTTCGGCTTTCGTTTGACGTTGATACACCAAATCCGCAAATTTTCGAGTGCGATGTGAATTTAGGAGAACTTCGTAACGACGGAGGCCGGGCATTCGTCGCGCAGCATCTGTTTTCCGAACTCGAAAAGGATTCTCGCTACATCGATTACCGCTTGGCTTTTCCATCAGTCGAAGACTTTCTCCGTCCGGTAAACCAGACCTTCCAATTGCTGGACATAGCATTCGACGCCTTCGATGACCGGATCAACACGCGGGAAGTATGGCTCGAAGTCGGGAACAACTTCCTGCGAGTACAGCACCTGCTTGCAAAATCGAGGACGTACCACGACGCGGAGCTTGCGCATTCTGCGAGTCATGACGCGGAGGCAAATAATCTGTCGGCCTTTTTCCACCTCGACAAGATGGCCGATTTTGATCTCGTGGCTGTCTTGTTGCAGAAAATCCATGATCTGGCGGCGCGGCTGGTGTTTGAGCGCTTGGGTGCATCCCTGCTCGGCGACCTTGATCGCAGCGATCCAGAGTGGGAGCGATTCATCACGCCCGGCAAGGTTCGCAAAGCTTTGTCGGATAGAACGGGCAATCCACACGTGGCGTCGTTGTCGGACGACGAATACTCATCTGTTTTGAACATCTTGGACGATCTGCGCAAGTCGGACGAAGGGACGAAGCTTCACAGCTACCGAAATAAATTCGTTCACAGAATAGCCCCATCCGTTGACCGTACCGACCTTTACGGTCATTTGCAGGATCGTCAGAAGACACCCATCGTGGGGCCAGATGGAGAGGAGAAGGGATGGACCAAGGGGTTTGGCGGAAGACCAGCGGCACCGGGATACACCTTCCTCGACCTTTACGACAGTGCGGTTGAGACGCTCACTCACTATATCGAGACCCTGAAACGTTTGAAAGCGATGCCACGTTTCGGACTCGAAGGCGCTGCCGCATCTTCCGCGTAGCGGCGGGTCGCTACGGGGGGGTGACCCTCGTGGCAAGGTCCGGTGCAGCATGCCGGTTAGGAGGTCGCCACAACCTTTTGGGCCAAGCTGGCGGGGCATTGTGGTGTGGGATGGTGCTCCCTCCGGCTCGCACCGACCGACACTCCCTCATATCCTTCGCTAAAAACACCTAACCGCTCCAGTTCCGCAAGCCTCGATTGATGGAAGGTTTCGCGGAACCGGGCTTCAGAACCCGCGCCAATGGTGCATTGCGGGTGAAGAACCAACGAACATTTCAAACTCTGTAACAATCCCCGACGCAACATAGGCCGTTGCTCGGGAATGCCCCTCGATAAGAATCAGAAAGCCATCACCAGACTCCACTGCAATTAGAGGCGCAAGGCGTTGGCCTTCACCGATCCTCAGCAGGATGCCATTAACATTTGGTCTTGGATCACGGTTTTCGTCTGTCCGCTCAAGATTCTTTGCGCCTTCACGCACTCTTTCTTAGCAGCGGGGCGGCCGACGTTGAATCAGTTTAGGGGTCTCTTCGACCAGAAACAATCGCAATGAGGTTTATCGTGGCGACGGTGGCCTCGGCACACAGCGCTGCGAGGCGGAAATTGGCTGTTCGCTTGTGCTGCAATTCGTTCGCAAGATCGAACGCGGCCCTCGCGTGCTTTCGGGAGGCTTCGTTCGCTGCTCCTGCCAATTCAACCACGATGTAAGCCTCAATCATCCGCTTGAAGTCGGTCGGACTTGCTTTCACGCCGTCTAACGTGGGGTGCCGAGCGGAGTCGAATGCGGCCTGCGCTAGTGAAATGAGGGCTTCCCGGCACAATGTGCCGACCACTTGGAATTGCTCCTCTGTAGTGGCTTGTTCCAAGCGCTGTCTGATTTCCGTTACAGTCCGGTCAACCTTGGCCCAACCAGTTGGCTCCTCGAACATCCCCGGCGTCGTGGAGCCGCCTTGCTGCAACCTTTCTAGCAAAGGGTCGTACAACTCGGACATGAACTGCCTACGGGACGCATACGTGGGAAGATCACCGCCTTTGAATCTCTTAAACCAGCCCCACAAGTCGTAGAACGAGTTCGGGTCTTTGATACCCTTCGCTTGGAGCATTCTGCCGATTTCGCCGCGTTTCTTCTTGTACTCTTCGTTTACCTCCTTGATTGGACGTTCTCCGGTTGCGACGGAAATCATCAGGCTCTTTTGTTCTTCGATGGCCGTCACCAGCGACTGGATTGCCTTTTCCGATGAGAGTTTCGACCCGGACATTTCGCGTGGTTTAGCTCCAAAGGCTGCGAAGACAGATTATAATCCATTCAAGGTATGTTGCAGGTACGAGTGCCAGCGTGAGCAAGCAATCTCCGACCCCAGAAGAGAACACAAGTCGGTTCTTCCACTTGGTCAAAAGCTACAACAATTTTGACAGGCTGGAAATCCTCGGCGTTATCCAAGGACAGCTTGCCCTCACGCAAGAGGAGCAGTGCTTTGTCGCAACCTATTATCGTGCCCGTGGCAATATCGAAACGCTGCTAACAATCACGCACGCCAAGCATTTTCAAGCTGCGGCGATGCTGGCTCGCGGGGTATTTGAACTCGCTGTGGACATAAGGATGCTGGAGACAACCCCGAATGGCTGGATAAAAATGGTCGCCCTTGATGAGGTTGAACGGCTGCGAAGTGCTCGAAAGGTCGTCGCCTACAAATTGGCTCACCCTGACGCAGACATAGACCTGACGAGCTACCTGTCCTTCATCGCTGGCAACGAGAAGCGCATCGATGCTCTGCGAAAGAGCATCTGGTCCAAACCAACCGATAGATTTCACTGGACTGGACTTCGCTTCGCAGATCGCGTCTCACAACTCGGGGCACCTATGGACAGAATTTATGAAGTCGATTACCCCCGATTGAGTTGGTACGTACATTCTGGTGTCACCGGGATAATTAACCTGAAGTCGGAAACATTCATCCATCTGTGCGCAAACGCATTCTCGTTAGCGGCGGACTCCTACCGCGAAGTCCTTGAGACAATGATTCGGAAGTTCAAGATCGCGAAGGCAATAGATAAGATCGATTTCAAGTTGTATGCAGCGAAAGCATTTCCGTTCAACGATGACCCGGAAATCGACGATTGGTTGACAAGATCGATTCAAGGTTAGGGGCGGCGATTGGCTTATGTCTGAAACGATTCGAAACGAAACCCAGTTGGGAATTGCCGATTTGCAGAAGCGACTTAGTGCTGTGGGCCTCAACATCATCCAGCAACATGAGAACTTCCGTCGCAGGACTATATACTTCGCCATCGGAGGCACAGAAAATCAAACGGATGTCACTTTGTCCGAAGAGTTTCTCGACGACCTGCCAAACACAAAAGAATACCAAGCGATAGTTGATTCATACGCCCGTGCCGTTGCGGGAAGGCTTAAATGCGGTTCCCCTGAACTGTTCTACTGCGAATCGGGTGCTGGCGTCCAAGTCTCTTTTCAATGGCCGATTCATGGCGTCGCCCACAACAATGAACCTAAAGCATTCCTTCTTGTGAATGTCACGAACAGAGTCGATGGGAAAACCGCGAAGTGTTCGGTAGAGGTTGGTGGTGGGCGTGTGCCCGCCGTCTTAGTTCAAGTCGTGAACGATGTGCGTTCGGCAATCGATGCGGGCCAAATAACATTCTACGAATCTACCGTTCACCAAGAGACCTACCAGCGCGTCGAAACGAACCACCAATCAGAACAACAGCATTCACAGCAAGATGTCGAGCGCTTTGTCGCAGGGAAAGCGTATACGTTGGGCTTTATCGCCGTCGATGAAGCGAGCGACGTGTGGGCCGTGGACTCTTGGGATGCTCAATACCTTGGCATCACGGAAAAGAATTTGGCTCTTGCCATGCGAGTTTTGAAAGCAAACGGTTTGTTACAGGAGGGTGCAGGCCCCGGCTATGTGCGTCCAACAGATAAACTACTCGCTGAGCATTCGTCTAAGGTGAAAGAGAACGAATCCTTCTCGCAGCAAAAACTTTCTCGCACGTCCCTGCCCAACAAAGACGAACTGTTGAAGGATATGCAGAACATTGTGAAGCAAGACCTGACCTTCACTCTTGTCGTCGTTGACCTCGACAACTTCAAAAGCGTGAACGACACGTTGGGGCATTCAGAAGGCGACGCGTGTCTGGACAAAGTTATCGCGACAATTGGAAAGGTTGTCGGACGCAAAGGGAAGATATACAGATGGGGTGGGGACGAGTTCGCAGTCTGCCTTCCAGACTTTTCCACAGGAGAAGCAGTGGCGACGGCTGAACGAATCCGGTCTTCCGTCGAGCAAGCCAAGCCGGGAGGCGACATACAGGTAACGACCAGCATCGGCGTATGTGGAACCGATTGCACTGATTCAAAATCCCCGGAGGAGATTCTCGATTTTGCGGACAAAGCGATGTACGAGTCGAAGCATGGGAAAGGAAAAAACTGCGTTACGGCTTGGCCCTTGTCGTCTGTCGGACCAAAGGTCGAGAATACGCCCATTAAACGTCTCAGCGAGCAAGAGCGCCGCAAACTGGCCGATTCGGTCGTTCTCTCGGTCAAGACGAACAACGGCCACCAGCGCAACTACACCGTTCAAATTAAAAACCACTCCAAACAACTCGACGTGGCAATTAAGCGTATTTCGTTGTGGAGCGACGACAGTCAACGCGTCGGAGAGCCTGTTTTCCGCCCAGAAGGAGAAACCGCGAGATGTTGGGATGTGGCCGCTGATCGAGAAATCCCCATCAATTTCGATTGCGGCGAAGTCGTGGCAAGGCGACTGTGGTCGCTTGCGGGGTCGCCGTCAATGGACGCGGTTCACGACTTCAATCTTCTAAAGGGTCACTTTAGGTCCAAGGTTCGTGTCGAAATATTGTACGAGGTACTTGGAATCGAGAAGCAGTACGATGAAATCCGAACAGTTCAAGTGGACCCGATAAACAACGCGATTACCGCAATGTGATCTTGTGAACTTAGCCGCGATAACCAACAGATATGGATGAGCAAACAAAGCTCAAGCTGGCGATCTGCGCCGTTGTTTTGGCGGCTCACATTAAGAAGTGGCTTCTTCGCGATTTGGCTAAGTATCCCTTATGCGACTTCTTTTTAAGACGGTGTGTGGAGTCCATGTCACGGCAAGAAATCGGAGACGACTTGGCTGAGGACCCGGACCTGTCGCTACTATCGCACTTCGGCAAGCCCGATGAGATGACCCGGTTGGAAGAATTCTTCGCGAGAACGATGAGGACGTTTCGTTTTTCCAGAGAAGGGCTGAAAGCGGCGGCGAAAACTCATTTCAATTTTGATGTCTACGATCTGGAGGGCTTTGAAAGTGTTCGGGGTGTATTCCGCGTTGCGAATGCTCTTTCTGGACGTGGTTTCACGGAATTCGTTCTATTAGGCGGGACGGGGTTGGCCGATCTCAAGGCAACAAAAAACGGTCAACGGTGGTACATCGAGGTTAAGACACTCGTACTTCAAACCAAGGCTCACAAGTTCAAAACTGACGAGGGCATAATAGTTCTCCCCGTCGATAAATTTCAACCAGCCAGTAATCGCATCGATGACTACGTGGAAAGCGTCTCGCGGCAAGTCGTAGGGAATGATATTGAAAAAGCCCGGCAGCAGCTAATCAAGACCGTCGAGAAACAAGGCGAAGGAAAGAAAATGATCGCTCTAGTTGTGAACCTCTTCGCAGCAGGCTTCTTCCTCGATGCAGAGAATATGGATACTGTTTATAAAAGACTGCGGGGTGAGTCCAACGGATGGGAGAAAGACTATCTTAACGATGTTGACGGCTTGGCTTTTCTGACTGACGAAATCCGGCTGTATCCGCTTTAGCTCTGCACATTCCTCTTGAGTTGTCGTGCTATCCTCCAGCGCAACGCAATGAGTTAGTCCGTGACGGGGCCGTCTGTAAGCTATTTGAAAAGAAGCGGGCGAGCTTGTAAGCCAGATTCTTTGTTGCGACTGATGATTTCCACGAGCCTTACCATAGCCAGCGTGTCCTGCGCACAGTAGTTCAGCAACGCCTTCCTGATGCTCTCGCGTTCGGCTTGATCTAGTTCACCACTCATGAGTAACTCCCAAGCCAATCCCGCAGCCTGCCCGTCCGCCACTTCCATCCCTTCGTAGGTCATCTCGGGCACCAGTGCAGGAAGCACTGATTTCAATGAGTACGAACCACCGAAAGCCGGGTGGTAGACATGATCACGGACGACTGGCAGCAAATCCCAGAGTCGCCGCTGAATCTTCGTGATCCGCCCCGAGAACTCCGGCAGCCACGCGCCAAGGTCTGAGATCCGCTGAGATTCGAATTGCTGGTGGTAAACGACGATGCTGCCCCGATCAGCGAGCGCACCGCACAGCGTCGAGATGAACGCCGGGCGAGGATCGCTGTCGTCGGTCGCTAAGAATTCGAAATGCTCGGGCGGAGCGCCCGGCTGCCGTTGTAAGTGCAAACTCCATTGGAACGGAATTTGATCGTAGGGACGCATCCCGGCAAATCGAGGCACGGCCGGATTTACGCTCTCAAAATCCATGTAGTACAGCGGGTACTTCAGCCCTTTCAATTCGTCCTTAAGTCCCGCGCCATACCACGGCTTCCCCATTTGAACACTCGTACACGCACGACGGAGCCGTCCCGTGAGCGGGTAGTGCTCTGGGATTTTGTGAATGGATTGGACGCCGAGAGCGACAAGCTTTGCGACCGTGCTGGCATGAATTCTGGGAAGACGCAGAATGTGATCGTCAGGAATCGGGGGATTGCAGTGATCAGAAAACTCGCAAGTGAATGGATTGCTACAGTGCCGTCCAGCAGGAATGTTGGGAGCCTCAGGCATTGCGAGGACTCGAAATTCTGAGCGCAGTTGAACCGTAAGCTCAGCCTGCAATCTCTCAACTTGCCGGGTCAGGTTCCGAATCTTGAAGAAGCGGCTTGCGTCGATAGGGCCGCCCTCGTAGATGTATTCCCGGTTCACATGCGCCAAGCAAGATGCCGCGAGATCAACTCCCGAGCGGCTCACGACCCGGTGCTGTATCGCGACGTCTTCGAGATGATGATCCTTAACGTCGGTTGTAGATTTAACTTCGATCAACCGCCAGCGCTCGTCATTGCGACGTTGCAGGACGTCTACCCGGACGAGGACTCCATCGTGTTCGAAGACTCCTTCAAAGATCGCAGGAACTTCGTGATTCGCTACTAGCTCCCTTGTCATGCGAATCGCCTGATCCAGCCCCGTAGAGCAAACCTCGATACCACCGGGGAACAGTTTGCGTGCGAGCATGCCGACTTCACGCCCCTGCTCGATGATCGCGTCTGTGGAACCGTCCGGCTCAGCCGCGAGTTCTGGTTCGTGGACGAGCAGATACAAACGCTTCAAACATTGCACGCCTGCGCAGAATTTGCTCTTGGAGATTCTCACGCTCACCGAAGCGCCTCCTCTTGCATCTCCTTCAAAGTGTCTCGGAATTCCGATCAGGCGTCCGCTCGTTGGGGCACCCCGTTCAAGAGTTTTAGCCGGAACTTGGCGTATTCTGCGTTGCTTCGGGGCGACTTGTCCGGACCGCAGAAAAGCTCCCAAAGAGCAATGTCGCATTCGTACAGGTGCTCCATGGAGTTCCACCAGCGCAGGTTGATCGCTGAGTTGCTTGCGTTCAGCGGATGGTCATTAAGCTTTTTGAATTTTCGTTCCGCTTCAACAAAATCTCGCACTGCGTTTTCCAGCCGTTTTTCTTCCAAAGTCTGGCCAGTTTTTTCAGGCTTCGGCGCGGCGTTGTACCGGATGATTTCGTCGAACATCTCCATCAGTCCTCCCTGTTGTCGAAGTGTTCTTCCTTCACTGGCTTTGCGGCGGTCATTTCATCGTGGCGCTTGAAACCTTGACCCACTTCATCGTCGAGACCCAGCAGCTTGTTCAGTTCCCAACAAAGCGACGCGGCGAATACTGTCAGGTAGCATTTGCCGAACTGGTCGTTCAAGCACTGACTGTGCTGCGCGATCAACTGCGACATCAACTCGGGCGTCAGCTTTTTGACCATGGGCTTGCGCTTCCGCTTACCGCCTACCGCCGCCCTCCGTTATAAGCACCACCCTACGCATGTGCCTTCCTCCATAGCCAGCAAAACGCCAGCGGTGAATAGGTCGCGACCGGGAGCCACACCGCGCCGCGTGTGGTGACGATCAACAGAAACTCGGCGACATAGCTGAAGAACAACGAACTGAACATCCAGAAGCAGCCGACTATGCTGGTGTGCAGCAATCCTCCGTGCTCTTCGCGCCATTGGCGAACGGCTGCGCCCCCTTCCCGCCACGGAACGGCGCTGAGCGTCATATAAATCAGGCACCAAAAACAACAACTCCACGGGCCCAGCCAGAACACCGCCTCTGCGCCGCGCGGCGTCCTGCACAGGCTCAAGGCGGCGAGCGGAAAGCCCGCCGCCGCAGGCACGAACACGGCGAGCACCAGCAGGCTCCTCAGGAAGAACCTGATCAAGCGGTCGCCTTGGCAACGGGCTTGGGTTTGCGGACGTTCATCATTTTGTCCTTCAGAGGTGACGATTCTATAGATTCCTCACCAGCGTGCCTCAGCCGGTCTCGACCGCATAACATGAGCAGATTCAGCAACGCAGGAAGGCGGCAGCAGGAAGCCTTCGTCACCAGCCCGTGATCTGTTCACGAGCTTGCAAACGAGGCTGCGGGATATGCCCCACTTCTTCGCGACGGCCGTTAGCGTCATACCGCTGACTCGGTCGCGCACGATGGCTGCGCGATCAAGGTTCATCGGAGCACGTCCGATTCGCACGCCATCGAGCTTCGCCCTACGCATTCCAGCGAGCACGCGTTCGCGGATGAGGTCAGATTCGAGTTCTGCAATCGAGCCGATCAGCGTCAGGAATAGCCGCCCCATCGGGCCACTTGTATCGACGTTTTCCCGGCGCGAGACAAAAACGATGCCCAAGCTGTCGAACTCGTCCATGAGCAGGAGAAAGTGCTTCAAGCTCCTTGCAGCGCGGTCAAACGCGGCAACCAGCACTATTGAGAACCTCTTTTTCCGTGCATCTGCGATCAGCGCGTCCAGACCGGGACGCCTCGCCTTGCGCCCCGAGACCCCGCGATCCTGATACTCCTTCACGACCTCCAATCCTCGCTTCGCAGCAAGCTCTCGCAAGTCATAAAGCTGCGACTCCACATGCTGGTCGGCGGTGCTGACGCGGACATAGATGGCTGCCTTCGAGCGGCTCTCCTGAAGTGGTTGTATTCTGTCCATAGGACATAGTATAGGGCTTCCCGCCCTACGCGTCAAGCATATTATGTCCTTAGGGCAGAATGCTGTATAATGGCTGCATGGGATGGAAGACAATGCGGATCGCCGTCTGCGACGTCTGCGGGCATCGGTGGATACCCGAAACCGAGAACCCGCCGAATTGCCCGTCAAAGAAATGTCGCTCAACGTTGTGGAACAGAGGTGGCGTTGACGGGAGGACACGAGAGGCGCGGATTAAGACGGGACGTAGCCGCAAAGCAGAGGCAAACCTTCACGCCCCACCGCCCATAGCGGTAAAGAAGGCTATAAATCCCCAGTAAGCGAGAACGGGGACATTGCTCAGGAGGCACACCGTACCCGCGACTTTGCTGCCTCGCCAGATCGCAAAAGCGCCAATGCCAACGCCGATGGCTCCGATGGCAGCCAACAGCCACACGAACACGGAGGCAGGACTCAGGAAGGTCGAGAGATCGTCCGTGTAAGGAAGGACAGCGCAAGTCGGGCCAACGAGAGAAGCGATTATGGCTGCCCACGTGATGCGCGTTGTTGCCGGTGTCACCTTCATGGGAAATCTAATTCCGCTTTATTCGACCCAGCCGAGGATTGTGAGCGATACGTTCGGTTCCGGAGATGATGGAGGATTTGGAGGAGGGGTGACAAGCATTTCCTTTTCCGCTCCTGATTCAAGGTCGATGCTCCACAGGTGGCGCTCGGTTCTGTAATTCGGTACTCGCCGCTCTTCGACATAGGCCAAGTACTTTCCTGAAGGCGACAGGTAAAAGTAACCGACGTTTACCTTGTGTAGCGGAATTTGTTTCTTGGACTTGAAATCTGGGCCAGCTATGACGAGGAAAGATTCCGGTTCTAGGTGTGCCTTGCGCCACCCTTTCTTTAAACCCAAATCGCGGAACAGGTGGTCTCCATCAGGCAACTGCCCGATCAGAAAAGGAGTGGTTCCCTCCTCGCGATCATATTCGGGCAATTGAAGCTGGCCGGCGTGCATAGGAATGCCGCCGAGATCAGTGCCGTCCTCCGCCGTGATGTAAGCGCCGGGTACGTTGTGATCGGTTGGTTCATCCCCTCCGATGTCGAGATTAAAGAACAGCCGATCGCCGTCAGCGAGCCAACCGTACGATCCGGGAACGCAGTCACGGCAGTGCGTTTGCGTGAATTCCCAGCTACGGAGCAGCTTCCACGTTGGGACGTCATAAATGGAAACTACATATCTGTAATTCGAGACAAAGCCTCCGAAAACCATCTTGTTTCTTTGCGGATTCAGAAGAGCAGGTGACTGATATTTCTGGATTTCACCGAGTCTGCGAAACCGATTTGAACCGTCGAGGCTGA
>Ga0074044_10002376_pt1 | contig 16498 bp, 12 predicted proteins | sample BogForMeECP23OM1_FD_94443 | JGI IMG/M metagenome (GOLD analysis project Ga0074044, IMG submission 94443) | Bog forest soil microbial communities from Calvert Island, British Columbia, Canada - Bog Forest MetaG ECP23OM1 | ecosystem: Environmental > Terrestrial > Soil > Wetlands ...
CCCAGCCAGTTGCGACATTGCGACAGCGCCTGTGACTTCGAGTAGACCCGTCGTACCTGGCCCCACTCGCAACGTCCGAGCAAGCAGTGGTGGATCCGCAGCCTCACCTCGGCACGGATCTTCACGTTGGGAAGCTTGATGAACATGTCGAGAGTGTCGGCAATCCGTCCGTCCGTCGAGTTCTCCAGCGGGACAATGCCGAACTGCACGTGCCGCCGGTTGAGCTCTTCGAACACGGCGGCAATCGACCCGACCGGGACGTGCTCCACGGCCTCGCCAAATTTTGCGACGGCCGCGAGGTAGCTGTAGCTGTATTTGGGTCCCAGAGAGGCCACGCGCAAGGTGCGCTGGAGCGACCGAGAGCCACTCATCAACTCACGGAAGATCAGTCGCAAGGTCTCGATGGGCAGTGGACCTTGGCTGGCAGCCAGGGCGCGCGCGATCACCTCGTCCTCGCGGGCTGCGGACCAGATTTCCAGTCCCTGATGATGCTTGATCTGCCCGATCTGGGAGGCGATCTCGGCCCGGCGGTTGAGCAAGCTGACGAGGTCCTGATCGAGCTGATCAATCTCACCGCGCAAGGTCGTGAGCGTCGGAGCTCGCTTCGAGTCGGGCGACTCCGTATTCGATAGCTTGGCAGTCGGCGGGGTGCGAGTCGTTGGGGCGGGCTTACGGGCCATCGGTCCACTCGACGAGTGACAAAGCGAACGTAGAAACTCCTGGATCTCAGACGCAAGGTTCTGAGCGATAAGTAATTACAAGAAAAGACTGAGTCTGTCAAGCGTTTTCCCGCCGGCTCCCGCGGCAGAGTGATTCCCGCGTCGCTGAGGGCCGTGTATGATAATGACTGGCGAGGCTGGGTTCCCGGGGTTCAAGGCCTCTCAGGTTCGCTGGGTGTCATTTTTGCAGTCGCGGTTGAGGCGCCAATTTGACTCTGCCGTTTTGGCAGGACCTGCGGGACAGTCGCTTTCCTGGGCCGAACCAATGATTTGCTGTAAGCGTCATAAAATTCAGGGCTTGGGTCCAAAATTCAGACGCTTTCGAGCTCTGGCATGTCGCTTGCTTATTCTTCATTCATCTTTTGAGTCACGGTGGCGCCAGGCGTTCCCGGCAAGTGGCTGTCGGTCATCAGTCCGGGCCGACTTGCCGGCCAAGGTTCATGTTCAAGCCGCCTGGGCGACGGGCCCGCGCGTGCTTCGCATCGCCGCTCAACGTGGGAAAGGAGACTGGTCGTGGCTGAAGGTGAAAAACTCATCGGGATCGATCTGGGTACGACCAACAGCGTGGTCGCGGTGATGGAAGGTTCTGATGTGACGGTGATTCCCAACCAGGAGGGAAGCCGGCTCACGCCGTCGGTGGTCGCGTTCACGTCCAAGGGAGAAATTCTGGTCGGCGAGCCGGCGAAGCGCCAGGCGATCACCAATCCCCGGGGCACGGTCTACTCGATCAAGCGGTTCATGGGCCGCCGGCACGAGGAAGTCCGGACCGAGGAGAAGATGGTCCCCTACCAGGTGGTCGGCGGACCGAGCGACTTCGTCAAGGTGCACGTCAACAACAAAGATTATACGCCGCCGGAGATCTCGGCGCTCATCCTGCGGAAGCTCAAAGAGGCCGCGGAAAGCTACCTCGGCCACAAGGTTCGCAAGGCGGTGATCACCGTTCCGGCCTATTTCAACGATAGCCAGCGACAGGCCACCAAGGACGCCGGCCAGATTGCCGGCCTGGAGGTCGCCCGGATCATCAACGAGCCGACGGCCGCGGCGCTGGCGTACGGGCTCGAGAAGAAGAAGAACGAGAAGATCGCCGTCTTCGACCTGGGCGGCGGCACCTTCGACGTCTCGATCCTGGATGTCGCCGAGGGCGTCTTCGAGGTGCTCTCGACCCACGGTGACACTCACCTGGGCGGCGACGACTGGGACGAGGCCATGATCAACTACATCGCCGAGGAGTTCCGCAAGGAGCAGAGCATCGATCTGCGCAAGGATCAGATGGCCCTGCAGCGGCTCAAGGAGGCCGCCGAGAAGGCCAAGAAGGACCTCTCGTTCCAGGCCCAGGCGGACATCAACCTGCCATTCATCACGGCCGATGCCTCGGGCCCCAAGCACATGACCATGACCATCACCCGCTCCCAGTTCGAGAAGCTGACCGACAGCCTTTTCGAGCGGTGCCGCGGCCCGGTCATGAAGGCCCTCGAGGACGCCAAGCTCAAACCCGCTCAGATCGACGAGGTGGTTCTGGTCGGCGGCTCGACCCGCATGCCCCTGGTTCAGCAAATCGTCAAGGAAATCTTCGGCAAGGATCCACACAAGGGGGTCAACCCCGACGAGGTCGTCGCCGTGGGCGCGGCCATTCAGGGCGCGGTCCTGACCGGTGACGTCAAGCAGGTTCTCCTGCTCGACGTCACCCCGCTCTCCCTCGGCCTGGAAACCAAGGGCGGCGTGATGACCGTGCTGGTGCCGCGGAACACAACGATTCCCACCGAGAAGAAGGAAGTTTTCACCACGGCCGAGGACAACCAGATGGCCGTCACCATCAAGGTTTTCCAGGGCGAACGGCCGATGGCCGGCGACAACCGCTTCCTCCGCGACTTCAACCTCGAGGGAATTCCCCCGGCCCGGATGGGCGTGCCCAAGATCGAGGTTGCCTTCAACATCGACGCCAACGGCATCCTCAACGTCACGGCCCGCGACCAGGGTACCGGCAAGGAGCAGACCATCCGCATCGAATCGTCCAGCGGCCTGAGCAAGGACCAGATCGACCAGATGCAGCGGGACGCCGAGTCCCACGCCAGCGAGGACAAGAAGAAGCGTGAGCTGGTCGAGGCGCGAAACACCGCCGAGCAACGCGTTTACCAGCTCGAGAAACTGCTCGAGGAGCACAAGGACAAGCTCAGCGATTCCGACAAGACAGCGCTCCGGGCGGCCATCGACAAGGTCAACGAGGCCAAGAAAGCGGACGACGTCGCAGCGATCAACCGGGCCGTGGACGAGCTTTCCCGCGCCAGCCAGGCGATGGCCGAGCATCTCTACTCGGCCGGTGGACCCGGCGCCGGCGCTGGTCCCGGCCCCGGACCAGGACCCTCTGCATCGCCCAACGGCGGCGACGGATCCCAGAAGCCCGAAGACGTCATCGATGTCGAGTTCGAGGAGAAAAAGTGATCGCCGGCCGCTAAACCCCGCCACGATCGCGGCTGCGTACTCTTTGGCCAGCTCCGGCCGACGGGACAGGCGCCTCGCTGTCGGCGAAGGCCCTGTCCCATTTTTTCTGCACACTGAAATGCCCTTCGCTTGCGCTTCAGGCTTGTTGCATGTGAAGTTTGGGTTGGCATTCATGACTCAGCCCGCTGAGCGATCAGGCGGCGCCGTCTTGCGGCCGGCGCACGAGGCCGCTTCCCGGGGAGGTGGATCATGGCTTTCCGTTTCGACCGACTGACCTTGAAGAGCCGGGAGGCCGTCCAGGCGGCCCAGTCCCTGGCCCGCGACCGCGGCCACCAGCGGCTCGAGCCGATGCACCTCCTGGCCGCGCTTCTGGACCCCGAACAACAAGTCATCCGCACGTTGCTCTCGCAGCTTGGAGTGAACCCCGCGCAGGTGCTCAGGGCCGCCGAGGAAGGGCTCTCTGCACTGCCCAGGGGCAGCGGCGGCGAGCAGTCCCTGGGGCCCGACCTGGCGGCCGTGCTGGACACGGCCCAGGCCGAGGCCGAGCGAATGAAGGACCAGTACGTCTCGGTCGAGCACTTGCTGCTGGGTCTAGTGAAGGTCAAGAGCAAGGCCCAGCAGTTGCTCGATGCCCTGGGCGTGAACGAGAAGGAGATCCTTCAGGCGTTGCAGAAGGTCCGCGGCGGACAGACCGTGACCGACCAGAATCCCGATGACAAGTACCAGGCGCTGGAACGTTACGGCCGCGACCTCGTCGAGCTGGCCCGCAGGGGCAAGATGGACCCGGTGATCGGCCGCGACGCGGAGATCCGCCGCGTGGTCCAGGTTCTCAGCCGGCGAACCAAGAACAACCCGGTCTTGATCGGCGAGCCCGGCGTGGGCAAGACCGCCATCGCTGAGGGCCTGGCCCAGCGCATCGTTTCGGGCGACGTTCCCGACAGCCTGCAAAACCGCAAGCTGATCGCGCTGGATATGGGCGCCTTGGTCGCGGGAACCAAGTTCCGGGGCGAGTTCGAGGAGCGTCTCAAGGCCGTTCTGAAGGAGGTCACCCAGTCCGAGGGGCGGATCATCCTGTTCATCGATGAGCTGCACCTGGTTGTCGGCGCAGGCAAGGCCGAGGGGTCGATGGACGCGGCCAACCTGCTCAAGCCGGCCCTGGCTCGCGGCGAGCTTCGCTGCATCGGCGCCACCACCCTGGACGAGTTCCGCGAGCACATCGAGAAGGACCCTGCACTCGAGCGGAGGTTCCAGCCGGTCTTCGTCGGCGAGCCGTCCATCGAAGACACGATCGCGATCCTCCGCGGCATCAAAGAGCGGTACGAGATTCACCACAAGGTCAAGATCAAGGACTCCGCGCTGGTGTCCGCGGCCAAGCTGTCGGCCCGCTACATCACCGACCGATTCCTTCCCGACAAGGCGATCGACCTGGTGGACGAGGCGGCAAGCCGGCTCTCCATGGAGCTTCAGTCCGTGCCGACCGAGATCGACGTGGTCCAGCGTCGCTTGCTCCAGCTCCAGCTCGCCAAGCGGATGCTCGAGGCGGAAACCGAGGCCCATGCCAGGGAACGTCTCCTCGAAGTCGAGGAGAAGATCGCCGAGGACGAAAAGAAACTGCAGGACCTGCGCCGCCAGTGGGAGATGGAGAAGTCGGGCCTGGGCGACGTGCAGCAGATGCGTGAACGCCTGGCTGCCGTCCACGAAGCGTCGAAGCAGCTCAACGACGAGTTCAACAAGCGGATGAGCCGCGGGGAGGACTACAACGAGATCGCCCGCGACCCGAAGTTCCAGGAGGCGCCGCGCCTGGAACGCGAGCGGAAAGAACTGGAACGGAGAATCGCCGAGACCGAGCGGTCCACCGCGGAAGCAGACGGCGGCCCGGCCAGAGAGCAGCGCCGGCTGCTGAAGAAAGAGGTTGACTCCGAGGAGATCGCCGAGGTTGTCAGCCAGTGGACCGGCATACCCGTCTCACGCATGCTGACCACCGAGCGCGAAAAGCTGCTTCGGCTCGAGGAACAGATCCACCTCCGGATGGTGAACCAGAACGACGCCGTGCACGCCGTCGCCGACGCGGTTCGCCGCAGCCGCGCCGGACTGCAAGACCCCAACCGGCCGATCGGCTCATTCCTCTTCCTGGGTCCCACTGGCGTGGGCAAGACCGAGCTGGCCAGGGCCCTCGCAGAATTCCTCTTCGACAGCGAGGCGGCAATGGTCCGCATCGACATGAGCGAGTACGGCGAGCGGCACAACGTTGCCCGCCTGATCGGCGCTCCTCCCGGCTACGTCGGCTACGAGGAAGGTGGGCGCCTCACCGAGGCTATCCGCCGCCGTCCCTACTCGGTCGTGCTCCTGGACGAGATCGAGAAGGCTCACCGCGACGTGTTCAACGTCCTGCTCCAGGTGCTCGATGACGGACGGTTGACCGACGGTCAGGGACGGACCGTCGATTTCCGCAACGCCGTCATCATCATGACCTCGAACCTGGGCAGCCAGATCATCGCCGACCTGTCCGGAGCCGGCAACGAGGCCGCAATGCGGGGCGAGATCCAGAACATGCTGCGCGGGGCGTTCCTTCCCGAGTTCCTGAACCGGATCGACGAGACGATCATCTTCCATCCGCTGGGCAGGAACGAAATCAAGCAGATTGTCGATATCCAGATCGGGCGTCTCCAGACACAGCTCGCCGAGGCCGAACTGACTCTGAAAATCAGCGCCGCGGCCAAGGAGCGGCTGGCCGAGGAAGGCTTCGATCCAGTTTATGGCGCCCGGCCGCTCAAGCGAATCATTCAGCAGCGGCTGGCCAATTCGCTGGCTACCGCGGTTCTGGAGCAGAAGGTCAACCCGTCCGATGTGGTCGAGATCGACTGGAACGGCCACGATTTCACGTTCAGGCCGGTCAAGCCGCAGCAGCCGGCGCCGATGTGACGGAAAGTCTGTCCGCCGGGGCATCAATCAGGGTGAGCTGGGGGGCTCCAGCGACGCGGGAGAAGCCGCCTTGGACTTCGGGGTGGCTGCAGAGTCAGGGGTGGAGATGGGCCCGACTTGCTTCCGGGTGCTGCCCGATGAGGCGTTGATCCCGGCTGTGGCGGGCGTTTTCCTCTTTCGTCGCGGTGGCAAGGTCCCACCTTGCTGTTCGTTCGCGCCGGCGCCTCGCCGAGAAGTGTGTTGAGAGATCAGTCCTGGCCGCCGTTCTTGTGGCGTGTGCTTGGTCTAGCGGCGTCTTCCCCCTTGGCCGTTGGCCCCCCCTCGCGAGACGCGTGACGCATTGGGGCCGGACACTTCGCCCCGGATGACCGGGTACCCGGAAATGGGCTTGCCGGCCAGGTCGATCCTGCCAAACGAATGATCCTCGGCACCAGGAGTGATTCGGGCCGAGCGACTGGAATGTGCTCGCGTGGAACCGGCCACCGGCGGAGGCGGTAGAGACGTCTTTTGTTTCTTCTTGACCAGGTTCTTCTGGTTGTCGAGCTGGATACCGATCCCCGTGCCGGTCCCTAGATTCAGAAGGCCGAGTTGGGCGCGGGCTGGCCGCGCCCAAGTCGAGGCGACAATCACCACCGCGGCAAGGAGGAACACGCGTTTCATGGCCGCTCCGGAACGATGAGAAAAAAGTCAGTCATCCATGATGGTATGCCGGACGAATAAACTCGACAGAAGTATTTTGCGATGCCGGCCTCAACTCCACAAGAGCCTGTCGCGAATGCCGCACTTTCCCGACACGTTCCCCGGCGGCTTGTCGGGTTCTGAGTGCTCTTTTTTCAACATTCCGCGGTCGAATGAAAGGTGTTCAGAGGTCAGCGAGTGGCAAGCCGCGTTTCCGCGCGACAGTCATTCCGGGGGTTCGAGGCTCTTTTTCTTGCAAACACTTCGGGGGCGTTGCCGCACCTGGGTATTGTTCCTACGATTGGCGGGATGTGCACTCGAAGCGGTGATTGGTCAACTGCAGATTTTCTTGAGGACTCTTCATGCTCGAGATCGTGTTTTGCCAGGTTCAAACGGCTCCGGTCCCACCCTTGGGCGGTCCGTTGGACAGCCGCGCCGCGTCCCTGGCCGCGATGGTGGTTCTCGGGCTGCTCGGTCTGGCGGCTTTTGGGCTGATCTACTATCGCAAGCGCCGCCTTCAGCACACTGTGGAGGCACAGTTCAAAGACTTCCGCGAACGGGCCGTCGCCTTGATGGACCAGCTCGACGGGCTGCGGCAGCGACACAAGACGCTGCCTGCCACGGATCCCGACTTCACCGTGGCGATGTCGGGCGCGACGCTGGCCCTGTACAACGAGGTCAGCCGTGATCTCGACAGCCTCTGGGAGCGCTGGCTCAAGGTCATGGAGATCTGGGAACAGGCGCAATGGCGAATCCGCGCAGGTTCCGGCCTGGGAGTCAAGCCGACGGAAGAGGCCCGCAAGTTGCTCGGGGGAGGAGAGATCGATGAGCTCGTCCGCCAGTCCAGCTCGTGCAGGCGGCGGCTTGACCGCCTGAACCAGGGGCACGAACAGGCGCGTGAGCACCTGAAAGCCGCTCGCGAGGAGCTGGCGGCAATCCAGAGCGCGATCAGCAAAGGCACCGGGGTCCTGCTTCCCTCCGATCCTCACCACGGTGAGATCGAGGCCGCCGAGCAGGCGCTTGCCGAGGCCGAGCGGAGGATCGAGGCCGATCCGATCGGGGCCGGCGAGGCGATCGTCCGCACGCGCCGCGACCTGTCGGCCCTGAGCGGGCGACCCGACGGCCGGACGGGCTGGCGCGGCGAGTCGCCCTCGTCCTACACCATGATCGACGAGCTGGCCGCCGCCGCCGAACGGCTGCGCGCAGCCGCGGCAAGGCTCCGACTGACTGACCTGCTGGGCCTCTTCGTCCGGGCCTGGGTCGCCGTCTGGGTGATCGGCATCCTCTTTGGCCTGCTCACGACATTGATTCCGCTGATCATCTTCGTCGCCGGTTTCCTCATCATCCTCGTGGGCGCCTGGATGTTCTGGCGCGCCGTGGCGTCGTGGTTCTGGTTCGGCTTGCGGCGGTGAAAGTCGAGGTGAAGCGGCCGCCTCCATCACTTGGAGCAGAGTCACCGATTACCCGGGGCCCGGCTTGGCGTCCAGCAGGTCGATCGTTTCTTTGATTGCCGTGGCATGGACCGCAATGCCAAATCCCATCCGATGGCGGAACTTGCCGGTCTGGTAGATCATCTTGAACTCCTCATCGAGGAAATGCTGTCCGACCATCAATCCCAGGATCAGCCGCACCGGGCGGGGTTCGGTCTTGCCGGCGACGAGCCGGTGATCGTCCACGAGGTACACGGGCGCTCCGCTGTCGCCCTCGAAGGTGTTCAAATCGAGCAAGAGAGTCTTGGTCTTCCGGGTTGGTCGCAGCGGGTAGCCGGCGATGCATCCCGACCGGACGACGCCGAAGCCTGCCTCATTGGGCTCGAACTGGTTGGGGTGGGGAAAGCCGACGCAGCGGACAGGGTCGCCCGGATGAATCTCATGCCGCTCCAGGTCCTCGTCCGAGGCGAGCAGGTCAACGGAAACCGCCGGCACCAGGACATCGGGCGGGGGGGTGATCGGCAAGATGCCCACGTCGGCGGTGGGATGCTTCTTCCACAGAACCTTGCCGTCCTGACGTACCGTGATCTTCACCGGCGCCTTCTCGTGGCCGCCATCGGCCGACTTCTTGCGGAAGACGACCGTGACCTCGTTGGCCTTGGACCGGCTCAGCGTGTGTTCGGCCGTGATCAGCAGGAACTGCGTGGCCTTCGGGTCTCCGGGCTTCGGCCGGCTGAGGATGAAGGCTGTCCCGGTCGAGTCGGTGTCGGACACCTTGACGGTGGCCAGCATGAGCTGCGTGTCGAGATCGCTTGGCTGGGCCAGGGCTTCGCGGCTGAAGACGAGAAGCAGCAGGAGAAGCAACCCGACGCTGTGTTTCTTCACGATCGAGGCAGGCATCGCGGCCGGGATCCTCTCTCTGTGGTGCCGGCGCTTCCCTCCCTTGCGCCTCGAGTCAGGATTGCCGTGTTGCGATGGTTCCTTATTCCGCGGCCATTGCAAATCGCTTACGACCGCGCATCGCCGGCTTGAAGTCGCTCTTGTCGATCTGATAACGACGGAGCTTCTCACTGATGCTCCGGCGCGAAAGGCCGCAATGCAAGGCGCAGCGGTCGATCCGTCCGCGGTATTTCTCCAGCACCCGGATCAGGTACGCGCGCTCGATTCGCCGGATGAACTCGTCGGTCAGGTCCTGAAGAGGCCGGTTCTGGTCGAAGTCGAGGCTGAACGGCTCCTCGCGCAGCGGAACGATCTGGGGAGGCAAGTTGTCGGGCTCGATCACCGGCCCCGGGGTCGTGACGACCGCCTGCTCGATGATGTGCTCGAGCTCGCGGACATTTCCCGGCCAGTCGTAGCGGAGCATTCGTGACAGTGTTTCCCGGGCCACACTCTTGGCAGGCAAGCCGCGCTCCATCAGCTTGTCGAGAAAGTGGTTCACCAGGAGCGGGACGTCCTCAAGCCGCTCGCGGAGCGGCGGAAGGTCGATCGACACGACGTTCAACCGGTAGTACAGGTCCTCGCGGAACCGGTTCTCGGCGACAGCCTGGGCGAGGTTCAGGTTGGTGGCGGCGATCACCCGGCAATCGGCCTTGATCGGTTCGCCACCGCCGACCCGCTCGAAGCGTTGGTCCTGGAGCACCCGCAGGAGCTTGGCCTGCATGCCCAGAGGCAAGTCGCCAATCTCGTCGAGAAAGAGCGTTCCGCCGTCAGCGAGCTCGAACCGGCCTTTTTTTTGCCGATCGGCACCCGTGAACGCCCCCCGCTCGTGCCCGAACAGCTCGCTCTCCATCAGGTGCTCGGGAAGCGCCGCGCAGTTGACGATCTCGAGCTTGCCGCTCCGCGTGACATCGCTGAAGTGAATGGCCTGGGCGACCAGCTCCTTGCCAGTCCCGGTCTCGCCGGTGACCAGAACCGTGCATTTCGACGAGGCTACCCGCTCAACCCGGGCGAATACCTCCATCATCCGGCGGCTGCGGCCCAGCAAGTTATGGTAGGCGTTGCGCCGCCGCAGCCGGTTCCGCAGGTCGGCGACCTCGTCAACCAGGCGGCGATCCTCCAGGGCCTTGTGGACCAGCAACTCCAGCCGCACGGTGTCGATCGGCTTCTGGACGAAGTCGTAAGCGCCCAGCTTCATCGCATCGACGGCCGCCTCCACGGTGGCATAGGCCGTCATGACAATGACCGTGACGGGCAAGTCGCGGTTGCGGATCTCCCGGATCAGGTCCAGGCCGCTGATGCCCGGTAGCCGCAGGTCCGTCAGTACCAAGGAATACGGGCGCTCCACCAGCCACTCCAGCGCGGTCGTGCCCTCGTGAGCCACGCTGATCTCGCGACCGGGAGTATTCAGCAGTTGCGAAAGCTGCTGCCCGATGAGCTCGCTGTCATCCACCACGAGGATGCGTCGATCCATGGCGCCCTCATCCAGGTTGAGGTGGGTGGGCACGACCCTGGGGTCCTACTTCGATTGGGTGCGACCGCCAGTTCGACCGGGGGGCAAAGTGTCTTGCGCAAGAAGTCCATTCTCTCAATCGTGATAGACTACGGAGAATTCTCTGGCTGTCAAGCCGGATCGGCTCTTTGCCCTGATCCAACCTCGCGTGTGCTCTCGTCAAGTGAATCCATCTTCTGAGCTGTCAATGGCTTGAGCTCAGAGCGCGGTGCAGGAATGCGATGGCGGCCTGGCGCGAGGACGGCGGGAACGCGTGTCCGGCATCGGGAAAGACGCCTTGCAGTTGGTCGGGCTCGCCCAGGAGCGCGTAGACCGGCCGCGCGGCGGCCAGGCAGACGCGAACGCCCTCGATCGCGAAATTGGTATCATGCAATGGTGAGTTCGTGAAGAACGCTCGAGGCGTCAGGGCCCCGATCAGCTCGGGAAAATCGAAAGGGACCTTGTGCAGGTCCAGACCATACTGCGTGCGGAGCCGGGGCATGTAGCCGCTGTGCGACCAGCCGGCGATATCGCCCCGGAAGTAGTCGGGGAAGGCGTTGAAACCGCACGACGAGACGATCGCCCTGATCCGCGGCTCGAAGAGCGCCGTGAAGATGGCGTTGTGCCCGCCGAGCGAGTGGCCGATCACGCCGATCCGGCCGGCATCGACGTCCGGTCGCTCGGTCACAACATCGACCGCCCGGATGTTGTTCCAGATGGCTTTCATCGAGGCGCTTGCATATCCCATCGCATAAACGTCGCGCTGGTATTCGCCGAAATTCGGGTAATCGGGAGCGATGGTGACATACCCTTGCTCGGCCAGTTCGCGCGCATAATCCAGGTTCGGGTTCGTGCCCAGCCCCGCCGGCTCAGCCTTGCCAATCGCGATCGTCTGATGCAGGCAAAGCACAATCTGACCGAAAACGCTCGGCGCAAGTCGTCTCCCCGTCAAGACTTGCGTTACCATCAAATCTTGAGCATACAACATCAGGAAGCATCAAACAACGTCAAGAAACAGTAAAACGGTAGAACGACGGTAACAAAAAACCCGGGCTCAACCCGGGTTTCTTCGTCGGTCGGCCGGGCAATCACCACGGCGGCCGCCTCAAAGCGTGGTAGAACGCCATGCGATGGCATCCGAACTTCCGGGCGATCGCCGGCCAGCTCCATTCGACCTCACGCAACTGCAGCGCCTCGGCCAGGACCTGGGCAGTGATCTTCCGCGGTCCGCTCGCGTGCACACTTCCCCATGACTCGGCGATCGGCGGCCGCGGTTCCGGGATTAGCTCCGCGGCGGCCTGGTCGACCAGCTCGGCGGCGCAGGCTTCCGCCGCTGCCGGGGGCTCGAGGGTCGAGACCGGATCGCGAAACCGCTCATCCTCGAGGGCGGCCAGCTTCCAGGCGTCAAGCACTCTAGGCTTGGGTTGCCGGGTTTGCTTCGGCGGCCACGGCTGGCGGGGTCTTGGATTATCGATGCGCCGTTGTTTGGCCCGGGGCCGCGGCCGGGCCAGTCGTTCGCCGTTGACTGAATAAAGCCGGCGAACGAAGTCGTGAACGCGATCCGGGTCCAGGTTGAGCGCCGCGGCGATCTCGGCCGCGGTCGCTCCCTGGTTCGCCTCGCGTGGCCCATGCCGCCCTGAGGGATTGGAACGTCATGCCTGGAACGCCAGCTCGCGCACTGACCGCTTGAAGCCGATCTCTCGGTTTAGTGCCAGGTGATCCGTGCAACCAGGGCCCGCAACGAGTCACGTTGGGGAACAACCAAGGCACGTTTGCCGGAATGGGAAAATCAACCGGATGCTCGGGCAAAACCTCGAGCCAGGTCCTCAAGACCGTTACGAGCGCAAGACACATCGGAACCGGAGCGCACGACGAATTGGTCTTGAGCCGGCGGCGCGCGGTGATGTCGATGATTCGCCGGTCAAGGGAGACATCGGCGATCTCAAGCGTCAAGGCTTCCGTTGCCCGGAGACCAGCAAGGGCCACAACATTCGTGACTGCCCATAACCTGTATGCCTTCCAGCGGGCCCACCCCGCGGTGGTTTGGCAGTCCTCTTGCAGTAGGTCGAGAACACGGCGAACGTCGGCCGCGGGAAACCATTTTTTCGGGGCTGGCGGACCGATTCGGGGAACCCAAGCGCGCAGCGGTCTGACGGTGAACGGCGAGACTTTGAGCCAGCCGTTGCATACCGCAAAGTTCGCCATCACACGCAGCAATCGCAGGTGCTTTTGAAGGGCCCTTGGCGATTGGCCAGGAGGGACCGACTCACACGCCCGGGCAATCAACCCCGTGGTCAGATCGGCGGTGGTCTTGACCCCCAGCTCGGCGACCAAGTTGAGCACGTGGACCATCTCGCGCTTCGTCGCAATGGCCCGGAGGGGAAATTCGCACATCGGAAGCAAGTAGTCTCGGCGGAATTGGTCGAACGGAATCGGACGCGTACGCATTGGCGGAGTCTCCAAGGGGGTTGTTCGGGGCATGGTAAAACGATCGGCCGCGGGCCCGTAGGATCCACGTCCCGCGGCCGCGGCCGCTCTGCGAGGCGTATAGGCGATCACACTACCGGCAAGCCGGTGGGGTGTAGCTCGGAACCGGCGGGATGTCCTCAAGGGCCTCCATCTCCAGGCGGGTCTGCTCCCGGGCCTTCAGCCGGTCAGTCTGCCAGGTCGTTCCGGCTCGCTTCTTGCCGCTCAGCTCGAGCGACGCGGTAAGCTCGTCGAACCTTGCCCGTAAGTCTGCCAGTTGCTCACTCTTGGTTTTCATTGCTCACCACCTTTGAATCCATTGATGCAAGGTTCCACCGGGCATAGTTCATTACCTCCCGCAATCGCGTCTTTCGATTGCGGCGCTTTGGATCCGCGTTGCTCTCCTCAAGGAGAGTGCTAATCCGGATGAAGCGCTTCCTGCGTCGCTTCTCCCATCGCCTGGTCTTTCGGCTCATGATCCTGCCCTCTGTCTGGCCTCTGGCCGCCTGGGTTGGCGGCCCACCGTGCGGGTCGACGCTCGACCCGACAGAGGTGTTGTAGACAAATGGGATACCACGTCAACGCCATGGTAGACAGATTGTGCACCCAATGTTGACCCTGCGCTATGGTCATGCGTACAATAGTGAGACGATCGGGGCCCGGATGGTATGCTGGGAGCGTTACCCAGTAACCCCGCGGAGTCTCGAGCATGGCCAGAAAGCGAGCGAAGATCGTGCAAGCCATTCAGCCAGTCAGGACAGGTCGACCAGTCCGACTCGACCTTACCGAAGAGGATCACGCGCGCTTGGAAAAACAGGCCAAGAAACGCGGTCTCAACAAGGCGTCAACCGCACGTATGATCATCTTGGCATGGCTAGACGAAGAGGAATCGGAAGGCGGTGGGAAGTGAGTCCTAACCAGCTTCGAGAGGCGATCAGGCATCAGCCGTTCCGGCCGTTCGAGATCGTGCTGGAGGACGGGCGGCGGCTCTGCGTCGACCATCCCGAGTTCATCGCGGTATCCCGGGCCGGCCGCGAGCTCACGTTCTACGGCGAACAGGACCGTCAGCACTGGCTGGACGCGCGGCTCGTTCGCGAGCTCGTGTTCGAGCCGTTCCCGGAGACCGAGGCTGCGCCGGTCAGGCCGGACGAGGAAGGCGGGGAGTGAAAGCTCCGCGCAACGAGCATGACCGATGCAGTCCGAGCATCGCTGGCCGCTTTCTCTTCGTATCCCCATTTCCGCCATCGGGAACGAGCAGCCAGGCCGGAACCCGATCGCCGGGCTCGCTCGCGAAGCTGATCTTCTGGCGAGTGTAGCCCCGTTCCTGGTGAGTCTCCGTGACCCGAACATCCACCGCAACCGTGGGCGAAGAGGCGGCCTGGCTCGATGACCTGTGGTGTGTGCAGGCGTGCGTGCATCTCTAACTCGGTATGGACTTCGCGGCCGATTCGCTGTCAACTTGGCGGGCCGCGAACAAAGCTTCGGGGCTGAACGATTTGAGCCGGGCGGACGGAATGCCGATGAGGATGAGAACGATCGAAGGGATTGCGCTCGTTCTGCCGGAACTGCCGGCCGATCGAGTGCGTCAGGCGTGGAGCGTTGTCACGTTGGTTTCCGGGTAGCCCGCGCTGGTGATTAAGGAGAGGCTCATGCGGAGTCTGCGGTATTCCGTGGCCGTGTTCGGACTGATGGCTGTGGCCGCGCCGTGGAGCATGGCGGCGGACTACGGCCCGAAAGATTTGCTCAAGTTCCGGCCGACCCAGACCGGTGTGGACTACGATACGCCCACCGACGCGGCGGCCATCGAGGCCTGCAAGGTCGAGCTGGTGACCGACGCGCAGAAGCGGACTGTGGGCTATGCACTGCGGGACGGTCAAGGAAAACTCCTCCGCCGGTTCGTCATCACCAACGGCGGGAAGTACCTCAACCAGTGGAGCTATTACCAGGACGGCTTCGAGGTGTATCGCGAGAACGATCTGGACGGCGATCGCACGCTCGATGAATGCCGCTGGCTCAATGGCGGCGGGACCCGGGTCGCCGTGATCAAGAGCGGCAAGATCGCCGGCTGGAAGCGGCTCTCGGCCGAAGAAGCGTCCAAGGTGCTGGTGCAGGCTTTTGTCGGTAGCGACCTCGGGCTGCTGGAATCACTCATGGCCACTCCCGAGGAGCTTGCGGCGGCAGGCGTGCCCAAGGATGTGGTCGACAAGGTCACCGCCGGGGCGGCCAAACGCGGCGAGGCGGTCGAGGCCCTTCAGAAGTCACTCACCGGCTGGACCGCCAAGACCGTCTGGAACCGGTTTGATGGCACCTATCCCCATGTGATCCCGGCTGACCCGGCGGGCGGGCTGGAGAAGGACCTCGTGCTCTACGAGAACGCGGTGATCTTCACCGGCGGACCAGCGGGACAGGCCAGCTCGGTCAAAACCGCGTTCCTCCAGGTGCCCGAGATGATCAAGCTGGGCGAGACCTGGAAATTCGTCGAGCTGCCCCGCGCCGTCGATCCCGAGAAGCCGGTCGTGGCCTCCACCAGCGGCATCCGCTCTGCCATCTACGACGTCGCGGGCCCCGGGCCCCAGCGCGACGAGGCGATGGAAAAAAGCATCAAAGCCCTGGCCGACTTCGACAACGCCAACGCCAAGCTCCAGACAAGCGGCGACAAGAAAGACCTCGCCCGGTTCCACGTCGGCCGCGTTCCTTTGCTCGTCGCGATCGTCAAGGTGGCCAAGGACGGCGAGGACCAGGTCAACTACAAGAAGCAAATTGTGGACAGCCTGGTCGCGGCCTACCAGACCGGCGCCTACCCGAAGGGCCGGCAGGTGCTCGAAGGGATGATCGAAGAGGGCACCAGGGTCTCATCTTATGCGGCCTACCGCCTCATTGGCGCTGACTTCGTGATGCGGAACGAGGAGCCCGGCGCGAACTTCCTGGGCAACCAGAAGAAGTGGATGGCCGAACTCGAGGACTTCCTCACCAGGTTCGGCAAGTCGGAGGAGGCCCCGGAGGTCTGGTTGCAGCTTGGCAGCTCCAACGAGTTCAACGCCGAGGAAGATAAGGCTCGGCAGGATTATACCAAGCTCGTCGAGAGCTTCCCGGACACTCCGGCCGGCAAGAAGGCCGCCGGCGCTCTGCGGCGGCTCGACCTCGTGGGCAAGACATTCAGCATCAAGGGAACGAGCTTGCAGGGCGAGACGGTGGATACGTCGCAGTCTCGCGGCAAGTCCGTCCTGGTGGTGTTCTGGGCCTCGTGGGGCGGTCAGTCGGTCCGCCGCGAGCTACCCGACCTGGTGAAGCTCTACGGCAAGTACCAGGGCAAGGGATTGGAGATTGTCGGGGTCAGCCTGGACAACGAGCGAGGCGATCTGGAGGCCTACCTCAAGGAGCAGCCGATGGCCTGGCCGCAGATCTTCGAGGCAGGC
>Ga0074044_10002378_pt1 | contig 16493 bp, 11 predicted proteins | sample BogForMeECP23OM1_FD_94443 | JGI IMG/M metagenome (GOLD analysis project Ga0074044, IMG submission 94443) | Bog forest soil microbial communities from Calvert Island, British Columbia, Canada - Bog Forest MetaG ECP23OM1 | ecosystem: Environmental > Terrestrial > Soil > Wetlands ...
AACGCGTTTGGCGGTGGGCTGGAACTGGCCATGGCCGGCCATTACCGCGTTGCATCGCCTACCGCGCAGGTGGGCCAGCCCGAAGTGACTCTGGGCATTATTCCCGGGGCCGCGGGAACGCAGCGTCTGCCGCGGCTGGTCGGCGTTGCGAAGGCCGTCGAGATGTGCGCCGGGGGCAAGCCGGTTTCCGCGAGTGAGGCCGCCACATTTGGGCTGATCGACCGGTTGATCGAGGGCGATCTGCTCACCGGCGCCGTATCTTTCGCGCGCGAGGTTGCCGCGCAGCCTACGCCAAAAGCGAGGGAGCGCACGGCAAAACTAGGGACGCCCGAGGAGAATGCGGCAATCATTACGGCGGCGCGCGCCGCTGCTTCCAACAAGCAACGCGGACTGAAAGCTCCGCTGGCAGCGATCGATGCCGTAGAAGCGGCGACCAAACTGCCGTTCGAGGAGGGCTGCCAGGTCGAAGCCAAACTTTTCACCGAGTGCCTTTTCTCCGATCAGTCGAAAGCGCTCATTCATGTTTTTTTTGGCGAGCGCGAGGTGGCGAAGATTCCCGACGTTCCCAAGCAAACCCCGGTGCTGCCGGTGAACCGCGCGGCGGTTGTCGGCTCCGGCACCATGGGCGCAGGCATCGCGATGGTCTTTGCCAACGCGGGCATTCCCGTCCTGCTCAAGGACGTGGACGAAGCCGCGCTCGAACTTGGCATGGGAAGGATCCGGAAGAACTACGCCACCTCTGTGCAGCGCGGGCGCTTCACCCAGGCGTTTGTGGACGAGCGCCTGAAGATGATCACGCCCGTGCTCAACTACAGCGGGTTCTCCGAAGTAGACATGGTAGTGGAGGCGGTTTTCGAAGGCATGGCGCTGAAGAAAACTGTGTTCGCGGACCTGGACCGTGCGTGCCGTCCGGGCGCGATTCTGGCAAGCAATACGTCAACGCTGAATATCGATGAGATTGCCTCAGCCACCTCGCGGCCGGAAGCGGTGATTGGAACACACTTCTTCAGTCCGGCTAACGTGATGCGCCTGCTCGAAATTGTGCGCGGCAAAAAGTCGAGCAAAGAAGTGATTGCCACCTGCATGCAACTCTCCAAGAAACTGGGCAAGATTGGAGTGCTGGTAGGCAACTGCCGCGGCTTCGTCGGCAACCGCATGTTTGGCCCCTATCGACGGGAGGCGCAGTTTCTGATCGAGGAGGGAGCAGATGTACAAGCGGTCGATCAGGCGCTCGTCGAATTCGGCAACGCCATGGGTCCGCTTGCGACGGGCGACTTGGCGGGTCTTGACGTGGGTTGGCGCATTCGCAAGGAGTATCGGCATCTGGAAAAGCCCGGAATCCGCCAGCCATTCGCTGAGGATCGTCTTTGTGAAATGGGTCGCTATGGCCAGAAAACGCTGAGGGGATGGCACTGCTATGACGAGAACCGGCGCCCGAGCCCGGATCCCGAACTGCCCGCCCTGCTGCGGCAGTGGAGCGCAGAAAGAGGAATCTCGCAGCGGCAAATCTCCGCAGCGGAAATCGTCGATCGCTGCGTTTATGCGTTGGTCAATGAGGGAGCACGGATTCTTGAGGAAGGATACGCGCTGCGGGCAGTCGACATCGACATCATCTATCTCAATGGTTACGGTTTCCCCGCGTATCGCGGCGGCCCGATGTGGCATGCCGACACGGTGGGATTGCGGAAAGTCTACGCGCGCGTTTGCGAATTTCACCAGCAGCATGGAGAACTGTGGGCACCGGCTCCATTGCTGAAGCGCCTGGCGGAAGCTGGCAAGACATTTGCCGACTTCGACAAGGAGCAAGTCGCCGCCGCGTAACAAAGCTTGGAGAGTTCATGAGGGAAGCGGTCATCGTGGCCAGCTCGCGCACGGCGTTGGCCAAGTCATTTCGCGGGTCGTTCAATCTGACGCGTCCCGACGATCTGGCGGCGCACTGCATCAAGGATGTTCTGCACAAGACGCCGCAACTAGATCTCCGCGAAGTCGAAGACGTCATCCTCGGTTGCGGGCAGCCTCACGGCGCGCAGGGACACAACATCGCACGAGTTGCCGCTCTCCTAGCGGGTTTGCCCACATCGGTCGGCGGACTTACGCTCAATCGTTTTTGCTCTTCCGGCTTGCAGTCAATTGCGCTGGCCGCGTATCAGATCGTGAGCGGAGGCAGCGATGTGATGATCGGCGGCGGCGTGGAAAGCATCACCATGATTCCCCGCAACCACGATCCTAATCCGCGGCTCCTCGAGCAACTGCCCGGCGTGTACATGGTGATGGGGGAGACTGCCGAGGTAGTGGCCAAGCGCTACAAGATCGCCCGGCAAGTGCAAGACGAGTACGCGCTGCTGAGCCAGCAACGCACGGCTCGCGCTCAGCAAGAAGGTTTTTTTGAGGGAGAAATCGCCCCTATGCGCGCCGTGCGTGCCATTCTCGATAAAAAGACCGGCGAGGTGATTGGGAAGGAAGAGGTATGTGCGGACAAAGACGAATGCAATCGTCCCGACACGACGCTTGAAGGCCTGCTGGCACTGAAGCCGCACTTTGACCCGACGAGCGGCCAGGGCACGGTTACCGCGGGAAACTCTTCACAGCTTTCCGATGGCGCTTCGGCCACGCTCGTGATGTCGCGGCAGCGCGCCGATCAACTCGGCATCCCCTACAAATTAATTTTCCGAGGATTTCAGGTGGCCGGCTGCGATCCCGACGAAATGGGCATTGGACCTGTTTTCGCCGTACCCAGATTATTGCAGCGCACTGGCTTGAAGATGAGCGACATCGACCTCTGGGAACTCAATGAAGCGTTCGCGGTGCAGGTGCTCTATTGCCGCGATCGTCTCGGAATCGATCCCGAGAAATTGAATGTGAATGGCGGCTCGATCTCGATTGGGCACCCGTTCGGAATGACCGGGTCGCGGCTGGTGGGAACGCTGGCGAACGAAATGGCGCGGCGCAAGTCACGCTACGGAGTCGTGACCATGTGCGTGGGCGGCGGGCAGGGCGCGGCTGGATTGTTCGAGCGCGCGGGATGAGGGCGCGCGAAATGACGAAGCGAACATGAGCCACATCATTCTAGTGCGCCATGGGCAAGCTTCGTTGCTGGAGCAAAACTATGACCAACTCTGCGCGAATGGCGAAACACAAGCCAGGTTGCTGGGGGAGTATTGGTCGCACCGGGGCGTGACGTTCAGCAATGTGTATTCGGGACCGCGCGTGCGGCAACAAGAGACGGCCCGCATCGTCGGCGAAGCGTATCGCAACTCCGGTCTTTTATTTCGAGAGCCCACGGTCATGAACGAATTCGACGAATATCAAGCGGATGCGGCGTTGCGGGAATGTCTTTCGCAACTGCTGCCTGTGAATGATGAAATCAGGGACCTTCACGCCGCGTATAAAGAGTCCAGCAAACCCGGTGACCGGCGCAGAACGTTTCAGAAATTGTTTGAGGCGGTGATCAGCAAGTGGGTGGCGGGAGAAGTGACCGCGGACGGTGTTGAATCGTGGCACGAGTTCTGTTTGCGCGTGGAGCGCGGCCTGGCGCAAGTCGTGCGCGATACTCCTCCGGCAGCGAGCGCGGTGATTTTTACATCTGCGGGTACGATTGGCGCAACACTGCGCCGCGCCCTGCATCTGTCTGCCGAGGACACGCTGCGAGTGACCTGGATGTCACGCAACGCTTCGTTCAGCGAATTTCTCGCGTCGGGCGAGCGTTTCACGCTGAGCACTTTCAATGCGCATCCGCATCTCGACGGGGATGGGCTGCTGACGTACCGGTAATGAATTTGGAATTGCGAATATGGTGGCTCTTTGCGACCAAGCCGGAACAGTGAGAGCAGGCGAAGAACTCGATCTCGCCCGCCTGCGGCCGTTTCTGCATGAGCTTTTCGGCGACAGCGGAGCACTTGCGGTCGAACAGTTTCCGAGCGGCCACTCTAATCTGACCTATCTGGTGCGACTCGGTGCCAGGGAATTCGTGTTGCGACGTCCGCCTTTTGGCAGCAAGGTTCGCTCCGCGCATGACATGTCGCGCGAGTACCGCGTGCTTTCGAAGTTACACGCCGCCTATCCCATCGCGCCGAAAGCGCTTCTCTTTTGCGACGATCTGTCGATTCTCGATGCGCCTTTCTATCTGATGGAACCGATTCGTGGAATGATCTTGCGCCGCGATCCCCCGCCGGGCGTACCGTTTCCTCCGGAGATGGCGCGGCAACTGAGCAAAGCGTTCCTCGATAACCTCGCGCGCCTGCATCACCTCGACTACGCTGCCGTCGGTTTGGGCGACCTCGGCAAACCGCAAGGCTATCTCGAACGCCAGGTCAAAGGATGGATCGAGCGTTACCACAATTCGAAAACGCACGACCTGCCCGAGGTCGAACGCATTTCCGAGTGGCTCCTGGAACGAATGCCCACCAGCCATGAGACGGCGCTGATCCACAACGACTACAAGTACGACAACATCGTGCTCGATCCGAGCGACCCGTCCAACATCGTTGGCGTTCTGGATTGGGAGATGTGCACGCTGGGAGACCCACTGACCGACCTGGGGACGGCGCTTGCCTACTGGGTCGATCCGCAGGATCCGGAAGACTTTCAGGAAATTCGCAGCGCGCCCACCACGCTGCCGGGCACGTTGACGCGGGCACAACTCGTCGAGCGCTACGCAGCCATGACCGGCCGCGATCCTGTCAACATGGTTTTCTATCTGACCTTTGCTCGCTTCAAAGTTGCCGTCATCATCCAGCAGATTTATTTCCGGTACGCGCAAGGCTTAACCCAGGACGCACGCTTCGCGGCACTGCCCGAAAGAATTCACACGTTGCTGCGGGCTTCATGGCGTTGCGCGGAGAGTGGCACGATATGAGTGAGCACTGGCTGCAAGCCTCACCGCGGATAATACCGAATCAGCCACTCCGCGACGCAACAGGGCTTGCTCAAAGATTCGCTCTCAATATGGATATGGAACGTGGCATCCACAAATTCGGGAGACTGTTTCACCGCAGCCAAAGTGACGCGGGCGCGAACCTTCGAACCGGCACGAACGGCGGCGGGAAATCGAACCTTATTCAGTCCGTAGTTGACGGTCATCGCGACGCCCGAGCGAATATGGATCGCCTGTTTCAGAAAGTGGGGGAGCAGCGAAAGAGTCAGAAAGCCGTGCGCAATGACGCCCCCAAAGGGCGATTCGCGCTGGGCGCGTTCCGGATCGACGTGAATCCACTGGCGATCGTCGGTGGCATCGGCAAATTTCTGAATGCGATCCTGCGTGATGACGAGCCAGTCGGTCACAGGAAATTGGCGGCCTTCCGACTGTTTCAGGGAATTCAGGTTCTCAATCTCAAAGGCAGGCATAGGAGTTTTCCATGACGACACTAACAGACATTTCGCATAAAGCCGCAAAGGGAACCGGATTTCTGATCGAAGACTCGGCGCCCCAGGACATTTTCACACCTGAGGATCTGACCGAGGAGCATCTTGCCGTCGGTCACATGGTGGATGAATTCTGGACCAACGAAGTCGAGCCCAATCTGCCCGCGATTCGCGAAAAGAAACCCGGCGTCGCGCTGAGTGTCTTGCGCAAATCGGTGGACCTGGGTCTGACCGCGATGACGATCCCGGAAGAATATGGCGGCATGGCCATGGATCTGCCGTCGCTGATGGTGACTGCCGAACGTTTGGGCCGCGACGGCTCTTATGGCGGCTGGCACTCGGCGCACACGGGCATCGGCACTCTTCCGATCGTCTATTTTGGCAACGACCAGCAAAAGAGAAAATATCTGCCGAAGCTGGCGAAAGTCGAGATGCTTGCAGCCTACGCGCTCACCGAGCCTCTAGCGGGATCGGATGCGCTGGCGGCGCGAACGCGCGCCGATCTCGCGCCCGATGGAAAGCACTACCTGCTGAACGGCCAGAAAATGTGGATCACCAACGGCGGCGCAGCCGATCTGTTCACGGTATTTGCCAAAGTTGGCGGAGAAAAATTCACCGCCTTTCTGGTCGAACGAAATTTTCCCGGCGTGAGCAGCGGCGCGGAAGAACACAAAATGGGGATCACGGGAAGTTCCACCACCGCCGTGTATCTCGACAACGTTGCGGTGCCGGTGGAAAACGTGTTGGGCGAAATCGGACGCGGGCACGTGATCGCGTTCAACATCCTGAACATCGGAAGGTTGAAACTGGGCCCCGCCAGCGTCGGTGCAGCGAAGAACGTGCTTGCAGTCTGTCTGAAATATGCCAAGCAGCGCAAGGCATTCGGCTCGGCGATTTCCGAGTTCGGCGCCATTCAACACAAGCTGGCGGAAATGGCGATCCGCATTTTTGCGGCGGAGTCGATGACCTGGCGCGTGGTCGGACTGATTGAAAATCAAATGCACGCCGCGGGTTCAGCTGACAGTTCCCAGGAACTCAAGGCCATCGAGGAGTTTGCCGCCGAGTGCTCGATGGTCAAGGTCTACGCCTCGGAAATGCTGGACTACGTAGTTGATGAAGGCGTCCAGATTCACGGAGGCTACGGATACCATCAGGATTACGCGGTCGAGCGCGCCTATCGCGATGCGCGCATTAACCGCCTGTTTGAGGGGACCAGCGAAATCAACCGACTGGTGATCACCGGTATGCCGCTGAAGCGCGCGGCCCGCGGACTTCTGCCGCTGTTCGAAGCCGCCCGCGCCGTGCTGCAGAAGACCGGCGAGTCCAAGTCAGAGTCGGAAGACGCGGAGCTAAGCCTTGTCAAGAATGCGAAAAGGATCGCCCTGCTGACGCTGGGAATCGCGCACGAAAAACATGGCGCTCAGCTGGAACAGCAACAGGAGATCATCATGAATCTGTCCGACATCATCATGGAAGTGTTTGCCATGGAGTCAAGCCTGCTGCGCAGCCGCAAACTCGCCGCGGGTGGTGGTGGCGCGAACGCCGCTGATGCCTGCGCAGTGTACTTGCGCGATGCCATCGCACGCCTCGAGCTTTCGTCGAGAACCGTGCTGAGCGCCTGCGCTCAAGGCGACGAGCTGCGGCGGAATCTTTCTCGTCTGCGCGGGTACGCAGATTACGATCCGGTAAATACAATCGCATTGCGCCGTCAGATTGCAGCTCGCCTGCTGGCCAACGAACGCTACACGGTCTGAGCAACGAAATCGGCAACGCAAGGAGGCACCATGGCACTCACAAATCACAAGTTTCTTCTGGCGGCCCGCCCCGTAGGAATGCCGAAGCGCAGCGACTGGACCTATGCGGAAGAACCCGTCGCCGAGCCGAAAGATGGCGAACTAGTAGTGCACGTCCTGTACATCTCGCTCGATCCGGCGATGCGCATGTGGATCAACAACGTCCGTTCTTATATGCCGCCGGTAGGCATCGGAGAAGTGATGCGCGCATTGGGCGTGGGAATCGTTACCGCATCGCGCAATCCGCGCTTTGCCGTCGGCGATCATGTTTCGGGATTGTTCGGCGTGCAGGAGTACGCGCTCAGCGACGGCCGCGGAGTAACCAAGGTCGACCCGAGAATCGCTCCCTTGCCCACCTATCTCAGTGTGCTCGGCATGACGGGGATGACCGCGTATTTCGGGCTCCTCGACACCGGGCAACCGAAGGCCGGCGAAACGTTGGTGGTTTCGGCTGCAGCGGGAGCCGTGGGCGCCGTGGTAGGACAGATCGCAAAAATCAAGGGCTGCAGAGTTGTCGGCATCGCAGGCGGTGCCGAGAAGTGCCGTTACATTGTGCAGGAATTGGGATTCGATGCGGCCATCGATTACAAGTCAGAAGAGGTGAGCCCGTCTCTGCGGAAACATTGCCCGGAAGGCATTGACGTTTATTTTGACAACGTGGGTGGCGCGATTTTGGATGCTGCGCTGGCGCAGCTCCGCATGCATGCCCGCGTCGTGATCTGCGGCGCGATCTCGCAATACAACAACACCGGGCCCATCACGGGGCCGAGCAACTACCTGTCATTGCTGACGAACCGCGCTACCATGAAAGGCATGCTGGTGCTGGACTACGCCGATCGTTATGCGCAAGCCGGAGCGGAGATGGCGGGATGGATGGCGGCGGGCAAGCTCAAGTCTCGCGAGGATATTGTGGAAGGCCTTGCAACCTTTCCTGAAACTCTGCTCAAGCTGTTCAATAGCGAGAACACGGGCAAGTTGATGCTGAAGGTGAGTTAAGACTCCACTAGCAAAGGAACGCGGTTGCTGTATCTTCGCGGCGTGAGTACGTTTTGGTCACAACGGAAGGACTTAATGTCATTCGTCGAAAATCAAGGAACAAAAATTTATTGGGACGAACAAGGCCAGGGCGCGCCAGTTTTGCTGATCATGGGCCTCGGCTATACGTCGATCATGTGGAATCGCATACGGCCGGCGCTGGCGCTACATTTTCGTACCATCGCGTTCGACAATCGAGGCGTGGGACGCAGCGACGTTCCTCCCGGACCTTATTCGATTAGGACCATGGCATCGGACGCAGCGGCGGTTCTCGATGCTGCGGGCATTGCCCGTGCCCACGTTTTCGGCGTTTCGATGGGCGGAATGATTGCCCAGGAATTCGCGCTGCAATATCCGGCCAGAACGTGTTTGCTGATTCTGGGCTGCACCGCACCCGGTGGACCGCAGGCGGTGCGCGCGGAGAGCAAGGTGATCGAGGTACTGTTGGCGCGCGGCATGACGCCAGAGCAAGCGCGCGACGCCATCCTTCCCTACATCTACGATGCGGCCACGCCGCGAGAGGAGATCGAGGAGGATATCAGAGTGCGTGAACCCTGGCTCCCCACGCCCGAAGGCTACATCGCGCAGGTGCAGGCGATCTTGATGTGGGAAAGCTACAGTCGACTGGGGCAGATCAACGCGCCGACGCTCGTACTCCACGGAAAATCGGATGCTCTCGTGCCTCCCGGCAACGGAGAGTTGATCGCGAAACGGATCCCAGGCGCAAAACTCGTTCTCCTCGATCACGCCAGTCACCTGTTTCTCACCGACCAGACCGAAGCGTCGCAGAAAGTAGTACTCGATTTTCTTTCTTCCGATCTAACGGGAGAACCAAGTTAGGAAATCGGCGCGTCGTGCGGGATGGGCTGGAAACACGCGGGTCCAGGCCGCACATTCCCGGTAGGCATACTTCATCATCAAAATAATTCATTTGATGAATTGCGCGAACGCGGATACGCTCGCGCCCATTAAGAAGAAATGGCGCTGGGGAACCAGAGCTTGGGGAATCGATCCGCTCTCATTCAGCAGAACGATAACGATAACGATAACGATAAAGACCAGAGAAAGCTTGCTCGGAAAATTCCGACCCGAGGGCGATGGGGCGGAACGGCTGGATGTCGGGGCAGGTGATCGGGTCTTTTTGTTGCGACTCAGGCAAGTTTCAGCGGGGGGGGGAATATGGTTTTCCAACCGAGCAGTTTGATGGGTCGTCTAGTTACGGCGATGACACCCGCGTGCGTTCTAGCGTGCTGCCTGTTCGCAACCGTGATGACGCACGCGCAGGGCGTGGGCACATCGGGAGAGATCGCCGGAACGGTAGTCGACTCCTCCGGCGGCGTTGTGGTCAAAGCAACGATCAATGTGGTGGATGCGCAGACCGGTCTGAAGCGCACGGCCACCACGAATGACACCGGCCAGTTCCGGGTAACCGGGCTGGCGCCGGCGAACTACGACATCACCGCGGAAATGGCGGGCTTTGCCACAGCGATTCGCAAAGGTGTCACGGTGGCCATCGGGCAGACAGTCGTCTCCGATTTCAAACTGAATCCCTCACAGGTGGCGACGGTAATCGAGGTGACCGACCAGCCGCCGGTGGTGGAAACGGAACGAAGCAGCCAGGCCGACACGATCACGCAACAGTATGTTGCCGACCTGCCTATTGATCGGCGCGATTACCTTACGTTTACTTTGCTCGCGCCGGGTGTATCGGATTCCACTCGACTCGCGGGTGACCAGGATTTCCGAGTCAAGCAAACACCGCAGAGCGGGCTGTCTTTCTACGGCAGCAATGGCCGCGGCAACAGCATCACCGTCGACGGTGGCGAGACCTCGGGCGATAGCGGCGGCGTTCGCCTTACCGTAAGCCAGGACGACGTACAGGAATTTCAAATCAATCGCAGCAATTACGGCGCCGACCTGGGAGCAGCCTCCGGCGCGTCCATCAACATTGTCACCAAGTCTGGCACCGACACTGCGCACGGCACTCTCTATGGTTTTTTCCGCAACGATGCCATGGACGCCCGCGATCCATTTGCTTTCAGTTCGGCCCTCGCTCCCGATCCGACCTACTCGAATTTCAATACCACTTCAGTTGGCGAGCCCATCAAGAATTCGCTCAGCCGCCAGCAGTATGGCGGTACCATTGGCTTCCCCATCCAAAAAAATAAAACCTTCTTCTTTGCTTCCTTCGAAGGTCTCCGTCAAGACTCACAGAATTCAGTTCCCCTTCTGACGGAAAGTTCGATCTTCGCCGGCCCCTCCGCGACCGCAACCTCGAACCCCTTTCCGCAGAGTGATCCCAGGTACGGGCAACAGGCGATTGTCACCGCCCTGGCCCAGTCGACAAACCCGAGCGTGCCTTGCATCAATGGTCTCCCAAATGTGCCCGCGCCGGTTTGCGCTGGCTATCTACAGGCCGCCCTCTCGGTCGCTCCGAACCAGGGTCTGACCCCGATTCAGTCAGCTTTGAATGACTTCCTCATCAGCGAGTTTGAAAACGAGGGTGGAGTTTTTCCTTACGACACGCGGCAATACCTGGCGTCGACCCGCCTCGACCACCGCTTTGATGCGAACAACGAGATTGCTCTGACCTACCGGTATGGACACGATCTCGAGGAATCGCCGGATGTGCAGTCGCTGACTGCTTATTCGGCCGGAAGTGCGATTCACGACTACGATAGCAATCTGCAGTTTGCCTGGTATCACCAGTTGAGTACAACCGCCCAGAACGAGGCCCGCGTGCAGTGGGATTACTACAGCTTCAATGTGATTCCGAACGAGGCGGCGCAGGCGGGACTCCAGATTCCAGGCTTTATCAATAACCTGGGAACGAACATTTTCCTGCCCGACATCACCATCCTGCGCCGCTACGAATTCGCGGACAATTTCGCCGTGATCCGCGGCCATCATGCCTTGAAGTTCGGCGCCTACGAACTGATCCGGGGCAATCACACCGAGTCGCATACTTTTTTCCCCGGACGCTGGGTCTTCGGCCCGCTCCCCGGAGAAGCGCTCAGCCCGTGCTTCGCTCCCATAACTCCCCCCGCCACCACCAACCCCTGCGGATTGTCTACGGCAGGCGCCAGCCTCAACTCGTTGCAAGGGGCTTCGTTGGGCGAACCTGAGATTTACCAGCAGGGCTTCGGAAATCCGACAATCGCAAATTACAACCGACCCCTGACCGGGCTCTACGCGCAGGACTCCTGGAAGGTTACGCCTAACTTTACTTTCAACTACGGTATCCGCTGGGAACTGGACTCGCAATTTGCGCCTTTGACCACCTACAAGAAGGATTTTGCTCCCCGCGTTTCGTTTGCCTGGGATCCTTTCAAGGATCACAAGACGGTGATTCGCGCGGGATATGGAATCTTCTACGGACCCGTCGACGCTCAGATTCCCGACGTCGATTTGAGCCTGGGGGTCGTAAACAAGAATCGGTCCGCAGTCGAGAACAGCACGCCCTCCGGCCAAGTGGCCAACGTCAGCACCATCTGTGGAGTCTCCCAGTTCGGCGTAATAATCAGCCCCGGCACCGGCACCAGCCCTTGCAACCGGCAAATTTCCATTTATGCGGATAACATTAATGGCGTTCCCCTATTGGGCATAGCCGGGTCGGCCACTATCTTCCAAACCCTGTTTGGACAGGGATTGATTCAGTGCACCACACCAACCGCGGGGAATCAGGCCTGCGTCACACCGACGGCTGTGGCTGGCCCGTTTGCGGGTTCCCAACCAGTTGGCATCGACGTTACCAACACCGGTCCCCTCTCTCCTCTGCAGGTCCTTTTTGTGAACCAACCGGGCTATCGTCCCCCGATCGCGCAGCAGGCTTCCTTCGGAATCGAGCGTGAACTCGGACCTGGCTTCTCGATGTCTTTGAGCGGAATCTACACTCATACCCAGAGAATCCCGGTCGCGCTCGATACCAATCTGCTGCCCGCGCCGTTCAGCACGGTAACTCTGGCCAACGGCCAGAAGGTCTCCTACCGAAACTGGAACACGACAGATCCGATTACCCATTTCACTCCGGATCCGCTAGGCGGGATCGAAGGGCAGCCATGCAATACGGTTCAATGCTTTGTAAATCCATTGATCGTTCAGAACAACCAATACAGCTCCGAGGCCTACGCCCTCTACGAGGGCGCTATCCTGGAAGTCAAAAAGCGCTTCCGCGAGTACTTCACTCTGTTCGGGAATTACACCTATAGCAAAGGGTTTGACACGTCGACCGATTACAACACCGATTACGGGCCACAGGATCCGACCAACCTCAACTTGGATCGCGCTCTTTCCGAATTCGATCAGCGGCATAAACTGGTAATCGCCGGAGTGTTCGACAGTCCATGGAGACAGAGAATTTTGTCGGGTTTTGAGCTGGCTCCGATTATCGAAGCTCACAGCGGACATCCTTTTAACCTGCTGGCCGGAGGAGAAGTCAACGGCGATAATCACATCACGAACGAACGTCCAATCGGAGCCCCGCGCGACACCGGCCTCGGTCCCGATTACATCGACTTCGACATGCGCTTGAAGTGGCAGCACAAACTCGGCGAGAAGTCGAACCTGCAATTTACGGCGGAAGGGTTCGATCTCGCGAACCGGACAAACTACGCCAGCGTGAACAACGAGGTGAGCCCTCTCTTTGCTATACCCACAGCCGAGGGGGGTGAGGGCAATACGACGTTCAACGTGCGTGGGATTCGACCGGGCACAACTCTCGTGGGTGGAGGACTTGCTTTTCCCAGTACGCCCCTTGCCTTCACCTCCGCTTTCCCCAAGCGCCAGATCCAACTCGGCGTGCGCTTCAGTTTCTAAGGCCAGGCGAAGCGAAGATTTTGTTCTGCATGTGTGGAGCGGGCGCCCTCGCCCGCTCCCTCTGACTCATTCCAGTCGGGCTGAACTCTTGGCTTGGTATTTCCTCAGCTCCAGCTTGGCGATCAGGGCGCGATGCACTTCATCGGGCCCGTCCGCGATGCGCAGGGTGCGGATCGTCGCAAACATTTCGGTCAGAGGAAAATCGGCGGAAACCCCGGCGCCCCCGTGCATTTGAATTGCCTGGTCGATAATCTCCAAAGCAATGTTGGGCACCGCAACTTTGATCTGCGAGATTTCGCTGCGAGCGCCCTTGGTACCAACTTCATCCAGCATCCACGCAGCCTTGAGGGTAAGCAGACGCGCTTGCTCCAACTTGATGCGAGCATTAGCAACGACATCGGCGTTGGCGCCCAGTTCGGCTAACGGCTTGCCGAAGGCAGCTCTTTGCAGCGAACGCCGGCACAAAAGTTCCAGCGCGCGCTCGGCTGCTCCTAGCGTACGCATGCAGTGATGAATGCGGCCCGGACCAAGCCGGCCCTGAGCGATTTCAAAACCCCGGCCCGGTCCGGCGATGATGTGGTCGAGCGGTACTCGAACATCGGTGAAGCTCACCTCGCCATGACCAAAGGGCGGGTCATACGATCCGAAGACCGGCACCATACGCTCGATCTTGACGCCCGGAGTATCGAGCGGCACCAGAACCATGGAATGGCGCTGATGCTTCGACGCCAAGGGATTGGTGACGCCCATAAAGATGAGTAACCGGCAATGGGGATGACCAATTCCGGAACTCCACCACTTCAAGCCGTTAAGGACTACGTGATCTCCTTCGATGTGCGCCTTAGCCTGGATGTTCGTGGCATCGGAGGAAGCTACGTCGGGTTCCGTCATGCAAAAAGCGGAGCGAATTTCACCCGCCAGCAGCGGCCTGAGCCAGCGTTCCTTTTGCGCATCAGAACCGTACTTCACCAGCACTTCCATGTTGCCAGTGTCGGGAGCATTGCAGTTGAAAACCTCGGGAGCAATCGAGGAGCGCCCCGTAATCTCCGCCAGCGGCGCATATTCCACGTTGGTCAGGCCCGCGCCATACTTGCAGTCGGGCAGGAAAAGATTCCACAAACCGGCAGCGCGCGCTTGGGCCTTCAAAGTCTCCATGACTGCGGGCTGTTTCCAATTGCGCCAGTCGGGAAGATTCTGCAACTGCGCTGCGTACTCGGGCTCGGCCGGCAAGACGTGCTCCTGCATGAACGCCGAAAGGCGCTGGACATAGCTCTGAGCCTTCGCTGACCGAGAAAAGTCCATAGGAACGCGCAGAAAACGAGCGCTAACCCCGCAGGTCACCTAGGCTAACGATTTTTACAAAATTCTCCTAATGAATCCTGTGAATCCTGTAATATATGCGGCGTGCATTTAAGTCAGGTCGACCTGAACCTGTTCGTGGTGCTCGAAGCCATTTATCGCGAAGGCAATATCACTCGCGCCGGCCAGCAACTGAATCTAACCCAGCCCGCGATCAGCCATGCACTGAAAAGACTGCGCGATCTTTTACAGGATCCGCTGTTCGTGCGCCAAGGCCCGCACATGGTGCCGACCCCTTTCACTCGCAACATGATTGAGCAGGTGCGGCAGGCGCTCCAAATCCTGGAAGTGAACCTCAGCCAGAGCCGCAATTTTGTTCCTGAAGACACGCGACGGAACTTTCATCTGTCCCTATGGGAATACGCCGAGGCCCTGATTCTTCCGCCCCTGATGCGCCGCCTGACGCATGAGGCCCCGGGAATGTCGATCACCACATCGCAGGTCAAGCGCAGAGACTTGGAGACCGAGTTGGCGAGTGGTTCCGTCGATCTGGCCATCGATATCCCCATGACGATGAGTGATCGCATTCGGCATAAGTGGTTGCTCAATGAACCCTTCGCGGTCATGGCCCGGCATCGACACCCGGCCATCGCCGACAAACTCGACCTGGGTACTTATCTTGCGCAGCGGCATGTTCTGGTCTCTTCCCGGCGCTACGGTCCCAGCCTAGTTGATATCGAGCTCAATCGAAGCGGGCTTCGCCGGCAGATATTTCTGCGCAGTCAGCACAACCACGCGGCCAGCATGGTGGTGAGTATGACGGACATGCTCCTGACCTTGCCTGAGCGCCATGCGCAACTGCTGAACACGGGTTCAGTCAACCAGTTGCATCCCTTCCCGCTGGAGGCTCCCCGTCTCGAAGCCCACTTGTACTGGCATGAGAGCGTGGAGAACGATCCAGCAAATCGCTGGCTGCGGCAAGAAATCGAAAAGGTTTTGTCCCCGCAACCGCGAACTCCGCCAGCCCCGCGCAAGGGCGCTAATGGGCGACGCGACAGACTCAACGGGACAAAGCTGGAGATCCCTCAATCTGCCGCCAAAACGCGCAAAACCAATGGCAGACCAGCGATTCAATGAAACGAACGCCAACGTGTGCGCACGTCTCGATCCACCGATGGATCGATTCACCGGCCCCCGCGGCTTGATCGCGACAATTCCCGAATCAAATGTTGCAAGTCGGGGGGAGCTTTGCAGTCAATCGAGATGCTCTCTCCTGAGCGCGGATGGATGAACCGAAGATACGCGGCATGAAGAGCGACCCGATCAATCAGCGGCTCAGACGATTCCGGCCGGTGGTATTTTCTATCGCCAATCACCGGGTGGCCGATGGCAGAGAATTGCGCGCGGATCTGATTCTGCAATCCCGTCACCAACTCGACCCTTACTAGCGAAGCATCTGCAAAAGCGCGTTCGACGGAATATCGCAATTCGGCACGAGCCGCCTTCGGGTCTCTGGCAGTGCGCAACTGCTGATGAAATCCTTCCCGGCGAAAATAGTGCACGAGCGTACCGGCCTCGGCGGCGAGATGCCCGCGGAGCACCGCCAGATACTCGCGTTTGGGAGTATGGTCGAGAAACTGTCGCACCAGTACATTGCGATCGCGACTCGTCTTCGCAAACAACAGCGCCCCAGAGGCGAAGCGATCGATGCGGTGCACGATCAATGCCCGCTGTTTTCTAGGCTTGAGCTTCGCGGCTAGCAGAGACAACGCCGACGAAGTATCGGAACCCTTAATCGGAACCGCTAAAAGTCCAGCCGGCTTGTCAAGGACGACCACCGCATCGTCTTCATAAAGTATGGAAAGCTCCCGCGAAAAAGAGGGCCGGCGCCGGTCTTCTTTCGGCAGCACACGGTCAGCCGATACTCGGCCGGGCTTTCCCGAACGTCGACTAGTATTTCGCGGAAGCCTTTTCTTCATGGGCGAGGCAACTGATGGTCAGCCCATTATCAAACCAATTACGCCGGCTCGCAAACCACCCATATCGACGTCTCGTTCGCAGCGTGTTTCGCCGATGCGCTGCTACTGATCGCCGCGAACTTTCCACCAGTCCGCGCGTTCGAACTCGGCCATCTTTTCATCCCCATGTTGGGTATACCAATCTCGCCAGGCAGATGCAGCGGCGGGCAGG
>Ga0074044_10002381_pt1 | contig 16486 bp, 10 predicted proteins | sample BogForMeECP23OM1_FD_94443 | JGI IMG/M metagenome (GOLD analysis project Ga0074044, IMG submission 94443) | Bog forest soil microbial communities from Calvert Island, British Columbia, Canada - Bog Forest MetaG ECP23OM1 | ecosystem: Environmental > Terrestrial > Soil > Wetlands ...
GCTCCGGGCGGCGCCGTCCAGGTCCTCGGCCGGGTGGCCGTCCCGGTCCGGGACGGGATCCAGCGGGTCGTTGTAGCCGGGCATCCACTTGATCACCTCGGCGCGGAACTGGCCCTCGCACTCGAGCTGGCACAGCACCCCGATCCCGGCCGTGGAGACCCGGTGGATCAGGATGTACGAGGGCGGCAGGTTGAGGCGGCGGGTGACAGCGGCCGACCTTAGGTCGGTGACCCGGGACGCCTCTTCCCGCAGCCACTCCCGGGTGAACTTGAAGGTCTCCACCCGCGACGGCTCGGCCAGCGGCGCCAGGTAGGCGTGGAGCGCGTCGAGATCGACGGTGACGCCCTCCTTCAGGAAGCCATGCACCCGCAGCTCGTGCTCCACGCTCTCGGTGTCGCGATCCTCGTGCATGAGGCGCAGGAGCCTGCCGAAGAAGTGAGGAAATCCGTCCGGGAGCCGGTCCACCGCGCCGAAGTCGAGAACGCCGAGCCGGCCGTCGTCAAGCAGCCGGAAGTTGCCGGGGTGCGGGTCCGCGTGCAGCAAGCCTGCCCGGGAGGGCCCGGAGAACAGGAACCGGGCCAGCAGGATGCCCGCCTGGTTCCGCTCCTCGGTGCTCCCCTCGGCGATGATCTTCGACAGCGGCGTGCCGTCCATCCACTCGCTGACCAGGACATGGTCGGTCGCCGTGACGATGTGCGGGACGAAGAACTCGGGGTCATCCGCGTAGGCCCGGGCGAACGCCTCCTGAGAGGCGGCCTCGAGCCGGTAGTCGAGTTCTTCCGCCACCCGCTTGCGCAGCTCGTCGAGCAGCGGCTTGACGTCGAGACCGGGCATCAGCACGCTGAAGAGCCGGGCCAGCCGGCTGAGCTGGGTGAAGTCGCTGACCAGTGCCTTCCCGGCTCCCGGGTACTGGATCTTCACCGCGACCCGGCGGCCGTCGTGCCAGGTAGCGCGGTGCACCTGGCCGATGGAGGCGGCCGCGGCCGGGACGTCGTCGAAGTCGGCGAAATTGTCCCGCCAGTCGGCGCCCAGGTCGGCCACGAGCACCTTGTGCACGACGCTGGCGGGCAGCGGCGGCGCGGAATCCTGAAGCTTGGTCAGCGTGGCCCGGTACGGTCCTGCTATCTCGGCGGGCAGCGCCGCCTCGAAGATCGACAGGGCTTGCCCGAGCTTCAGGGCGCCGCCCTTGAGCTCGCCGAGGACCCTGAAGATCTGCTCCGCGGTCCGCTGCTGGATCTCGTGGGCGACCAGTTCGGCTGGGCGCCCGCCCAGCCGCTTGCCCAGCCCCCACGCGGTCCGGCCGGCCAGGCCGACCGGCAGGGTGGCGAGCTTCGCCGTTCGGGTCACGGCACGGCGCGGAAGATCGCTCACTGGGCTTCCCCGTGAACCGCGAACTTCAACTCGCGCTCCCTTCTGCCACGGCGGGCTGGAATCCCGGGCCGTCAGCACCGGGCGGATGCCAAGATCCTATTCTCCGCCACTGGAGGCATTGCTCCGACACCAGCAGTCCCGATGACGCGGCCACGTTCTGCGGCGCCACTGCCATCCGGGCAGGACGAGTTCCAGGGTGCCGTTGGTGACGGCCCCGGCGGTGGCGGCCCGGTCGGTGAAGGCCAGCACCTGCGCGGCCGCCTGCGCGGCCACGGCCGCCGCGAGCGGCGCATCGCAGGCGAGCGGATCCGGCTGCCGCCCGGCCAGCTGGGCGAGGATCAGCGGCCAGGCCGGATCCCGGTCGGTCCGGGTTAAGTCCAGGCATCTCAGGCACGCGGTACGCCCGGGGATCACCAGCGGCCCCACGATGCCGATGGCCTCGTCCGCCGACGTGGCCAGGTGCGGTATCTGCTCGCGCATGAGGCTGGCCCGTAGCTCCGGCGGATGCCGGCCGACCAGGACGGCCAGGTCGGGCCGGGCCGGGCCCGCATCCCCTGGGCCGGCGTGGGTGACCCGGCCGATGCCGGACGCCGTCAGGAGGCCGGCGAGGCCGGCGCCGACCCGCCCGCCGCCGTGCATGCGGATCTGCGCGGCCAGCCTGCGCGCCAGGGTGCGCGCGCCGCCGTCGCCGTCCCGGTGGGCCAGGGACGCGGTGGCCAGTTCCGCGGCCAGCCGGGCCCGCAGCGGCGGGGAAAGGACCCGTAAGGTGCCGGCCGGGAAGTCATCCAGCGCGCCCGCCGTCGCGAGCAGGGCCAGCACCCGCTCGGTGGTTTCCGCCGGAACGCCGTGGTCAACCGCGGCCTGGATGACCTGCGCCCGGTCGCGGCTTCCGTCGAGGAGGCCGATCACCCAGGCGATGCCGGCCATGCCGGTCAGTGCCACCGCCCGGCGCGAGTCGATCCCGATCTGCAGTGTGTCGCGATCCCGCCATACCGGCAGCAACCCCGGCTTCAGCGCTGGTCTCACATACCCCAGCGTGACAGGTAACACCGACAATGACGATACGGCAGCCGCCGGCCGGGTGACCCGGGGCTAGGCGTCGCCCGGGGAGCCGCCGTCCTCGGGTGGCTCTTCCTCGCCGGCCGTGCCTTCGGCGCCGGCGTCCTCCTTGTCGCCCGGGTCCTTCGTGCTCGCTGACTCCAGGTCCGAGATGTCGAATTCGGGGCGGCCGCGGACGAATCCGTCCGGGTCGTCGAAATCGTCCGCGGTGGGCAGCAGGTCGGGATGAGCCCAGACCGCGTCCCGGCCGTCGATGCCGCGGGCATCGGTCAGGCCGCCCCAGATGGCGGCCGCCTCGCGGAGCCTGCGCGGCCGCAGCTCCAGCCCGACCAGCGTCGCGAATGTCCGCTCGGCCGGGCCGCCGCTGGCCCGGCGCCGCCTGATCGCCTCGGCGAGCGCGCGGGCCTGCGGCAGCCGGTCGGCGGCCGCCGTGTCGACCACGGTCGCGACCCACCCCTCGACCAGGGCCAGGACGGTCTCCAGCCGCGCCAGCGCGGCCTTCTGCTGCTCGGTGTCCTCCGGCTGGAATAGCGCGGCACCCGTCAGCGCCTCGTTCAGGGCCTCCGGGTTGGTCGGATCGATCTGCGGCATGGCCTCCCGCAGCGCGTTGGCGTCCACGGTGATGCCCCGCGCGTAATCCTCCACCGCCCCGAGCAGGTGGGCCCGCAGCCAGGGCACGTGGGCGAACAGCCGGTGATGCGCCGCCTCGCGCAGCCCGAGGAACAGCCGTACCTCGTCGTCGTCGACGGACAGCCCCCGCCCGAAGGCGCTGACCCCGGCCGGCAGCAGCGCGGCCGTGCCCGCGGGCCCCAGCGGGAGGCCGACGTCGGTGGAGCTGACCACCTCCTCGGCCAGGGCGCCGACCGCGGCTCCGGTCTGGCCGCCGACCATCATCCCGCCTATCCGGCGCATCATCTGGCCGAGCCCGCCGAGCGCGCCGAGCCCTCCGGTGAAGGCGGCCATCGCCGAACGCATCTCGGGCGGGAGTTCCCCGGCCAGTTCCTCAGGGTCCTCGGCCAGCATCCCGCCCATGGCGTCGACCGCCCGGGCCGCGATCGGGTCGCACAGCTTCGACCAGACCGGCAGGGTCGCCTCCACCCATTCCGACCGGCTCCACGCCTGCGCGATGCGGATCCCGGTGGGCAGGGTGGTGGCGTCCTCCAGCCACAGGTCGGCCGTGCGGATCGCCTCAACCGTCTTGCGCCGGTCGATCTCCAGCACGCTCGGATCCCCCTTCGCGGCGACGGCCTGCCGCGCCACGTTCTTGGCGAGATCCCAGTTGACGGGGCCGCCCTGCCAGGACATCAGGTCGGCGAACTGGCGGAGGGCGTCGGCGAACTGCTGCGGGTCGCCCAGCGGCCCCAGCGGTCCCGGTGGCCCCCCGGGACCGCCCGGGCCCCGGCCGGCGCCGCCAGCGCCTCCGGGGACATTCGGCGTGCTTCCTGAATCGCCCGGGTCACGGTCACGGTCACCAGGCGGGCCAAAGCCAAAGGGAGGATCAGTCATCTCCGCTGCCTCTCAGGCAGGATGGAAGGGTCCACGTCCGCCACGTTATCCGGGAGCACGTCGTGGTGAGCAATCGAGATACCAGGTTCGCCCACGGCGCAGCCCGGTCGGCCTGCCGTCCGGCCCGGGACGACCGGTGAGCCGCCGCGAACCCCGCGGCGGGCCGGCCGCCAACAGCGGCCCGGGCGCCAGGGACCGGGAAGAGCGCGGGCGGGGTCCGGTGGTGGCCGTGACCGGGGCGGCCCGCGGCCTGGGCCACGCGCTCACGGTCCGGCTGGCCGCGTCGGCCAGGATCGGCCGGGTCATCGCCATCGACGGGCACCGGGGCGACGCGACGGGCGTGACCTGGCGGGTGGTCGACATCCGGGACCCGGCGCTGGCCGGCCGGCTGGCCGGGGTGGACGTCGTCGTGCACACGGACCTCGACCTGGCCCCCGGGTCCGACCAGCGGTCACGGCGGGCGTTCAATGTCCGCGGCGCGCAGACCGTGCTGACCGCGGCGGCCGCGGGGCGGGTCGGCCGGGTCGTGCTGCTGACCAGCGCGATGGTGTACGGCGCGCGGCCGGACAACCCGGTCCCGCTGGCGGAGGCGGCACCGCTGGGCGCCGACCCGGACGGCAGCGTGGTGGGGGACCTGCTGGAGATCGAGCACCTGGCGCAGCGGTCCCCGCAGGCCAACCCCGGCATGGACATCACGGTCGTCCGTCCGGCCGCGCTCGTCGGCGAGGGCGTGGACACCCTGATCACCCGCCATTTCGAGGCGCCGCGGCTGCTGGCCGTGAAGGGCTGCGCCCCGCGCTGGCAGTTCTGCCACGTCGACGACCTGGTTTCCGCGCTCGAGCTGGCCGCGGCGGGCGAGGTGACCGGCAAGTTCGCGGTCGGCTGCGACGGGTGGCTGGAGCAGGAGCAGGTGGAAGAGCTGTCCGGGCTGCGCCGGATCGAGCTGCCGGCCGGCCTGACGTTCGGCACCGTGCAGCGGCTGCACCGGGCCGGGATAACCCCGGCTCTCGTGACCGACCTGCACTTCGTCGTGTACCCGTGGGTCGTCGACGGCGTGACCCTGCGGGAGGCGGGCTGGAAGCCCGCGTTCGACAACGAGACCGCGCTGCAGGTCCTGCTCGAGCAGCGCGGCGGGCACCACGCGGTGGCGGGCCGCCGGCTGGACAAGAAGGACGCGACGATCACCGCGGCGGGCGCCACGGTCGCCGTCATCGGGACCGCGGCGATCGTGCGCGAGGTCAGGCGGCGCCGCCGCAGTACCTGAACGCTCGCGGCCCTTTGGCATAATGGACATGGTGGACATGGTGCGGCTGGCGGAGCTGCGGGACACCCCGCTGTCGGTGGACGAAGTGCTGAGCGCGGTCTCGGATCCGGCGGCCGGGGGCATATCCCTGTTCGTCGGCACGGTCCGGGAGAATGATCATGGCCGTCCGGTGGTCCGGCTCGGCTACACCGCACACCCGTCGGCCCCGGCCGAGCTGCGGCGGGTCGCCGAGAAGGTCGCGGCCAGCTCGGGCGCCACGGCGGTCGCGGCCGTGCACCGGGTCGGCGACCTGGCGGTCGGCGACCTCGCGGTCGTGGTGGCCGTGGCCTGCCCGCATCGCGCCGAGGCGTTCGGCGCGTGCCGCGCGCTGATCGACGACCTGAAGCAGTTCGTGCCGATCTGGAAGCACCAGGAGTTCGCCGGCGGCGAAAGCGAGTGGGTCAACGGCGCGTAGTCTTCCTCCATGTCCCGCCGAGCCGCGACGCTGCTGGTGGCGGCAGCCGGAGTCCTGATCGCGCTGGCCGTCGCCGTGATCGCGCCCGTCCCCTACGTCGCCTTGACCCCCGGGCCGACCCTGAACACGCTCGGCGAGCTGAGCGGCAAGCCGCTGATCCAGATCAAGGACCACGCCACCTACCCGACCAAGGGCCACCTCAACATGGTGACCGTGTCCTTTATCGGCGGCCCGGGCACCAGGTTCAACATCTTCGCGGCGCTGCGGGCCTGGCTGAGCCCGGACCAGGCGGTGGTGCCCGAGTCGGAGATCTTCCCCACCGGCCTGAGCACGGAGCAGGTGGCCAGGCAGGACACGGAGGAGATGGCGGACTCGCAGCAGACGGCCACCGCGGCCGCGCTCTGCCAGCTCAACATCCCCGTCAAGACGGTGGACGCCGTTCAGGCGACCGTCAAGGGAATGCCGGCCGCGAGCGTGCTGCGCGCCGGGGACGTCATCGTGGCGGTGGACGGCCATCCGGTAACCTGCCGCGCCGATGCCGGGACCCTGATCAAGGCCCGCAAGCCCGGGGCGCCGGTGGAGCTGACCGTCCTCCGGCACGGCCAGACCGAGCAGGTGCGGATGGTCACGGCCGATGTGGCGGGGGAGCCCGAGATCGGCGTGCAGATCGTGGAGAGCTACGTGTTCCCGTTCAGCGTGACGATCACCGTCGGGGACATCGGCGGTCCCAGCGCGGGCCTGATGTTCGCGCTCGGGATCATCGACAAGCTCACCCCGGCCAACCTGGCCGGCGGCCGGTTCATCGCGGGAACCGGGGAGATCGAGGCCGACGGCACCGTCGACCCGATCGGCGGGATCCAGCAGAAGATGGCCGGCGCGCGCGCGGCCGGCGCGACGATCTTCCTGACCCCGGCGGCGAACTGCCCGAACACGGCGGGAGCGGTGCCCGCCGGGATGCGCCTGATCAAGGTGAGCACCCTGGCCGGCGCCATCGCCGACCTCCGCGCGCTGAAGGCCGGCCGGCCAGTCCCTTCGTGCTGAGGCGGGAACCTTTGCGAGATACCGGTAAGTTGCGTCAGAGAATGCGCATTCGCGCGGGGCGTGCGGGCGCGGGATGTCCGGCCGCGCACCGCCCCGCTGCCGGGTGCCCGAGGTGAGGTAAGGGGGAGGCGTGGCCTTCCGATCCGTTGGCCGCTCCCGGCCGTCAGGCAGCCGCCCCATCGTGCTTCCCCGGTGGTCGAGGTACGTGCTCCCGGTCTTGGCGTCGGTGGTGGCGCTGATCGTGATCGTGGCCGTCGCGGCGGGCGTGTGGACCGACTTCCTGTGGTTCCGCTCGGTCCGCTACACGCCGGTCTTCGATACCACCTACGGCGTCAAGTGGGCGCTGTTCGCGGTCACCGCGGTCTTCATGATGGCGGTCATCGGCGTCAACATCCGGATCGCCTACCGGCTCCGGCCGACGCACCGCCCGGCGTCAGCCGAGCAGCAGGGGCTTGAGGCGTACCGGACGGTGATCGACCCGCACCGCAAGCTGCTGGTCTGGGTGATTCTCGGCCTGATCGGGCTCATCTCGGGCCTGGCCGCGGCCGGCAGCTGGCGTACCTGGCTGTTGTTCGCCAACCGGACCTCGTTCGGGGTCACCGACCCGCAGTTCCACCTGGACATCTCGTTCTTCGTCTTCGACTACCCGTTCATCCGGATGGTGCTCAGCTTCCTCTTCGCGGCCATCCTGCTGTCCCTGATCGCCGCCGCCGCCGTGCACTACCTGTACGGCGGGCTGCGGCTGCAGGTGCGCGGGGAGCGCGCGACCCAGGGCGCCCGGGTTCACCTTTTCGTCCTGGTCGGCATCTTCGTGCTGCTCAAGGCCGTCGCCTACTGGGTGGACCGGTACGGCATCGACTTCTCGCAGCGCGGCGTGGTGCAGACCGGGGCGTCGTACACGGACGTGAACGCCGTGCTGCCGGCCAAGACCGTGCTGGCGGTGATCGCGGTGATCTGCGCCGCGCTGTTCTTCGCCGGAGCGATCCGGCGCAACTCCCTGCTGCCCGCGGTCGGGTTCGGCCTGCTCGTGCTCTCGGCCATCCTCATCGGCGGGGTCTACCCGGCCATCGTGCAGCAGTTCGTGGTCAAGCCCAACGAGCTGGCCAAGGAGACGCCGTACCTGCGCCGCGAGATCACCAGCACCCGCGTCGCGTACGGGCTCACGCACGCGCAGGTGACCCCGTACTCGGCGGTGTCGTCCGAGCCGACGTCGGAGCTGGGCCAGCAGGCCGCGGCGCTCCCCGACGTGCGCCAGCTGGATCCCGGCGTGGTCTCCGCGTCGTTCCAGCAGCTTCAGCAGGTCAAGGGGTACTACAAGTTCCCCGGGGTGCTGTCGGTCGACCGGTATCAGGTCCCGGGGAGTTCCGTGCCGGAAGACATGATCGTCGGCGTCCGTGACATGGCAGGCCCGCCCGCCGGCCAGGACAACTGGATCAACAGTCACCTGGTCTACACGCACGGGTTCGGGTTCGTGGCCGCGACCGCGAACGCCACGTCGGACGGCAACCCGTCGTTCACCGAGAGCGACATCCCGCCGTCCGGCCAGCTCAACGTGCAGCAGCCCCGGGTGTACTTCGGCGAGCAGGAGACCAGCTACGCGATCGTCGGCGGCCGCCAGCTTGAGCTCGACTATCCCAACTCCAGCCCGAGCGGCCAGGCGAACACCACTTACACCGGCGGCGGCGGCGTGCCGGTCGGCTCGACGCTGAACCGGCTGCTGTACGCGATCAAGTTCCGCGAGCTCAACATCCTGCTGTCCGGGTCCATCGACGGCAACTCGAAGATCATGTACATCAGGGACCCGCTGTCCCGGGTGGCCAAGGTCGCCCCGTTCCTCACCCTGGACGGCAACACCTACCCGGTGGTCGTCGGCGGGCAGATCTACTGGGTGGTGGACGCCTACACGACCACCGACAACTACCCCTACTCGCAGCGGCTGAGCCTGCAGCAGGCCAGCTCGAACAGCTACAGCCCGGGCGGCTCGGTGGTCGGCCCGGCCAACCAGGTCAACTACATCCGTAACTCGGTCAAGGCCGTGGTGAACGCCTACACCGGCGCGGTCGGGCTGTACCAGTGGGGCGGCAACGATCCGGTGCTCAACGCCTGGAAGAAAGCCTTCCCTGGCGTGATCAAGCCGCAGAGCGCCATCCCCGCCGACCTCCTGCCGCACCTGCGCTACCCGCCGATCCTGTTCGAGGCGCAGCGGCAGATCCTGGCGCAGTATCACGTGACGCAGGCCCCGGAATTCTACGGCGGGCAGAACTTCTGGGCCGTGCCCACGGACCCGAGCGGCACGTCGCCCAACGCGTCCAGCCAGCCGCCGTACTACCTCACGATGACGATGCCGGGCCAGCCGCAGCCGGAGTTCTCGCTGACCACCTCGCTGACGCCGCGCGGCCGGGCCAACATGGCCGCGTTCATGGAGGTCGACAGCAACCCGCAGAGCCCTGGCTACGGCACGATCCGGGTCCTGCAGCTGCCCCAGGACACCACGATCCGGGGCCCGCAGCAGGTCCAGAACGACTTTGAATCCAACGCGACCGTCGCCTCCGCGCTGACCCTGCTGCGGCAGGGCGGCTCCCGGGTGACCCAGGGCAACCTGATCACGCTGCCGGTCGGGGGAGGCCTGGTGTACTTCGAGCCCGTGTACGTGTCCCAGGCGGCCTCGGGCAGTTCCGGGGCCTATCCCAGCCTGCAGGGCATGCTCGTGTACTACAACGGCCAGGTCGGGTACGGGCCCACGCTGGCCGGGGCGCTGGCCCAGGTGTTCGGCACCGCGCCCACGCCGCCCAGCACCGGGCCCAGCCCGCCGACCAGCAGCCCCGGCACGCCGGCGAGCTCGGCGGTGGTGAAGTACCTGGATCAGGCCGAGACCTACTACAGCGCCGCGCAGGCGGCCCTGAAGAGCGGCGATTTCGCCGCCTACGGCCGGGACCTGGCCCTGATGAAGACGGCGCTGGACAACGCGAAGAACGCGGCGCAGGGCAGCCCGGCGGCCGCCCCGTCGCCCTCGCCGTCGCCGTCCCCGCGCGCCAGTCCGTAGTCGGCCCGGGGCCCGTGCGTCGCCGTCTCCGCGCGCCGGTCTGTAGCCGGCCCGGGACCCCGTGCGCAGCCGGCCCGGGGCCCGTGCGGGGCCCGCGCCGGGGCCGGGTTGCGGCCCGGTTGCGACTGGGTTGCGGCTGGACCGCCAATCGATGCCGCCGCCCCGCCGCACGGGCACGCCGCCGCCGCAGAGGGCGTACGCTCGGTGCTGACGGGACATTCAGAGGAACGTTTGCCTGCCGAGGTCTCGCATGTCCCGGCAGGCCTGGTGAAGGGAGCCGGCCCGGTCGTGGCGCTTCGTGTGCTTGTTGACGCGACTGCTGTGCCCGCGGATCGTGGCGCGCTCGGCCGTTACGTTGACGGACTGGTCTGCGCCCTGGGCGCGGCCGGGGCCGACCTGGCCGTGGCCTGCCAGCGCGCCGACGAGGAGAAATACGGCCGCCTCGTCCCGAGCGCGCGGATCGTCGCCGGCCCGCCGGCCATCGCCCACCGGCCCGCCCGGCTGGCCTGGGAGCAGAGCGGCCTGCCGCTGGTGGCCCAGCAGGTCAGCGCGGACGTCATCCACTCGCCGCATTACTCGATGCCGCTGCGGCCGGGGGCGCCCATCGTGGTGACCATCCACGACCTGACGTTCTTCACCGAGCCGGACGCCCACAGCCCGGTGACCGCGACGTTCTACAAGTCCGCGATCCGCACCACGGCCCGCCGCGCGACCCGGCTCATCGTCCCGTCCAAGGCCACCAGGGACGAGCTCGTCCGCGTGCTCGGCGCGGACCCGACCCGGATCGACGTCGCCTACCACGGCGTCGACCACGAGCAGTTCCACGAGCCGGCCGAGGCCAAGCTCCGGCACGTCTCCGACCGGCTCGGCCTGCACGGTAAGCCCTATGTCGCCTACCTCGGCACGCTGGAGCCGCGCAAGAACGTTCCCGCGCTGATCACCGGGTGGTCGGAGGCCGTGGCCGATCTCGGCGAGCCGCCGGCCCTGGTCCTGGCCGGCGGCAGCGGCTGGAGTGAGGAAGTGGATGAGGCGGTCGCGAACGTGCCGGCCCACCTGCGCCTGGTGCGGCCGGGGTACCTGCACTTCACCGACCTGCCCGGCTTCCTCGGCGGGGCGCTGGTCGTGGCGTTCCCCAGCACGGGCGAGGGGTTCGGGCTGCCGGTGCTCGAGGCGATGGCCTCGGGCGCGCCGGTGCTGACCACGCACCGGACATCACTGCCCGAGGTGGGGGGCGACGCGGTGGCCTACACCGAGCCGGATGCCGACAGCATCCGCACCGCGCTCCGGTCTCTGCTCGACGACCCGGCCCGCAGGCAGGCGCTGGGCACCGCCGGCCACGCGCGGGCGCTGGAGTTCACCTGGGCGGCCTCGGCCGAGGCGCACATGGCGTCCTACGAGCGTGCGGCCGCGCAGGGACGCGAGTAGCCTGCCTGCTCATGCCGAGTAAATCCCGCCTCCCCGACGCCCCCGGTCTTGAGGCGATCTTGCTGGTCGGCGGGCAGGGTACGCGGCTGCGCCCGCTGACCATCGCGACCCCTAAGCCGCTGCTGCCGACCGCCGGGGTCCCCTTCCTCGCGCATCAGCTGGCGAAGGCGTCCGCGTCCGGGATCACCCGCGTGCTGATGGCCACCTTCTACCGGGCGCAGATGTTCGCCGAGTGCCTCGGGGACGGCTCGTCGTTCGGCCTGGAGATCTCCTACATCCAGGAGGAGACCCCGCTCGACACCGGCGGCGCGATCCGCAACGCCGCGTCCGGCCTGCGCGGCGGCCCGGACGACCCGGTGGTGGTGCTGAACGGCGACGTCCTGTCCGGCCACGACCTGGCCGGGCAGGTGACGGCGCACGAGAAGGCCGGCGCCGCGGTGACCCTGCACCTGGTCGAGGTCCCGGATCCGGCCCGGTTCGGCTGCGTGCCGACCGACGCCGACGGCCGGGTCACGGCGTTCCTGGAGAAGACGCCGCACCCGGTGACCAACCGGATCAACGCCGGCTGCTACGTGTTCACGCGGCGCGTCATCGACCAGATCCCCCCGGGCCGGGTGTCGGTGGAACGGGAGACGTTCCCCGGGCTGATCAGCCGCGGCGAGCTGGTCCTCGGCCACGTCGACACCGCGTACTGGCTCGACGTCGGTACCCCGGAGGCGTTCGTGCGAGGCTCGTGCGACCTGGTGCTCGGGGAGCTGGCCTCGCCGGCGCTGCCCGGCCCGTGCGGCCCGGCCCTGGCGCTGCCCGGTGCCGTCATCGCGCCGGGGGCCAGGGTCCGCGGCGGCTCGGTCGTCGGCGCGGGCGCTCAGGTCGGCGCGGGCGCGGAGGTCGACGGCAGCGTGCTGTTCGACGGCGCGGTCGTCGGCCCGGGGGCCGTGGTCAGGTCGAGCGCGGTCGGCCGCGGCGCGCGGATCGATGGCGGGGCGGTCCTGGACGGCGTGGTGATCGGCGACGGGGCGCGGATCGCATCCGGCAACGAGCTCAGCCGCGGGCTCCGGGTCTGGCCCGACGTGGAGGTCGGCCCGACCTCGATCCGGTTCTCGACGGATGCATAAGGCCCGCACCCGGGAATGGAGCCCGCCGTATCCCGTTGACGTGCGGCTCATCCTGTCCGTGCATTGCCGCGGAGCGCGGGATCCGGCCTTCCGGCTGGACGATGCGGGGGCCGTGTGGCGCACGTCGCTGACCCCCGATGGCCCCGGCACGCTGCGGGTGAGCGGCCGGCCCGCCGGCCACGGCACCCTGGTCGCCGCGACCGCGTGGGGACCGGGCGCCGACTGGCTCCTCGAGGCGCTGCCGTCCCAGCTTGGCGGCCGGGACGACCAGGCTGGTTTCGTTCCGGCGCATCCGGTGCTGCGCGAGATGGCCGGACGCTACCGGGGGGCCCGGATCGGCCGGTCCGGGCGCGTCCTCGAGGCGCTGATCCCGGCGGTCCTGGAGCAGAAGGTGGTGGGCGCCGAGGCTCGCCGCGCCTGGCAGCACCTGCTGTGCCGCTTCGGCCTGCCTGCCCCCGGGCCTGCCCCGCCCGGCATGCGGGTCATCCCGGACGCGCGGACCTGGGCGCAGATCCCGTCCTGGGACTGGCACCGGGCGGGCGTCGAGGCGGTACGCGCCGCCACGATCGCGGTCGCGGCGAAGGCCGCCGGGCGGCTGGAGGAGATCGGATCCATGGCCGCGGCCGACGCCGATCGCAGGCTGCGGTCGCTACCCGGCGTCGGGCCCTGGACGTCGGCCGAGGTCAGGCAGCGCGCCTGCGGCGACGCGGACGCGGTCAGCGTCGGCGACTACCACCTTCCCGCCGCGGTCGGCTGGGTGCTGGCCGGCCGGGTCGTGGACGACGCGGGCATGCTGGAACTGCTGGCGCCGTACGCCGGCCACCGGTACCGGGCCACCCGGCTGGTGGAGCTGAGCGGCGTGCGGCCGCCGCGCCGCGGGCCTAGGCTGGCCGTCCGGGAGTACCGTGATTTCTAGGCGGATGCCTGATTCTCCCGGCGCTATCCACTACATCAGCTAATATCGTCATATGGAGCTGGAAGCGCCTCTTGATGCATTCGCGCGTGAGCAGCGGGCCGGCCTCGGCGCGCTGGCGCGGCTGTCCCGGCCCGGCGACCGGGATCGGCCTGAGCCCGGCGGCTGGGATCCGCCCCGGGATCCGCCCGGGCCCGGCGGCTGGGACCCGCCGCCTGCTCCGTCGTGGGACGCCGGCGGCCAGCCGTCCGCGGAGGAGTCCGGCATCCCGGACGTAACGTTCAGGTCACGTAGTTACCCGGCCTGATCGGGGCGCGTCCGGCAGCCGGGCCGGGGCCGCGCGGCGGTGCCAGCTTAGGCTGGTGGCCATGAGCGCCGACGGGCCCACCCCGCACCCCCAGCCCCCCGCGACCGAACCCCGCCCGTCCGGCCGCGCGCTGCGCCGCTGCCTGGCCCGGGCCAGGGACGGCAAGACCCTGGACCAGGGCGAGGCCGCTACCCTGCTGCAGGCCCGCGGCGATGAGCTCGGCGAGCTCCTCGGCCATGCCGCGCGGGCCAGGGACGCCGGGCTGGAGCGCGCGGGACGGCCCGGGGTCATCACCTACTCCCGCAAGGTCTTCATCCCGCTGACCCGGCTGTGCCGGGACCGGTGCGGCTATTGCACGTTCGCCACGGTGCCCGGGCGGGTGGCCAGCCCCTACCTGTCACCCGACGAGGTCATCGGCATCGCGGCCCGGGGCGCGGCGCTCGGCTGCAAGGAGGCGCTGTTCACGCTCGGCGACCGGCCCGAGGACCGGTGGCACCAGGCCCGGGAGTGGCTGGACGCGCACGGCTACGACGACACCCTGTCCTACGTCAGGGCCATGGCGATCCGGGTGCTGGAGGAGACCGGCCTGCTGCCGCACCTCAACCCGGGCGTGCTGAGCTGGCAGGACTTCCAGCGGCTGAAGCCGGTGGCGCCGTCGATGGGGATGATGCTGGAGACGACCGCGCAGCGGCTGTTCACCGAGCGGGGCGGCCCGCATTTCGGCAGCCCGGACAAGGATCCCGCGGTCCGGCTGCGGGTCCTCGAGGACGCCGGCCGCAGCAACGTCCCGTTCACCACCGGCATCCTGATCGGCATCGGCGAGACCGCGGCGGAACGGGCTGACTCGATCTTCGCGATCCGCAAGGTGGCCCGCGAGTACGGCGGCATCCAGGAAGTGATCGTGCAGAACTTCCGGGCCAAGCCGGACACCCCGATGCGCGGCGTGCCCGACGCCGAGCTGGACGACCTGGCCGCGACGATCGCCGTGGCCCGGCTGGTCCTGGGTCCCTCCGCGCGGATCCAGGCCCCGCCGAACCTGATCGGCGATCAGTACGCCAGGATCCTGGCCGCCGGCATCGACGACTGGGGCGGGGTCTCGCCGCTGACCCCGGACCACGTGAACCCCGAACGCCCCTGGCCGCAGATCGACGATCTGGCCGAACGCACCGCGGCGGGCGGGTTCGAGCTCCGCGAGCGGCTGACCGTCTACCCGGGCTTTATCCGCGAGCCGTGGCTGGATCCGCGCCTCGGCCCGCACGTCGCGGCGCTGGCCGACCCCGAGACCGGGCTGGCCCGCGAGAGCGCGGTCCCGCGCGGGCTGCCCTGGCAGGAGCCGGACGGCGGCTGGGGGGAGGCCGCGGGCCGGACCGACCTGCACGTCACGATCGACACGGTCGGCCGGACCCGGGACCGCCGGGATGACTTCGCCGAGGTGTACGGCGACTGGGCGGAGATCGGCGCGCGGATCGACCCGGCCGCCCGCCGGGCCGGCCCGGCCGGCCCGGCGCCCGCGGGCCCGGTGTCCGGGAGCACGGGCCCGGCCCGGCTACGCGGCGAGGTGCTCGCCGCGCTCCGGCGGGCCGAGAGCGACCCGGCCGGGCTCACCGACACCGAGGCTCTGGCCCTGCTCGACGCCGACGGCCCGGAGCTCGAGGCGCTCGCGGCGCTGGCCGACGCGGTGCGCCGGGACGTGGCCGGCGACGACGTCACCTACGTGGTCGACCGCAACATCAACTTCACGAACGTGTGCTACACCGGCTGCCGGTTCTGCGCCTTCGCCCAGCGGCGCACCGACGCCGACGCCTACACGCTGTCGCTCGCGCAGGTCGGCGACCGGGCGCAGGACGCGTGGCAGGCCGGGGCCACCGAGGTGTGCATGCAGGGCGGCATCCACCCCGACCTGCCCGGCACCGCCTACTTCGACCTGGCCGCCGAGGTGAAGCGGCGCTGCCCGGGACTCCACGTCCACGCGTTCTCGCCGATGGAGGTGATGAACGGGGCGTCGCGTACCGGACTGCCGGTCCGGGAGTGGCTGGCGCGGGCCCGGGCGGCCGGCGTGGACTCGCTGCCGGGCACCGCGGCCGAGATCCTGGACGACGACGTGCGCTGGGTGCTGACCAAGGGCAAGCTGCCGGCCGCGGCCTGGATCGAGGTGATCACCACCGCGCACGAGCTCGGCCTGCCGACCTCGGCGACGATGATGTACGGGCACGTGGACACGCCCGCGCACTGGGTGGGGCACCTGCGGGTGATCCGCGGGATCCAGGAGCGGACGGGCGGCTTCACCGAGTTCGTGCTGCTGCCGTTCGTGCACGCCAGCTCGCCGATCTACCTGGCCGGGCTGGCCCGCCCCGGTCCTACCCTCCGCGAGAACCGCGCGGTGCACGCGGTGTCCCGGCTGCTGCTGCACGGCGCGATCGGGAACATCCAGTGCTCCTGGGTGAAGCTGAGCGACGAGGCCTGCCGCGCGATGCTCACCGGCGGCGCCAACGACCTGGGCGGCACGCTGATGGAGGAGACCATCAGCCGGATGGCCGGGTCGCAGAACGGCTCGTTCAAGACCATCAGCCAGCTCACCGCGATGGTCGCCCCGATCGGACGCCCGATGCGGCAGCGGACGACGACCTATCACCACCCGGATCCAGAACGCATAGCCGCGGCGCTGGCCAGCGACGGAGTTTGCGCCTCGGTGCGGGGTTCCCGGCCGTCGCTCCCGCTGATCGGCGCGTGACCGCGGCGGGCGGGCCCGCCCCGGCCGTCACAGGGTCATCAGGAAGCTGCCTGGATCTCGCTCGGGGCGGGGCGGCGGGGGCGCGGCGGGGTGGCCGACGCCGACCGCGCCCATCGGCTCCCAGCCGGGCGGCAGGCCGAGCGAGCCGGCGGCGACCTGCGGGCAGAACAGGGTGCTGGACACCCAGCACGACCCGAGCCCGTCCACCGCGAGGGCCACGAGCAGGTTCTGCACCGCCGCGCCCATCGCGACCAGGA
>Ga0074044_10002382_pt1 | contig 16482 bp, 18 predicted proteins | sample BogForMeECP23OM1_FD_94443 | JGI IMG/M metagenome (GOLD analysis project Ga0074044, IMG submission 94443) | Bog forest soil microbial communities from Calvert Island, British Columbia, Canada - Bog Forest MetaG ECP23OM1 | ecosystem: Environmental > Terrestrial > Soil > Wetlands ...
CGGGCCACCGCGTGAGGGTCGCTGGGATGCCGCGCTCGTCCGTCACTCGCGTTCGCCGAACTTCTTGATGTCCTCGGGGGCGGCTTTGGTCACGACCTTCCCCTTCCCCTGTACCAGGACACGGATCTGTTCGACGACGTCCGGGTTCGCGAGCGTGGTGACGTCCCCAACGTCCATCGTGTTCGAGATCGCGGCCAGCACACGCCGCATGATCTTGCCCGACCGGGTCTTCGGCATGTCGGGCACGAAGCGGACGGCCTTCGGCCGCGCGATCTTTCCGATCTCGGACTCGATCGCGTGGACGATCTTGGCCTCGATCTCTGGGCCGGCCTTGAAGCCAGGCCGTAGCACGACGAAGATCTCCGGTACCCGACCCTTGAGCTCATCGGCGATCGGCACGACCGCCGCCTCCGCGACCTCGGGCACCGTCAGGCAGGCCGACTCGATCTCCTTCGTTCCGAGGCGGTGCCCCGCGACGTTGATGACGTCATCGATCCGACCGAGAATGCGGAAGTAGCCGTCGGCCGACTGCATCGCCCCGTCGCCCGCGACGTACGGCCAGTCCCGCCAGTCCTTGCTGTTCGGATGTTTGTTGTACTTCGTGAAGTACGTTCTCTTGTAGCGCTCCGGGTCGCCCCAGATCGTCGTCATCAGCCCCGGCCAGGGGTTGCGGATACAGATGTTCCCGGCCCGGTTCGAGCCCGGCGGAAGCTCTTGACCGTTCTCGTCCATGATCATCGGATGGATCCCCGGCGCCCCTGGGCCGCAGCTCCCGGGCTTCATCCGATCGATCCCGGGCTTAGTCGTGCAGAGGACGCCGCCGGTCTCGGTCTGCCACCAGGTGTCGGTGATGACGGCCTGGTCCTTGCCGACGCTGTGGTAGAACCACTTCCACGCCTCGGGCTCGATCGGCTCGCCGACCGTCGTCATCGTCTTGAATCGGAGGTCGTACTTCTTCGGCTCGTCGGGCCCGAGCTGCCGCAGCTGCCGGATCGCCGTGGGTGACGTGTGGAATATGTTCACTCCGAGCCGCTCGGAGATCCGCCACATCCGTCCGGGGTCCGGGAACGTCGGCACGCCCTCGTAGATCACGCTCGTCGCGGCCAATGCCAGCGGACCGTAGACGATGTAGGAGTGGCCCGTGATCCATCCGATGTCGGCCGTGCACCAGTAGACGTCACTGGGGTGGATATCCTGGATCCACCTCGCTGTGGCTGTGACGTAAGCGAGGAAGCCGCCGATGGCGTGCTGGCAACCCTTCGGCCGCCCCGTCGTGCCGCTCGTATACATGAGGAACAGGGGGGCTTCCGCGGGCAGCGACACCGGTTCGACGCGTCGCCCCCGGTACTTCTTCAGGAGGTCGTTGATGATCCGGTCCCGGCCCTCAACGAGCTTCGTGGCCGACAGGTACTTCCCTGGATGACGCTGCCAGAGCAGCACCGTATCGATCGTCTGTCCTTCGCTCTTAGCGCTGGCGACCGCGAGGTCGGCAGCGGGCCGGTGGTCGAGGAACTTCCCGTTTCGATAGTAACCGTCCATGGTGATGAGGACCCGGCTACCGGAGTCGGCCGCGCGCCGGCCGGCGGATTCGCCGCTGAAGCCGCCGAAGACGACAGTATGGACCACGCCGAGACGCGCGCAGGCGAGCATCGTGATCGGCAACTCAGAGGTCATCGGCAGGTGGATCGTGACCCGGTCCCCGGCCTTGAGTCCGACCTCGTCACGGAGCAACGCGGCCAGCTCGTTCACCCGGACGAACAGCTCTTGGTAGGTGATCGCGACGGGCGCCTCCTCCTCCGGCTCGCCGACGAAGATGATCGCCGTCTTGTTCCGGTATTTGTCGAGGTGCCGGTCGATGCAGTTGTAGCTGGCGTTCAACTTCCCTCCGACGAACCACCGGTAGAACGGGGCGTCGGAGGCATCGAACGTCGTCGTCCACTTCTGGTCCCATGAAAGGAGGTCCCCGTACTCGCGGAAGCACTCGGGAAAGTGCTCAAGCGCAAACCTCTCCGTCACCGTCGGGTCCGTGAGGTTCGCCTGAGCGACGAACTTCGCCGGTGGGGAGTAGAGCGCCTCCTCCTTCCAATGCACGGCGATCTCCGCCTCACTGAGGGTCGTTGGCTCTCCTCCCGCCTTGGTTTCCGATCCCGTGCGCGCCATTTTCGTGCTCCCGGGAGAGTCACCGTAGGGCGCTATTAACTGATTCGCGGACCGAAGTGGTCAATCCCGTTTGACCTCTCCTCGCTCCGAGTCCCGGAGCAGCCTCAGCGCCCGAACGGCCCTCGAGCGCCCGACGGGAATCCGCCGGCCGAGGAGACCCGCCCAGCGCGTTCGAAGGCTCCGCTGTTCGGTGGAGCTCTCACGGAGCGGACCCCGCGCAGAGCCGGTTCTCGCGACCTTTCGACCGAAGACCCCGAGCTGATCATCGAGGGGGCGCCGCGAGGGAGCTCAGTTCCCAACGCTCCGTACGTCCCCGGGGGCTACCCCTACCCACCAGGGCTGTTTCCCGACGAACGTCGATATGGCTTTCTACCCCATGAGTCTGCGGCGCGTCGTGTCGACCTCGAGCACGCCGGACGGTGTCAGGGACCCGTTCTGGGCGCCCGCGAGCGTGGTCGGTCTGAGCGGCTTTGGCATGACCACGATGCTCGCCGGCGCTGCGATCGCGTCCAACGGAGCCAACTGGGGCGTCACGAACGCGGCAGTCTTCCCGATGGCCATGGCGTTCGGGGGGACCGCGCAGTTCGTCGCGGGAGTCATCATGATGCGACGGGGCGAGATCTTCCCCGGTTCCGCGTTCATGGGATTCGGCGCGTTTTGGTGGGCCTTCACCCTGCTCGCAAGCGGGCTGATCTCCGGGTCCCTCGGCGCGACCGGGGCGTACGACGTCATGTGGTTCATGATCGTCTGGGGGATGTTCTCGTTCTCCTTTGCCATCAATTCGCATCATCACGGTCCGGCAATCATGCTCGTGTTCTGGGTGCTCGTCCTCGCGTTCATCCTGCTGGCAATAGACTACGGCATGCTGGGCGCGGGCAAGCTGCCTGGCCAGGGCCTCTGGGAGGCCGCGGGAATCGTGACCTTCATCGCCGGGGCGGCTGCCTGGTACGCCGCGACCGCAATCCTCACCGCGGCGCATCACGGTGGGAAGAAGGTGCTCCCCTACTAGCCGCGCCCGGGTCGCTGTGGCTCGCCCGCACGGGGAGACCCCGGGTCGGGCGAGCCCTCTCATGATAGCGGGCAGGGCAAGACTTACGGGGGCTGGCGTGCGTCCGCTGCCGTGACGCGCCGGATCCGCGTGCGCCTCTTCGCCACGGCGCGGGTCGTGGTCGGCCACGCAACCCTTTCGTGGCCGGTGCCCGAGCACGGAATCAGCGCCCGCGAGCTTGTCGCAGCGCTCGAGGATGCGTACCCTCGCCTCGCCCCAACGCTCCGGGCGAGCCGTTTCCTGCGCAACGACCGCTTCCTCCGAGACCTCGGTGAGGCGTTGCGCCCGGGCGACGAGTTCGCGGTCCACCCGCCGTACGGAGGCGGCTAGCCGTGGCCGTCCGGTTGACCCGCCGTAGGCTCACGATCGCTGAGGCCGAGGCGTGGTTCGCCTCGAGGCCGGGCGGAGGCGTCGTCGTCTTCGCCGGACGCGTGCGACCGGACCGCCGGAGGGGCTCGAGCGTCGTCGCCCTCGACTACGAGGTCGACCTCGCCCCTGCACTGACCCAGCTCCGGGCGATCGAGAGGGCGGCTCGCCGACGGTTCGGCGCGGGCGGACTGGTCCTCTGGCACCGGCTCGGCCGCGTGCGGGTCGGCGAGATCGCGGTGGTGGCGGGGGCCTGCTGCGCGCACCGTGCCGAAGCGTTCGACGCGGCGCGCTACCTGATCGACCAGCTCAAGGCGACGGTTCCTATCTGGAAGGAGGAGCGAGGACGACCCGCGCGTCGACGGCGATCACGCCGAGCCCGGCCGGGCGGACGATCAACGGGTTCAGGTCGAGCTCGGCGACGTCGGGACACTCCACCGCGAGCTGGGAGACCCGCTCGATCGCCTCGGTGAGGGCCGCGATGTCGCTCGGAGGCTCGCCCCGCACTCCCGTGAGGAGCGGGTAGCTGCGAACCGACTCGATCATGGTCTGGGCGGAAAGCGGCCGCATCGGCGCAAGGCGGAACGTCACGTCCCGTAGCGCCTCAACGTAGATCCCGCCCATCCCGAAGACGACGATCGGTCCGAAGTTCGGGTCGCGTTGAATCCCGATGAGGACCTCTTTGCCCGCCGGGACCTGCGCCTCGACCTCGAAGCCATCGATCTTCGCCCGGGGGGCCGCAGCGCGTACCGAGCGGTCCATCCGCCCCCACGCCGCACGCAAGGCCGCCCCGTCCGCGAGACCGAGGGCGACACCGCCAACGTCCGTCTTGTGAGAGATGTCCGGCGAGGCGACCTTGAGGACGACCGGATAGCCGATCCGCGTCGCGGCAGAGACGGCTTCCTCGACCGTGGTCGTGAGGGTCGAAGGGGGGAAGGTGATGCCGTACGCTTCGAGGAGGCCCCGGGCGGCGTACTCTGGTAGGACCGACAGGCCGGCCCCCTTCCCGCGTCCGAGGACGTTCTCGGCCTTCGCACGGTCGACCGGGAACGACCGGACCGGGTCGTGCGGGCGAGACTTCCACGCATGGTAGCGCGCAAGGCCTCCGAGCCCTTCCACCGCCTCCTCCGGGAACGTGTACGTGGGCACGCCGCGCTTCTCGAGGAAGGCGACCTCCGTAGAGAGGTCGTTGACCCCGAACAGGCAGACAACGATCGGCTTCTTCGTCGTCGCCTTCGCCTGCAGGATCGCCGTGGCGACTGCCTCGCCCGTCACGTGGCCGGCCGGGGTCGAGACGACGAGCGCGCCGTCGACGTCGCTCTGCGCGAGCAGAGCCTGGAGGGTTCGGTGATACTCGTCCGCGTCGACTTCCGCGGTCATGTCGAGGGGGTTGGAGACGGTAGCGATTGACGGGAGGCGCGCGGCGAGGGTCGCGCGGAGGCCTTCGTCGAGCGGAGGCAGCTCTAGCCCCTGCCGTATGGCGGCGTCCGCGGCGACGATGCCGGGTCCCCCCGAGTTGGTGAGAATCGCGAGACGCGGTCCGTCCAGCTCGAGCCCGCTCGAGAAGATCTTGGCGAGCCGGAAGAGGTCGCCGAGCGAGTCGACCCGTTGGACCCCGGACTGGGCGAAGACGGAGTCGTAGAGCTGGTCGCGCCCGGACTGGGCGAGGGAACCGGTGTGGCTCTTGGCCGCCCTTTCCCCGGCGATCGTACGGCCGCTCTTGATCACCAGGACGGGCTTACGCTCGGTGACGTCCCGCGCCGCGTCGAGGAACCGTCTGCCGTTCGCGAGGCTCTCGACGTACATCAGGATCACACGGGTGCGCGGGTCGCGGTCGAAGGAGGTCAGGAGATCGTTCTCGTCGACCCCCGCGCGGTTTCCCACCGAGACGAACCGGGAGAAACCGATCCGCTCGGAGGCGGCGTACGCCAGGATCCCCGCGCCAAGCGCCCCGCTCTGGGAGACGAACGCGATGTTGCCGACCGGAGGAAGCGACTCGCTGAACGTCGCGTTCAGGCCGACCGCCGGGTCGGTGTTGAAGACCCCGAAGCAGTTCGGTCCGACCAACGACATCGAGTACTCGCGGGCGCGCGCGACGACCTCAGCTTCCAGCGCAGCTCCCGCGTCGCCGACCTCGCGGAAACCGGCCGATATGACGATCGCGCCCTTCGCGCCCGCGCGGCCGAGCTCGTCGACCGCGCTGGCGACGGCGGCCGCCGGGACGATGACGACACCGAGCTCCGGCGGTTCGGGCAGCGAGCGGACGTCCGGATAGCACCTGACGCCCGAGACGCTCTTCCACGACGGGTTGACGGGATAGGCGACCCCTTGGTATCCGCTCCCCAGGATATTGCGAAAGAGACTGGTCCCGACCTTGCCGGGCCGGTTCGACGCGCCGATCACCGCCACCGACTTCGGCTCGAACAACTCGTTGAGCTCGGGCGAACGGCCTACCGTCATCGACAGGAACCAGTGGCCGACGGGTTGCGCGTTATATATGATAACACCGTGGAAACCGCATGAGCGGTGCACCCCCCGGAGCGGGGACCGAACCGGCCCGCGGCCACGCCCCTCCGGCGGCCAACCCGGCCCGGGGACCCCGTGGCCTCCTCCAGCGCATGGACAAAGGGGGCATCCGCCACGTCGTGGCCATCGGCAGCGGAAAGGGCGGGGTCGGCAAGTCCGCCGTGACGGCGATGATCGCCTCCGAGCTCCGTCGTCGGGGCCGGACCGTCGGGATCCTGGACGCGGACATCACCGGCCCGTCCATCCCCAAATCCCTCGGCGTCACCGGGCCGCTGGTAGACCGCGGGGAGGGGATCGAGCCCGCTCCCTCGCGCGGAGGGATCTCGATCGTCTCGTCGCAGTTCATGGTCGAGGACGAGCAGACCCCGGTCATCTGGCGAGGTCCGCTCGTCACCCGGCTCATCACCCAGTTCTTCGGCTCGGTCCACTGGGGCACCCTCGACTACCTTCTGATCGACATGCCTCCGGGAACGAGCGACGTCCCGCTCACGGTCTTCCAGACAATCCCGATCGACGGGATGGTCTTCGTGCTGACGCCCCAGGACCTCGCCGCGCTGATCGTGAAGAAGGCGATGAACATGGCAAGGGACCTCCACGTCCCGTTGCTGGGCCTGGTCGAGAACATGTCCTGGCTGACCTGCCCGCACTGCGACAAGCGGATCGACCTGTTCGGCGCGGGCAAGTCCGCGCGCATCGCCGAGGAGTACGGCATCCCGGTGCTCGGCCGCCTGCCCCTGGACCCCCGTATCTCCGAGCTCGCGGACGCAGGCCGTCTGGAGGACCACAGCTCCACGGAGCTTACCGCTCTCAGCGCGGCGTTCGAAAAGGCGATCGAGTCGGCTACGCAGGCGTCGATGACGGTGCTGTAGCGCCCCGAAGGACGCGGAACGGGACCGACTCGACCGCGATCCCCCGCCGGGCCAGCGCCGCCCCGAGCCCGGAGACGTGAGCGTCGCCTACGACGATCGCGAGGTGGGCGACCCCGTGGTCGCGAAGGGAAACGAGCCGCTCCGCCATGTGCTCGTTGCGCTCGTCGAGCAGAACGCGCGCGATCGTCGGGCTCACCCGGCGAAGCTCCTCCACGAACTCCTCCGGCGAATCGGTGTAGCGCTCCATCTCGCCGACCACGACCCGGCTCGGGATGAACAGCCCCACGACCGAGCCGAACAGGAGCCCCACGCGCTCCTTGAACGGCATCGACCGCACCAGGCTCACGAGCGTCGTCCGGATCGGGTCGTCGATCAGGAAGACCGGGAGGTTCCGCTCGCGGGCGACCGCCATCGCGGTCCTCATCTCCGCCCCGGGCAGGCCGCCGCCGATGGAGGCGCCCAGCCGCCGTTGGAGGATCGACCAGAGCTTGGCGAAGAGCGGGCCGCCGGACCTCTGGGCCGCCTGGCCCGGCGGGGCGAACATCGCCGCCGCCCGTTCCGGGTCGAGCTCGATCGCGATCCCGTCGAGCGGCCGCCCTGCGAGCGTGGCCCGCAGCGGGGCGGTCAGGTCCACGACGTGGGCCGCCCCGATCAGGACCCACGGCACGGCCTGCGAAGGGGCGGTCACGGGAGAAGGAGACCCGACGCGGTTCATCTCCCTTCGGCCCGGGCCACCGCTCCGGACGCCGGGGACCCGCCGCACAACCCCCAAATAGGCGGTCGGGGTCGCGCGCGCGCATGGCTTGGACGATCTACACCATACCGTCCGCGAAGCGCACGGAGCTCGATGCCGCGCTCCGCGACGACATCGTATCCCGCCAGAGCCAGAAGGTCCGGGCCGCGGCCGCCCTCGGGGGAGCCGCGGACGCCCTCTACGTGCTGGTCGAGGGAGCCCCGGAGGCGATCCGTCGCGCGGAGGAGCTTCTTGGCCCCGTCGGGAAGAAGATCACCCCACCCGAATCCGACGCGCTCCTCGCCCGGTTCAAGGAAGAGGAAGAGGCCGCGTCCGCAGGGATGGGACTCTTCTTCACCGAAGAGTAGGCGCCTACTCCGGCTCCGCCGAGTGGGACGGCTCGAGGTCCTCGCCGCCCAAGAACACCCGCTGGCACGATCGGTAGAAGTTGTCCATGCCGATCCCCTCCTTCGAGGATGTCGGCAGGAGCCCGGAGAGCGGTCCCATCACCTCGATCGCGCGGAGGAGCTCGGTCGACAGCTGCCCGTCCAACGTGGCCGAGTCCCTCGAGAGGGCGTCGTAGACCTCCCCTGGCGAGTCCGACCACGAGCTGATCTCCGCGAGCTGGGCCGGGGTGAGGATGTCGGACTTCGCGAGGACGTTAACGAGCGGGAGCCGGAACCGGAACTCAACGGTCGCGCTCAACATGAGCAGAGAGACGAACCCAACCGGTGTCCGAGCAAGCGCCGGATCGTAAAGGAAGGCCAGGACCGAACGGTCGCCGCTCAGCGCATCCACGATCGCCTTCGACGCCTCGCGGAACGCGAACAGCTCCACCTGGCCGGGCGTGTCGACGAGGACGTAGTCGGTCTTCAGCTCGGTGACGGCCTGCTTCACCTCGAAGATCTTCAGAGCGATCATGTCGGCGGCCGCGATCTGGGCCCCGTTCGGCCCGAGACCGTACTCGTCCTGGATGTCGGCCAACCGTACCCATTCGCGGATGTCCACGTCCGGGTTGAGGTCGGGGCTCTCCGCGCCCGGGTCGAGGTTGAGGATGGTCGCGTCGTATCCCTGGCCCTTCATCCAGTCGGCGAACGCGCGGACGAAGGTCGTCTTGCCCGCGCCGGCAGTCCCCGTGAAGTAGACCGTCCCGGGTTCCTCCACCTACTTCCTCCCGGCCTGAGCCCGCAATCGGTGGACCTCGGCGGCCAGGGCCCGCAGAAACTGGGTCTTCTTCATCCGCTCGCGCTTCGAGACCTTCACGCGGCCCGAGTATTGGAAGAACTGGCGCGGGTAGTGCTTCTTCTCTTCGACCTCGGCCTTGGTTCCGAGCTTCTTGGCGGCCTGGGCGATCTCCTCCGCCGTCGGGTCGACGAGACCCTCCTCCGCCGGAATCCGCCGCCCGCGGGCGCGCGAGAGCCCCTTCTCTAGGTACTGGGGGTAGACGTAGAAATGGTCGGGCATCGGGCCCGCCGGACGGAGCCTAACCCGCGGCCGGTGCGACGCGGACCCCGTTCAGGACCCCGTCTTGCCCCGGGCGTGAGCGGACGCGCACCAGGCCGAGGTCGGTCTCGAGGATCGCTCCCTTCGTGATGATGTTGCGTTGGACGTAGTTCGGATTGGCGGGATTCTCCCGCACAGTGACGACCTTCGCGGACTGCATCTTCTTTGTCGCGGGGTCGAAGACATTGATCGTCTGGGTCGTCAGGATCCGGAGCTTCCGGTTCCCACCGCGCACGCGGTAGGTTTTCACGGTGCCCGAGCCGATCGTGGCGATCTGGAGCTCGCGGCCGATCTCGAAGCGGCGCTTCTTGCGGATCGGTCGAAGGCGACCGCCCGTTGGTTTCCGCCGCGACCTGCCCTGCCAGATCCCCATCAACCCTCTCGAGGGGCCGTCCGACGGGGGTGCCGTATTTTAGTCTTTCACGCGGTGCTCAGGTCCGGGCGGGGGCCCCCACGGTGAGCACCGTCTTGATCGAGCTGCCGGCCCGATGGTCGAGCGCCGCGTGGAACTCCGCGATCGGCCGTCGTTCGGAGACCAGGCTCTCGCAGAGACCGGCGTGGCGCTCGCGGAGCGTCAGGAGGTCGCGAAGGCCCGCCTCGAAGTGCTTCCGGTTCGCGTTCACGCTCCCCACGATCGCGCGATTGCCGAGCACCATCTCCCGGAGCAGGGCGCCACCGGGAACGCTGGTCGGCGGCTGGGCCGCGTCCGGGATGCCCGTGAGCACCAGGACCCCGTTCGGCCCGAGCCGTTCGAGCAGCGAGAAATCGAGAGTGGCCGACCCCGTCGCCTCGAGCACGAGGTCGAACCGCGAGTCGCCGAGGACGTCGAGCCCGGCGGCCGCGTTGACGTGGCGCGCCCCGGCGGTCCGCAGGAGGGCCGCGGCGGCTGTGGACTCGCCGTGGCGGTCGATGGTCGTCACCGAACAACCGCGCAGGGTGAGCACGAGCGAGGCCAACATGCCGATCGCCCCCGTTCCCGCGACGAGCGCGGTCGGGGCCCGATCCCGAGGCTGACCCGGTGTCGGCTCCTTCCGGTCGAACACCCGGAGACCCTGCTCGATCGCCTTCTCGACGACGCTGAGCGGTTCGAGGAGCACCGCGCTGGCCGCGAGCGGCGGGGGAACCCTAACGAGATACTCCGGGACGTCGACGTATTCCTCGGCCATGTACCCGTGAGCGCCTCCGATACCGCGCTCGGTGAACCGGCCGGTCTCGCAGAAGTCGGAGCGGTTCACGGCACAGAACCGGCAGCTTCCGCATCCGCGGCGTACCGTAGCCACGACCAGGTCGCCGGGGGAGAACCCTACTGCCCCCGGCGCGACCTCGAGCACCTCGCCGAAGTTTTCGTGGCCGAGGACAAGGTAGGGTGCTCCGGCCGGCGGCCGCCCGTACTTTCCGTCCACGATATCGTGGTCCGTCCCGCAGACCCCGCATTCGATGACTCCCACGCGGACCGCCCCCGCCCCGAGGGGAGGCGCGGGAACGTCCTCGAGGGTCGCTCCGGGGCTTGGAGGCCGGACCACGATCGCGCGCACGCTTCTCACTTCCCAAGGTACGGGGCGAGATGGGGGAGGACGGCCGATAGGCGGTCAAGGACCGTTCGTTCCTCCGCGGGGGACAGCGGGTCGTACGGCGCACGGTAGCCGACGTCCGCCCCGCGGAGCCGGGCCGAAAGGAACTTCCCCGTAGACGGGAACGGACCCGCGCGAACGACGTCCGCGAGCTCGTTGACGAGGGTCTGGCGCGCACCGGCTCCCGCTGCGTCTCCCCGGCGGCCGAGGTCGACGAGCTCGACGCAGAGTTTCGGCGCGATGTTCGCGAGGCCCATCACCGCCCCGGAGGCCCCGTGAGCGATCGCCGCGGAGGCGAGTGGGTCGTCTCCCGGAAACACCGCGAACCGCTCCGGTCGGCCGTTCAGGAACGACTCCACGCTCGACAGCGAGCCGGCGGTGTCTTTGACGCCTGCGAGGATCCCTTCGGCGCCGAGTCGGTGGACGAACGGCGGCGGCAGCGCGTATCCCACGAGCGACGGGATGTTGTAGGCGAGGAGCGGCAGGGATGCCGCAGCATGGATGGACCGGTAGTACTGCTCGATGCTCTCGAGCGTCGGGTGAAGGTAGAACGGCGGCACCGCGACCAGCGCGGTCGCGCCCACGGATTCGGCCGTCTCCGCGTACGCCACCGCCTGGCGGGTCGACGGCGCTCCGCAGCCCACCCACACGTCGGTCTTGCCCGTCACGCTCTCGACCACGATGTCGACTAGCTTCGGGCGCTCCTCGTCCGACACCGAAGGGAACTCGCCGAGCGACCCGAGGACGAACAGATGGTCGACGTGGGCCTCGGAGAGGGCGCGGGCGTACCGGGCGTTGCGGCCCAGGTCGAGCGACCCGTCCGGCCCGAACAACGTGGGAATGGGCACGGAGAGGCCGTCGAGCGTCATCGGTGGCCGACCTCCTGAGGCATCTTAACGCCTGAGGGATTCGGGAACCGTGTGACGTCCAGCGACGCCGGGTTCGTCGTCGGGGTCGACGAGGCGGGTCGGGGCGCCTGGATCGGCCCGCTGGTGGTGGGCGCCGTGGCCATCGCCGCGAACGGCGTGGAACGCCTCCGGGACGCCGGGGCCCGCGACTCGAAGCTCCTCTCCCCGGCACGCCGCGAGGTGGTGTACCAGCGGATCGAGGAGATCGGGATGACCCGGTCGATCGAGCTTCCGCCCTCCGAGATCGACCGGCACGTCGTGCACGGACGCCTCAACGACCTCGAGGCGAGGACCTTCGGGCAGATCGTCCGGGAGTTCGCCCCGGTCCGTGCCTTCGTGGACGCTTGCGACACGGACCCCGGTCGTTTCGGGCGGCGCGTCTCCAAGGAGGCGGGCCCGGGGGTCCAAGTCGTATCCCGGCACCACGCGGACCGGCTGTTCCCGCTCGTTGGCGCTGCCTCTATCGTGGCTAAGGTGCGGCGCGACCGGGCGATGGCGAACCTGGGCGCGAGCCTGGGATGCGACGTCGGAAGCGGCTACCCGTCGGACGCACGGACGGTGGAGTTCGTCACGGCGCACGTGCGCACCAGCGCCGCGCGGCCCGCCTGGTTGCGCGAATCGTGGGCCACGACGCAAAGGATTATCCCCGCGCTGCCGACTCGCACCCTCGACCGGTTCGACCGATGATGATCGAGGAGACGCTTACGTCGCTCGTCGACCGGTTCAACCGTCACGTCGAGCAGACCCCGGCGATGGCGGAGGAGCTGCAGGGGGTCTCGCGGACGATCGTCATCCGCCTTACGGACTCCGGGAGCTACTCGGTCGACCTCGCGGGGGGACGCCTTCGCAACCTGCGAAGCGGCGCACCGACCCACGCCGACGTGACCGTCACGACCGACGAGGCGACCTTCCGCGGCCTCGTCAACAAGGATATCGGTCCGATGAAGGCGCTGGTCACCCGAAAGCTCTCGATCGACGGCAGCCTCGAGGACAAGCTCCTGCTCCGGCGGCTGCTCTAGCCGCTGCGCGGCGGCGGTCTACGGCAGGTAGACGCAGGCCGCGATGCAGACCCCGTAATGGTCCATCGGGATCGAGAGCGCCTCGGCCCGGTAGTGGATGCGCCGCAGCTCGACGCCCCGGAAGTGGGCGATCTCCTCCATGCGCCACTTGAGGAACTCCTTGAGAGACTTCTGCGTCCCGTGGAGATGGCCTTCCGCGACGTAGCCGCCCTGGCCGTCCGCGCGGAACGCGTAGGCGATCCCCGCGCTGATCACCTCGCCCTCGCCGCCTGCGTGGCGCGCGAGGACGCAGTGGGTGATCGCCCCGCGCGCGATCACGACGCGGTCGACCTGCCGAATGCCGATCGGGAGGACCGAGGAGACGCTGACGAGGTTCTGCTCTCCGATGCCGGCCTGGAGAAGACCCAGGTCGAACGCGTTGAGCTCGCTCGTCTTGTTGATTCCCTTGCCGCTCGTTACAAAAAAGCGAGTGGGGATGGGGGTCAGCGTCTGGCTCGCCGACACCGGGGCCCGTGGCACATCGGCCGGGAGCGTGGCGTCTCCTTAAGGTTTGGGCCGGCCGGACCGGTTACACCATGATGGCGTGACGCCGGCGCATGGAAGCCTCTGACTCGCCGCTGGCGGCCAGCAGTTCGGCGATGATCGCGTCCGTGAGGCGCAGGCTCGCCGACTCGAACAGCGTTCCGAGCGGGGCGAAACGGGGCCGCTCGGGCTCCTCCGGGAACTCGAGCGCGAGAAGGATCGTGGCGGCGTGCGCGAGCTTCGAGGTCGCGTGTGCCGTCAGGACGATCAGGTCCGCGCCCTCCCGGCGAACGATGTTCGCTGTCTGCATGGACGAGTAGCTCTCGCCCTGGCCCGAGAGGATGAACACCGTGTCGCCCTTCCGGACGATCGGGGTCACGCTCTCCCCGATGACGTAGGCCCGGAGCCCCGTCTGGACGAGACGCATCGCGAACGCTCGCCCGACGATCCCGCTCCGCCCGGCGCCGTAGACGAAGATCTGGGGGGCGCGGGAGAGGATCTCGACCGCACGCGAGAGCGCGGCCGCGTCGACCCGCTCGAGCGCCTCGGTGACGCGCTGGCCGATGTAGCGCTGGGCGCGGACGAAGGTAGGGAGGCTAGTGGCGACGTCGGCGACCACGGTCACCTCCCTTCGCCGGCGGCTTTCGCTTCACCGCCTTCGGCAGCGGGTGCGGGCGGGCGCGCGGTGCGTGGCGAGCGGGGAGGCGAGCGCCCGCCGGCCGCGCCTTCTCCGGCGGCGCGGCAGTACCCGGCCGTCGTCCCTTGTCGGGGGGCGGCAGAGGGGCCCTCGCCCCCGGCTTCGCGGCGGCGGGGTGGAGCTTCGTCCACCGTCGGGCGAGCGCGCGTTCGTAGAGGAGCTTCATGTACATCGCGTCGTGCTCGAGCAGCGGGGAGCTCGAGATCACGCTCACATCGTAATCGCGTTCCGCCAGCAGCTCGGCCAACGGGTCGAACCGCACCAGGCCGCGCTTGATGGGCGTGAGACGGAACTCTCCCGGCCCGTAGAACTCCACGCCGGAGAAGTTGAGGTAGAGGGGACCGTCGGTCGCCTTCACGAACTCGCGGAGCACCGGGTCGAGGTCGTCCGGTTCCTCGAAGCTCCGTCGCTCCCGTGCCGCGAGGTGCGGGAGGTTGAGTACCGGGATGATCGAGCCTCGCGTGCGGTGGGCAAGCTCGAGCACCTCTTCCCGCGAACCGAACACATCCGGGTGGCCGCTCGGCTCGATCGCGAGCCGGACCTTGCCCTTCGTGAATTTCGAGAACCAACCCGAGAGGTCCGTGACGATCTCGGTGAGCGCCTGGATCGAGTCGGACCGGTCTCCCGTCCCGTAGAACCCCAAGTGGGTGACCGCGAGGCGGGCCCCGAGGCCGTGGGCGAGCACGCCGGCCCACTGGATCTGCCGGGTCGATTGCTGCCGAGCGTCGGTCGAGCCGAAGAAGTCGACGTAGTAGGGCGCGTGGAGCGTCAGGTCGACGTCGAGGGACCGCGCGAGCGCCTTCGTCTGCTCGAGGTCGGCGTAGTCCTTCGCCAGGCTCCACGTGAGAGCGGTGAGCGAATCCTTGCGGCGGATCGGCGCGGCGAACGCCTCCGCGGTCGGTGTCCCGCCCGCGAGGTCGCCGGGGCCGACGCTGACGACCAGCTGCTGGACTAGGTCGCGCGCGGCCTTGCCGACCTCCTCGTCGAGCGCGAGCCGGGTAAGTGGGTTTACCTTGATGAACTGTACTTCCATCGCCGTCAGCCCGAGATGGTGCACGTCGGCGATCCCATCCCGGAGCGTCCGGCCCTTGCAGGAAAGAGGAATCCCTGCGGGTCCGAATCGGATCACGAGTAATCAAACCTCAAACAGGGGAGCGGGGGCTAATTCGCGAACCTATATAGCGAAATCCCGGACCGCCGGTTCGGAGCCGCCCGCGGCGGTCCGGTCGGGACGGAACCCGGTCGCGATGATGTAGATTTCCGAGGACGCCTCGCGCGACGCGGGCGGCTTCGTACGCTGGACCTTCTCGCACGACCGGCCGATCTCTTCGAGGACCTCCGGGACGAGGTCGCCGTCGAACATCTTCGCCGCGAACTTTCCTCCCGGCACGAGGACCTGGCGCGAGAGCGCCCACGCCTCGCGGACGAGATCGGCCGAACGGGCGTGGTCGGTGGCGTACGCTCCGCTGATCCGCGGAGAGAGGTCCGACAGCACGACGTCGAACGGCGCCGGCCCGAGCCGGGCGACGAGTCCCGGCTCCCCGACCCGGGCCCGGATCACGTCCACGCCCGGGATCGGTTCCACCCGACGTGGGTCGACGGCGACCACGCGACCGCGGGGCCCGACCGCCTGGGCGGCGACGATCGACCAGCCCCCCGGTGCCGCCCCCAGATCGAGGACGCGCCGTCCCGGCTTGAGAAGGTGGAACCGCTGGTCGAGGTAGACGAGCTTGAACGCGGCCCGGGAACGGAGGCCCTGCTGCTGGGCGGCGCGGTAGTACGGGTCGCGTCGGCGCTCGCGCAGGAAGCGGCCGCCCATGGGGCGGCCGAGCGGGAGGCCCTACATGAGCCGGCCGTCGGGATGGGGCCGTCCGAATTTGAATCGGAGTCTCTTGCACCCCAAGCAAGAAGGATGGTCCAAGCTACCCCACGGCCCCGCGACGTGCCGGCGTCGCGCCGACTGGGGCCCTTTCAGATAACGGTTTGCCCGGCCGGCAGGGCCGCGCTAGTGGACGAGCCACCAGACGGGGATCATCGCGCCGGCGATGATCGCCGTGTTCAAGATAGACAGCCAGAAGAACGCCCACAGATCGGCCCGTCCTTCCTTCGGCCCGACGGATGCCTCGGGGGTGGAGCTCCCCGGGTAGGGGGTGTACGGGTGGTGGTACGCCTCTTCGCCCATGCTCGAACGATATCGACAGGTCCGACGTTCTTAACGGCTCGGTTCGTCCGGTCCTACGCAGCGAACCACGGGAGTCGAGCAGCCGGGCCGGTCGGCTTGAGGACCAGCAGATGGACGTTCGCGCCCGCGTCCCCCGGGGCGTACGAGTCCCTAAGGGCGAGCTGGTAGAGCAGGAACAGGGCGTCCTCGTCCGTGCGAACCCCGAGGGATGCGTTCACGTCGATCCCGAACCGCCCCCTCAGGAGGTTCAACATCTCCTCGAAGTCGATCTGGTTCGACCCTTCGAGGGCGTGGGCCCGGCGGAAGAGGCCGACCACGACCCCGGTCGCGATCCGGAGGACCTCCGTCGGAGACACCTTCCGGAGGGCGAAGTGGGCC
>Ga0074044_10002385_pt1 | contig 16473 bp, 16 predicted proteins | sample BogForMeECP23OM1_FD_94443 | JGI IMG/M metagenome (GOLD analysis project Ga0074044, IMG submission 94443) | Bog forest soil microbial communities from Calvert Island, British Columbia, Canada - Bog Forest MetaG ECP23OM1 | ecosystem: Environmental > Terrestrial > Soil > Wetlands ...
CCACACAGTTCGCGCACTTTACGTTTCCCACTTCGGGAAACGCCTTCAGGGCTCATCCACTTTCCACTTGATCTCATTCCCTCGCACCAGATATTATAGAACAACAAAAGTTATCTATAAGATAACCTAGTTCTTTGACAACCTGGCAAGGGCGCAGCTCTTGGCCGTTTTCTTCACTACATACGTCAACGGCTGAGTCCGGACAACAAGGCGAAGGCGAAAACCTTCGTCGGGCGCTTTGCTGTTGTCCAGAGCATAGGCGCAACCGGCCCGACAGACACGCTAACCCCTATGTTTTGAATATTTTGCCTGTAACTACCTTAAGAACCATAGATCTACAAGGCAAGAAAAAATCCGGTCCTTTGTTTTCTAGATTTTGGGCGAAACTGAGTGATTTTTTTGAGAGAAATCCTGCACCAGAATATGTGCAGTTTTCGAAATCAGTCGTCGAAGGACATGGATGATGCGCCGGGGAAAACACAGGAGCCGGCAGCCATCCTCATGTCGGCGGCGTCAGAACGGCTTTCGGCTCACCACCTGACTGTCGTTAATGAAAAACTGCGCCGGGCACTGATTCGAGCCGCATATCACCGGCAGCAATCCCGCAAGCTGTTTGCGCGTAATCAGGCCCAAAGTGCCGCATTCGGGACACGAGAGCACGGCCCAGTAGGGGTCATCTTTTTCTCCGATGCGGCCTGCGTTCTCCAGCACGAAGATGGTGCCGGGGAGCATCTGTTCGGGAATCCATTGGCTTAGGACGTCGAGTTCTCCAACCATGTCGCCTCCTCCGTTTGCCCGAGGGATTGGGGCCACTATGTGGAACCAAACTTCCCTGCTTATGAAGCCTGTCTTACTTTGCGCAATGCGCGACACACACCGGTACTATTTTTTTTGGCGCGTATTTCCGCGCGCACCTGCCGAACCGTGTCACTGAGGCAAATCGTCAGCATCGGCTGGCGCGCGTTTTTCAAGATGTTCACAATCTGCCGCGGCGAGGTTTCGAGATACAGAGTCTTGCCGTCGGTGAGCAAGTGGTATTCAGAAGCTCCGCTGACCGTCTCGGCCAGCCGCTTACCGAACTCCCGCTGCAGGAAGCGCATGACCTTGCGCACCCGCTGCAGGGAGAATCCGCGGTGACGCAATTCGCAGATCACGGCGACCTCGGCGAGGTCTTCCATGGAATACAAGCGGCGGCGGCCTTCGCGAGCTGCCACCACGATGCGGCGCTCGTCCCACCACTGCAGTTGCCGGGGCGTAATGCCAGTGAGCGACACCACATCGCGAGATGTGAAGGTTTGCTGCATCTCAAAGCCGAAAATGCTTCAAACAATTAAGAAGCTAAATGTTTGCAACATTTTAGGCATGAACCCGCAAGTGTCAACTGTGGATTTCACAAAACAGGGGGTGACTAGAGGAGTTCCCTCGCAACCGGCGGAGTCTGTGTTATAGCTAAAGCTACGACCGAAAAACTGGAGGGCGGTCACTCGCAATAGCCAATTAGCGCTGTCCACGAGGTCGAATTCTCAAGTTGGCCAAATGCTCAGCGCGGTTTTGCTGAGAATCTGCTGCTTGATTTCTTGTTTCAGTTGGAGAGCGCGAAAATCATCCAGATTCTTTTTGATGTCGGGAACGCCGGGGCCGGGCCAGTCCGTGCCGAACAGGGTTTTGTGGGCGATTTCCTCCAGGCGAGGGAAATATTTCAACAAGTTTTTTGGGGGGATGCCGCTGATGTCGAGATAAACATTCGGGTGTCGGCGGAGCAAAAAGAAAGCGGTGTGCATCCAGAGTGGGCGGCCGCCGTGAGCGAGCAGAATTTTGAGTTTTGGAAAATCGACGGCTACATCGTCAATGAAAATGGGATCGCCGTAGCGGTTGCGGGCGCCGGGAAAAATCGAGGTGCCGGTGTGGAACATGATGGGGACTCCGTTGGCCTCGGCGGCGCGATAGATCACTTCCAGTTCAGTTACCCCATTCAGATAGTCGTTGGGAAACAGAAGTTGGTGCGGAGGATGAAGTTTGATCATACGGATGTTGAGCCGCAGAATCTGCTCAACATCGGCCAGAATGTTCTGGCTGTGGCGGGGGTGCAGGCCGCCGCAGGAGATCAAACGCCGGGGGTTTTCCTTGACGTAATCGGCGATCCATTGATTGACCGCAGCGGTAAAGCCGATGACTTCGGGCGCGACGTAGTTGATGAGCACGCCGCGATCAATGCCCGCGGCATCCATGTATTTCAGGAACGACTGAGGCGAGCGGCAAAATTCGATGATCTGCTCGAAATTCGGCCGCTTTCCCCGGATCAACTCCAGAGCCTGAGGACGGAACATATCCATAGGCGCAATGTGGATGTGGCAGTCGGTGATCACGTTCGTCGTCAGCTCCGAAGCAGAGAATTTAAAAATGCAGAGGCCTAGTCCAGCTCAGGACAGAAACTGCTTTCCTTCAGTGTCGTTTCACAGAAGACTTGATGCCGGACAGAAAGATGTCGCCCACCTGGCGCGCGAGTACGGCGCTCTCGGGATCGACTTTCGGCTTGTGCCAGGTGTAGATCCAGTTCAGCATCCCGAACAGACTTAGTACGGCGACCCGAGTGTTGAACTCCAATGCCATGTCGCGCTTCAGCGCCTCTACGAGATCGACGCAGCAACGGTAGTAGCGGCGCTTGAGGGAGGTAACCTCGGCGCCGAGTTTGTCGGCGAGGACGTCATCTTCTTTCGAAAGCACCTTCGTCGCCTTGAAATTCTCGGTTAGGAAGTAATCAAAGTGGTTGAGGATAAACGCACGCACCCGGGCTTCGGGATCGCCTACGTCTTCCAGCCGTTTTTGCAAGCGCTCTACCACGACGGTGAAGTAATGTTTCTGGATCAGGTAAAGGAGTTCTTCTTTCGATTCGAAGTAATAGTACAGACCGGCGAGGGAAAGACCGGTGACGCGGGACAAGTCACGCATCGAGGCGCCCTCATAACCCTTTTCGTAGAACACGGCGGTGGCATGCTCGAGGATCTTGGACAGCCGGCGGTCAAAGCGCGTGGCGGGACGCGAGTTGGGGACGTCGGGGATGACAGGGCCGCTGCTCATTGATCGGACGTTCGTTAATATTATCCAAGAACTGTACGGGTGGGGCAAAGAAAACAGACTGCTGATCTCGGCCATATCGAAAGTAAGCCGGTGTGGGCTCAAAGCTTTGACGGGATGGTGATAGACTGCCGGACGATGCGCAAAACGCTGTTGTTCCTCATGCTGTCGGCTATTTGCCTGGGGACTGTTCTAGTCCGCTGTCGCGCTCAGGTTCGTCCTGGAACTGAGGTGGAATCTGTCCTGCTAGTGGCGAACCAAGGCGATCGGGATCTTAGCATTATCGATCCTGCTGTCGCGCGGCAGATCGCGGTTGTTCCCGAAGGTGGTATCACGGGACATGAGGTGGCAGCATCACCCGATGGCCGCACGGCTTATGTGCCCATCTATGGCGACTCGGGCGTGGGCAAGCCCGGCAGCGACGGTCGCAATATGGTCGTCATCGACATTCCAACCCGCAAGGTTATCGGCAACGTCGACTTTGGGCACGGCGTGAGACCGCATTGCGTCGTCTACGATTCGAACCGCGACCTGCTTTACGTTACGACGGAGTTGGACCAGTCCGTGACCGCGGTCGATCCGCGTACGTTGAAAGTTGTTGGCTCAGTCCCGACTACGCAAGCGGAATCGCACATGCTGGCCATCACGCACGACGGGCGGCGCGGTTACACCGCCAACGTTGGTCCCGGCACGCTTTCGGTGCTCGATTTGACTGCACGCAAGACGATCACGGTTATGCCCATTGCGAGCATAGTCCAGCGCATTTCCATTTCTAATGACGACAGCATGGTCTTTACTTCCGACCAGACAAAACCACAACTGGCGGTGATTGATACGTCCACAAACAAGCTCAAGACCTGGGTACCGTTGCCTGCTTCTGGCTATGGGACGGCTTCCACTATCGATGGCCGCTGGCTTCTGGTGGCGATGCCCTCGGTTGCGAAAGTGGCGGTGATTGACCTGGGTACTTTAAAAGTTGTGCGGACGGTTGACGTTCCTCGTGGGCCAGCCGAGATTCTGATCCGACCCGATGGTTTGGTAGCTTACGTCTCCTGCCCTCCGAGCAACAAAGTCGCAGTGATTGACCTGGCGCAATGGAAGGTGCAGGCGCTAATCGATGCCGGCAAATATGCGGATGGCCTCGCCTGGGCTGGAAAGCCCTCGCCAACTGGGAGACGTTGAGTATGGAATGTGGCCGGTACAAAGTTAACGTGACCCTATGTTGGGTTTGTAGCGCAAGAATGCGGCTCGATCCGGAGGCACACATGTCCATCATCGAAGCGCATACTCACGAACCACTGCCGCGAGCTCTCCTCTGACGGCGGCATTGCTCATCGGAAACCTGCGTGACGAGTCGCTCCACCACGGATGCCACCGCGGGCTCGACCTCCGGTGACAGTGGCGCACCAAAAGAAAACTGCTTGCCTTCAATGCCGTAAATGAGCAGGTTCTGGGGCAAGCGGTTCATCGTGCGCGCCAATTCGACCGCTTCGCGCACACCGAAAGCATGCGTGGAAGACGGGAAAAAATCTTCAGGCAATTTGTCGACGAGGGCGTTCCATACTCGAACTTGACCAGGCTTTCCGCTGGGGGCAGTGGCGTCGACGATAATGACGTGCTCAAAGCCGGCCCAGCGGTCCATCAAAGAGAAGCTTTCGCCGCTATCTTCTATGATTTCGACACCGGGGGTTTCGACACCGAGAGCATGCAGGCGGCGCGCGACCAGCAGACCAGCCGCGTCGTCCCCGCGGTCGACATTGCCGCAGCCGATGATGCGAAGGGCCACGTCTAATCGCGCTCCACGTGCAGGCGGAGGAAATGAGTCGCGCAAGAAATACAAGGATCGTAGTTGCGTACCGCCTGCTCACACTTCAATGTGATCTCCTCGGTCGGCCGGGTGGCGACCTGGCTGACAAAATGCCAGAGATCTTCCTCGATCCGTTTCTGATTCTGTGAAGTTGGAGGAATAATTTTTGCGGAAGCGATGAGGCCGTCCTGATCGAGCTCGTAGCGATGATAGAGCAGGCCTCGCGGCGCTTCCGTGGCGGCCTGCCCGGTCGAGGCGCGCGCGCATGCCTGCACACGAGGTGCGGCCGGGGGCTCGTATTCATGGATCAGACGCAGAGCCTCGTGGCAGGCAAAAACTAACTCGATCGCTCTCACGATGATGCTGCGGAATGGATTGCGGCACGGTGCTTGAAGTCCGCAATCGCGCGCTGCCTGTTGGGCCACGTCTGGTAGCTTGTCGAAGTTCAGATTGAAGCGGGCCATAGGGCCGACCATGTAGGAACCACGGCCGCGGAGGACGGAATGCAGGGCATTCGAGTACTGCACATGCTGCTCGGTGAAATTGTCCTCGTACTCCGACGGATCAATATCCAGCCCACGATTGGATACGATCCGGCCTTCGTTGAACGGATATTCGTTCGGGTGAGACAAGGAGACAAATTCGTAGTCCTGCTCGAAGTCAGGAAAGTCGAGTCCTGAGGCCCAGCGTGCAGTGGCCAGAGAGGCGTCGAGAGCCCACTTGAGCTCATCCACCAGTTCTTTCAGAGCGCTCTTGGAGGGTGCTTTGTAGAAGCCGCCGACTGCGGCGGAAACTGGATGAATCTCCCGGCCGCCCATCAAGGCCACGATCCGGTTGCCGGCTTTTTTCAGGCGCAGGCCTTGTTGCACGACCGCCTGATGGTCACGCGCCATGGCGATAGCATCGGGATAGCCGAGGAAATCCGGCGCGTGCAGCATGTATACGTGAAGCGCGTGGCTCTCAATCCATTCCCCGCAGTAGAAGAGCCGGCGTAGCATGCGCACTGACGGGTCGATTGCGACCCCGAGAGCGCGCTCGATAGCGTGGACCGCGCTCATCTGATACGCGATGGGACAAATCCCGCAGATGCGAGCCACGATGTCTGGAATTTCGGAGAAGTGCCTGCCCCGCAGAAAGGCCTCGAAGAAACGGGGAGGTTCGTAGATTTTCAGTTTTACGTCCTGAACCAGATCGCCCTTGAGCTTGATGTAAAGCGCGCCTTCGCCTTCGACTCGGGCCAGAGTGTCAACCTTGATCGTTCTGGAGGGTTGCTTGCTCACGTCCGCTCGGTCTCCTCGCTCGCTTTGCGGAACTGCCAGGACCAGGCATTGAAGCTGCGGAAGGCGCGCGTGATCTCCGCGTTGTTCTGGCCCAGAATGCGCAGCTGACTGCTCAGCGATTCTGTGTTGGGGCTCTCCATGGGGCCGTAGCAGCCGTAACATCCCCGGTCAAAACTTGGGCAGAGTGCGCCACAACCGGCGTGGGTAACCGGTCCCAGGCACGGGACGCCTTGCGCCACGGCAATGCAGACGTTGCCTTTGCGCTTGCACTCCATGCACACACTGTAGGTTGGGACATTGGGTTTGCGTCCGGCCAATGTTGCGGTGATCAGCTCGATCAGTTGATGCTTGTTAATGGGGCAGCCGCGCAGTTCAAAATCCACAGGCACATGTTCGGCGATGGGGGTGGAGAGTTTCAGCGTGTTGATGTATTTCGGGGTTGCGTACACGATCCGAATAAATTCATCCACATCCTTCCAGTTTCGCAGGGCCTGGATGCCGCCGGCGGTGGCACAGGCGCCAATGGTGATCAGCGTCTTGCACTGGCGCCGAACTTCCTGAATTCGTTGGGCATCGTGGTGGGTGGTGATCGAGCCTTCTACCAATCCAATGTCATAGGGTCCCTTGACCATTGCGCTGGAGGCCTCGGGAAAATACGCAATGTCGAGGGCTCCGGCTACACCCAACAGTTCATCTTCGGCGTCGAGCAAACTCAACTGACAGCCATCGCAGGAAGCGAACTTGAAGACTGCGATCCGTGGCTTGCGTCTGACTTTAGAGCTCATATTTTTCCAGTAGCGGCCGCATCCGGTCATAGGAAAAGATGGGGCCGTCTTTGCAGATGAAGTGCGGGCCATGCTGGCAGTGTCCGCAGAAACCGACGGCGCACTTCATGTTTCGTTCCATGGAAAGATAAATGTTTTCGCGAGCGAATCCGTGCGTTTCCAGATCGCGGGCGACAAAGCGCATCATGATCTCGGGTCCGCAGGCCATGGCCAGCGAGCGTGCGGGCTGCAGGCGCGCATATTTGAACAGCGTTGTAACCACGCCGACGTGGCCGCGCCAACTCAATCCGCCATAGTCCACAGTCACCAACACTTGCGTGTCGCGTTGCCGCGCCCAGGAAGTCAGTTCTTTACGATAGAGCAAGTCGCGGGGACTGCGCGCACCGTAGAGGATCACCAGCCGCCCGTACTTTTCGCGATTATGGAGAACCTCGTAGATAACTGGGCGGAGCGGGGCCAAGCCGATTCCACCGGCTATAACCAGAACGTCCCCGCCCTGCGCTTTCTCCACCGGCCAGCCTGTCCCAAATGGACCTCGGACCCCGACAGCTTCGCCCACCTCGCGACTCACTAGCGCGTGGGTTGCCTGGCCGACGGAGCGTACGGTGTACACCAAACGGTGGCGTTCGACTGGATCGCCGCTGATCGAGATCGGCAACTCGCCGACGCCAAACACCCATAGCATGCTGAACTGTCCCGGCTGGAAGGCGCTTCCGCCAGATCCGTTCGACGACTCTAACGTCAGGGTAAAGGTATCGGCAGTCTCCTTGAGCACTTGGCGCACGGAATACGGCTCAGGGAGCATCGGATCGGTGGTGGCTGTTGTGGCCATGGTCATCACCCAACTGCGTAAACGTCGAGCAACTGCAAACGCGTCGCCTCCAACCGCTCCTCCATAATGTGGGCAAAGCGTTTCAACATTTCGTAACCGAGATCGTGGTTCTGTTCGCACTTCATACGCAAACATTTGCCGTCAAGGGCAATTGCACGCACGGGTTCGACAGCGTGCGCGTGAAGCTTCCACCGGTAGGGCGGCAGCAGCCACGACCAGCCCAGAATTTCTCCCTCGCCCAGAGTGGACAGCATGATGGGCTTGCGTTGGGGGGCAAAGATTTCCAGTGCGACCTTGCCGGTGCGGATCAGGTAGAACTCGTTGGCTTCCTCGCCCTCCTTGAATATGTATGTGCCGCCGTCAAAGCGCACGTTGGCGGCGCATCCGGTGAGCAGGTTGGTGTAATACGACTCCAGACCGGCGAAGAAAGGATGTTCGGCGATGATGTGCTCAAGAGTCTCCATGGCTGCCCTCCTTTGAAGATAGCGGCGAAGAGGAGGTCGGCGACTCCCCGATGGCGCGAACCTCCTCGGTAATATCAATGCCCACTGGGCACCAGGTGATGCAACGGCCGCAGCCCACGCAACCCGAGCTGCCAAACTGATCAATCCACGAGGCCAGCTTGTGAGTCATCCACTGCCGGTACCGCGACTTGGCGGAGCTGCGCACGCTGCCTCCGTGAATGTAGGAGAAATTTTGGGAGAAACAGGAGTCCCATTTGCGCCAGCGCTCGGCGTGCGTGCCGGTTAGATCGCTAACATCTTCCACAGTCGTGCAGAAGCAGGTGGGACAGACCATGGTGCAGTTGGCGCAGGTAAGGCAGCGCTGGGCGACGTTGTCCCAGCGGGGATGATCGAAGTTGGTGTAGAGCAAGTCGCGAATACCGGTTGTGTCCATCCGGCGCCGAATTTGGGAAGCGGCGCGCTCGACTGCGGCTTCCGCTTCCTGACACACCGCTTCCGACACGGTGGATGGCGACAATTCCGCTAATACTTCAGCTCCTGCCTCGCTGCCGACCTCGATTACAAACTCATGTTTGCCCGGCGCAACCAGTTCCGTGAGAGCCAGATCATAGCCTCCGCGCACGCGCGGCCCCGTGCCCATTGAAGTGCAAAAGCAAGTAGGCGCGGCTTGTGTGCAATTCACCGCTACGATGAAGATTCCATCGCGGCGTGCCGCATAGATGGGATCCCGATAGCGATCGCCCTGCAGTACGCGGTCCTGCACGGCGATGGCGGCCAGTTCGCATGCTCGTACCCCGAGAAATGCCCGCCGAGGCGGAGCCGGCTCATTGTTCAGAATGCGAAAGGTCTGGCCGCTACGCTCCGCGGACAGCAGACGAACTTCAGCGGGATGCAGATATTTTTTCCAGCTTTGAGGGCCGACCACGTAGCCGAACAGCGCTTCATCGTTGCGGCGCCGCAAACGGTAGCGTCCGGCTTCCTGCTCATCGGTCCAACCTACCGGAAGATCAGAGAGGCTTTCTACGACGTCGTAGACGATTGCGGCGTCGCGCACTGCGGGTCCGATGACCTGGTAGCCGCGACCGCGTAAGGCCGGGATTAGCTTTTCAAGCTGTTGGAGCGTTAGAACCGACCGTGCCTGCGTAGCCACTCGCTCTGCTCCCGAATCACTACCACAATTGTAAACCTCAAGAGACTCAGAAATCTGGAGAGAGGGCACGAATTCCTATAAACTTCGAATGCAAAACTTGTACATGAGCGATTACATCCCTAATTTTATGGAGCCATAACGATGAGGCATCTTCGTTGTCTCTTGCTTTTTGCAGCCGTTTTGAGCGTTGCCCAGGATCAAAGTAGCTCCGGCATTCCACTTTACAAGAATCCTAGTCTGCCAGTTGAGCAGCGCGTCCAGGATCTGCTGGGCCGTATGACGCTGCAGGAAAAAGTGGCCATGTTGAGTGGGGCCGATTGGATGCAGACTGTTCCCAACGAACGTCTCGGCATCCCTTCCATAAAAATGGCCGACGGCCCGTTGGGGATCAGGTCATGGGCAGGACCTTCCTCGGAGACCAATGCGATGGTTGCCAAAGCAAAAGTCACTACGACTGCCTTTCCCGCTGGCGTAGCCATGGCCGCCACCTGGGATATCGAACTGCTTCAAAGCGAGGGGCAAGCGATCGGGCAGGAAGTGAAAGCTGTAGCGCGAGATATGATCCTGGGGCCAACGGTGAACATTAACCGGACTCCTCTCTGGGGAAGAAACTTCGAGGGGTACGGTGAAGATCCCTATCTTACTTCGCGCTTGGCGGTGGCTTACATCAAGGGAGTTCAGGGCGAGGGCGTGATCGCGACGGTCAAGCACTTCGCTGCGAACAATCAGGAGTTCGAACGGCATCGCATCAACGCAATCGTTGACGAGCGTGCGTTGCAGGAGATTTATTTTCCCGCATTCAAAGCGGCGGTCGAGGAAGCTGGCGTCTGGTCTGTGATGTCAGCCTACAACAAGCTCAACGGAGTGTACTGTGCTCAAAATTCATTTCTTCTAAAGGATGTGCTGCGAAAACAGTGGGGCTTCAAGGGCTTCGTAGTGTCCGACTGGGGCAGCACCTACAGCACGGCAGATACCGTAAACGCCGGCATGGATGTCGAGATGCCGGGCGGCCAACCCATGCTGGACTGGCTAAAAAAGCCGGACACGCAAGCAGCGGGAAACGGGGGCGGCTGGCTGGCTCCGGAGAAAGTTCTCCCCGAAATCTCGTCCGGCAAAATCTCTCCGTCAACCATTGATGACAACGTCGCCAGCATTCTGCGAGTGATCTTCGCCAGTGGGCAATTTGACAAACCACACACCGCGACCGGCGAGATCGATACCCCAGAGCAGCGCGCGGTAGCCCGCAAGGCGGCGACCGAAAGCATCGTTCTCCTCAAGAACGCTGGCGATTTGCTTCCTCTCAATCCATCGAAGATCCACTCCGTCGTTGTCATCGGACCCAACGCCGCGGTAGCCAGAACCGGTGGCGGGGGCAGTTCGCTGGTAACTCCGAAGTACTCCATAGCTCCGTTAAAAGGCATTCAGGATCGAGCTGGGCAGAGCTTGCAGGTGAGTTATGCATTGGGCGTCTCCATGGAGGGCGAGGACCCGAGTAAAGACACTCCCGTGGCGCGAGAGCAACTCAGAAACGAAGCGGTCAGCACCGCGGCGAAAGCAGATGCAGCCATCATTGTGGTGGGCCGATCGCCGGCACTCGAGTCGGAAGATTTTGACATCAAGTCTCTTGATCTGCCCGCTGGGCAGGATGATCTCATTGAGGCCGTAGCCAAGGTCAATAAAAACACTGTCGTGGTGATCAACGCTGGCGGGCCGGTCGTTATGACCAGGTGGATCGCGCAAGTTCCCGCGGTTCTCGACTTGTGGTATGGCGGACAGGAAGGCGGAAATGCAATCGCGGATGTTCTGTTCGGCGACACGAATCCCTCCGGAAAGCTTCCTGTTTCTTTTGTGAAGCAGTCGAAGGATTCTCCCGCTTACGGACATTATCCCGGCGAGAACCTGCAGGTTGAGTACGCAGAAGGTATTTACGTGGGCTACAGATATTTTGACAAACAAAAAGTAGAGCCTCTCTTTCCTTTCGGCTACGGTCTTTCTTACACCAGGTTCGATTACAGCGATCTGAAGGTCTCGCCGAAGCAGGTATCGCCGGGCAAGCCGGTGGAAGTGAGCCTCAGCGTACGCAACAGCGGATCACGCGCAGGCGCCGAGGTGGTAGAACTCTACGTGCACGACGGACACTCGAGCGTAGACCGCCCGATCAAGGAACTGAAAGGCTTCAGCCGCATAAATCTTGCGCCCGGAGAAATAAAGGATGTGCATTTTACGCTCGACCGCAGCGCCATGGCTTTCTACAGCACAGTGAAGAAGGACTGGGCGACGGAACCAGGCCAGTTCGACGTGCTGGTTGGGCCTTCGTCGCGAGATATCCGGCTCAAGAGATCGTTTAATCTTGAACAGTGAGCCTCGGCGGAAGCAAAGCGTTGTCATAGTCTGGCTTTCCCGGTTGAACAAATCTTGTCGGCTCAAAATCTTGTCGGCTTAGTCGAGCGCTTTGTGGAAGCGAAGTACAGCGACGCTGAGCAGGCTGATTCCCAAGGTGCCCATGGCAAGCATCTGGGGCCAGAGAATCTCCATGCCCACACCTTTCAGATACGTGCCACGCAGCACAACCAGAAAGTACCGCAGCGGGCTAAGGTAGGTGAGATATTGCAGCCACTGGGGCATGGTGCTGATAGGGAATCCGAAGCCGGAGAAGGTGATGGCGGGCATAATAAAGAAGAAGGCTGTCACCATGGCTTGCTGTTGGGTGGATGAAACGGTTGAGATCAACAGGCCAACCCCCAACATGCAGAGGAGGAATAGAATCGCGCCCGCGAACAGCACCACAATTTGACCGCGAAATGGAACCTGGAACCACAGCGTTCCTACCGTTGCGATCAGCGACACATCGAATAGGCCAATCAGAAAAAAGGGGAGGGTCTTGCTGAGGATAAACTCGGACGGGCGGATGGGCGTGACCATGATCTGCTCGAGGGTGCCGATCTCACGTTCGCGGACGACCGCAAAGGCGGTAAGAGTAACGACCAACACGAGCGTGAGACTGCCGATAATTCCAGGCACGAAAAACCAGCGGCTTCGCAGGTCGGGGTTGTACCACGGCCGCTGTTCGAGTTGCACAGAGGGCATTTTCTCGACCATTTGCGGCAAGATGCGGTAGATGCGGTCTCTCTGGTAGTCCTGGGCGAAGCCGAGTGCGATTTGGCTGATGTAGCCGGAGGCTATTAGGGCGGTGTTTGAATTGGTCGCGTCCACGATCACTTGTAGCGGCGCGGTCTGACCCTTCCGCAGATTCTGGGCGAAGCCGGCATTGATCTCGAGACCGACAGTAGCCTTTCCTTGATCGATAAGGTCACCGATCTGGCGGTAGTCCGTCACTTGGCGTTGCACGTCGAAATAGGGGCTGGAAGAAAAACGGGAAATCAGCTCGCGGCTCTCCTGGCTGTGGTCAAGATCGAGCACGACGGTTGGGACGTGATGAATCTCGAACGTGGCTGCATATCCGAAGATCAACATCTGGATGATGGGCGGACCGAACAGCACAAACCGTGTTCGCTTGTCGCGGAAGACCTGGATGAATTCCTTGATCAACATCTGTTTCAGGCGCGCCAGCATGATTTACACCAGCCTCTTGTGGAATGAACGGGTGGCGAGCAGCGCCAGCACGACTGTGAACACAGCCAGGGGAACCAGGTCGGTGTAGAGCAAAGCTGTGGGCGTGCCTTTGAGAAATATCTTCTTTAGTACAGAGACGTAGTAGCGCGCGGGCAGGAAGCGAGTTATCCACTGCAGCACGATCGGCATTTGCTCTATCGAATATAGGAATCCAGAGAGGAGGAAAGCTGGGAGGAAAGTGACCAGCAGTGCGATTTGACTAGCGGCAAGCTGACTTTTTGCGATTACGGAGATAAAGAATCCGAGGGAAAGCACGACCACCATGAACATGGCAGAACTGGCGAGCAGAGTTGGGAATGATCCTCTGAAAGGGACGTCGAACCAATAGATAGCGATCAGGGCGCAAACGATGACATCGAACATTCCGATGGCGAAATAGGGAACGAGCTTGCCCAGCATGATTTCAACCGGCGTGACTGGAGTTGAAATCAACTGTTCCATGGTCCCGCGTTCCCATTCGCGCGCGACCGTCAGCGAGGTGAGGAACGCTCCGATCACGGACATGACCAGGGCAAGCACGCCGGGAACGATGAAGGCGCTGCTCTCGAGGTTCTCGTTGTACCAGGTCCGAGTCTCAACACTGACGGGAGCCGGCTGGGCGAATTGGCCACGGCTGCGCAGCCAGTCGAGTTGGACGTCGGACGAATAGCCTTGGACAACCGCTTGTGCGTAACCGATGAGGACATTGGCGGTGTTGTCATCGCTGCCGTCTACGAGCACTTGCACCTGGGCGGGGCGGCCGTCGTGCAGGCGTTGAGAAAAATCCCAGGGGACGACGATGCCCATTTTGGCGTTGCCGTCGTCAAGTGATCGGGCGAGCGCGGGATAATCATTCACCACCCGCACCACCTCGAAGTACGCGCTAGCCTGAAAGCGTTTCAGGAAGTCTTGGCTCTGCTGACTGCCGTCGCGATCGTAGACGTAAACGGGCAAGCCTTTGAGATCGAGATTGACCCCGTAACCGAACAGCAACACCAGAATTACGGGCATGATCACGACAATGATTAGACTGCGCGAATCGCGAAGGATCTGCACGACCTCTTTATGAGCGACGGCCAGGAAGCGGGTGAAACTCATGCTTGCCGTTCCTTTCTCGAATCGCGCGCGGTTGTAAGAGAAACAAAAACGTCTTCCAGGCTGGGACGTATCTGCTCGATTCGTCCAACCTTGACGCTGTGATCCGCCAGGTACTTCGTAACTTGTGGAATCGCTGTGACAGCATCATGCACGACCAGATGGAGAGCATTCCCAAAGACAGCGGCATCCATCACGTTGGGCGCGGACTGTAGAACTTCGACTGCGGCGCCAAGCGGTTCACATTCGACCAGAAGCAGTTCGCCTTTCATCGATTTCCGCTTCAATTCTGAAGGCGTACCCAAGGCAACCATCTTTCCGCGGAAGATCAGCGCGAGACGGTTGCAGTATTCGGCTTCTTCCATGTAATGCGTGGTCACGAAAACGGTTACGCCGTCCTCCGCCATTTGGTGGATGAGGTCCCAAAACTGGCGTCGCGAGATGGGGTCGACACCGGAAGTTGGTTCGTCCAGAAAAATGACGGGTGGTTTATGCAACACGGCACAGCCTAGGGCGAGGCGCTGCTTCCATCCACCCGGAAGTGTAGCGGTAATCAGAGTTTCCTGGCCTTTGAGGTTCGCCATCTCCAGCGCCCATTCGATTCGCTCCTTGAGTTTGTTTGAAGGCACGCTATAGAGGCCAGCAAAGAGGCGAATGTTTTCGATCACCTTGAGATCGTTGTAGAGAGAAAACTTCTGCGACATGTAGCCAATGTTCTGGCGCACAGATTCAGGTTCGCGGCCAACGTCATAACCCGCAACCTGTGCGTGGCCGGATGTTGGCGTCAGCAGACCGCAAAGCATGCGGATGGTCGTTGACTTGCCGGCGCCGTTCGGACCGAGGAAACCAAATACCTCACCTTTACGGATCTCGAGATTGATGTGATCGACGGCAATAAAATCGCCGAATTGCTTGACCAGATTCTCGATGACGACAGAATTGCGCTCCTCAGCCATGTGACGACTCTCCGCTGCTGACCGCATCGATGAAGAGATCTTCGATGCTGGGCGTAACCTGCTGAATCGCATCGAAGGGGACGTTTGCATTCTTCAGCCGGGACTCGAATTCAGGAATGCGGCGGGTTGCATCATCAACCACGACGTGAAGGCCGTCGCCGGTCAGTACCAGACTGGATATCCCGTCCGCTTGCTGGAGTTGATCGCGCAATCTACGTGGATCGGATGAAGCGATGGATAAAACGCCTTTGCCTAGCTTGGCCTTGAGATTCGTGGGGGTATCGCAGAAGAGCAACTTCCCTTGATTGAGTAACGCAACACGGTGACAGCGCTCAGCCTCGTCCAGATACGCGGTGGAGGTGAGGATCGCCACGCCTTCCGAGACGAGTTCATAAAGTATGCGCCAGAAGTCGCGGCGCGAAACGGGATCGACTCCGGTGGTCGGTTCATCGAGCAGAATGACCTTGGGGCGGTGAATCAGCGCGCAGACCAAGCCTAGTTTTTGCTTCATGCCACCAGAGAGTTTTCCGGCGAGACGCTTGCGGAATTCGCTCATGCCCGCGGCTTGCAAAAGTTGCGGGGAACGATCTTCGCGCTCAACCTTTCTCACTCCGAACAGGTCGGCGTAGAAACGGATATTTTCATCGACGGTAAGGTCTTCATAGAGGCCGAAGCGTTGCGGCATGTAGCTGAGGTGGTGCTTAGCGCCTTCAGGATCGTCAACGACATTCACGCCTGCGAGCGTGGCCGTCCCTTCATCGGGCGGCATGATGCCCGCGAGCATGCGGAGGGTGGTTGTTTTTCCCGCACCATCGGGACCGACCAGGCCAAAGATTTCTCCACCGCGGACGTCGAAGCTTAGTCCATCGACGGCACGCACACCGGGAAAGCTCTTGGTGAGCCCCTTGGCGACGATCGCGGTTTGGAACTGCTCGGTCATTACTTCTCCGGCATAGACTGCTGTGACTGCGCGTATGGGTTGGCCGCCGCAAGATCGATGTGGGCGTCGGCGGGCATACCCGGTTTCAGTTCGTGATTCGGGTTATCGATATCGATCTTGATGCGATAGACGAGGGTTACGCGTTCTTTGTAGGTCTGCACACTTTTGGGTGTGAACTCAGCGCTCGAGGAAATGAATGAGATGCGTCCGCGGTATTGCTTACCGGGATAAGTATCCGTGGTGATGCTTGCGTCCTGGCCCCAGCGGATGCGGCCCAGGTCAGTTTCAGCGATGTACGCGCGCAACCAGATGTGATCGAGGTCGGCGAGTGTGACCACGGGAGTGCCGGGAACGACCACCTCTCCGAGTTCCGCTTGGCGCACTGTGATTACACCCGAAGAGGGCGCGCGCAGGGTTGTGTAATCCAGATTCACTCGCGAGAGACCCAAATTCGCATTGGCTTCGCCGAGATTGGCG
>Ga0074044_10002387_pt1 | contig 16459 bp, 17 predicted proteins | sample BogForMeECP23OM1_FD_94443 | JGI IMG/M metagenome (GOLD analysis project Ga0074044, IMG submission 94443) | Bog forest soil microbial communities from Calvert Island, British Columbia, Canada - Bog Forest MetaG ECP23OM1 | ecosystem: Environmental > Terrestrial > Soil > Wetlands ...
CATAACCTGTTCGAGGTACTTTCCGTAATTCGGGCTGCTGTAATCAAAGCAACCCAGCGACCGCATTTCGTCCTCTCGTGCTTTCAACACCTTGCGCTCGGCGGCGGCGGCCTTCTTCGCTTCTGGGCTGACCCACATCACCGGGCGTTTGCCGAAGCCGAATTTTACGTCGCGGGCGCTGGGCGTCAGGGTCACGGTAAACTTCACCGCTTCGCCGCGCTTCGCTTCACACCCGCTGGGCTGTGTGGTCCATACGATGCAGCCCGCCCTGCCCTTCACCGTCATCTTCGTAACCGTGCCGAACGCTGATTCGTGCTCGGCCAGCTTCTGGATGATGCCGTCAACCGCCACTCGTCCGGTCGGGCAATTCGCGGCTGCTTCCTTTTCGGCTTTGCGGGCGGCCATAACCTCGGGCCACTTTGCGATGCGGGTCAGGAGGGTGTGCAGGTAGGCTTCGGCCTTTTCGCTGAGGCTGCCGTAACGTACCAGCCTGCCTACGATGTCCCTGACGGTCAGGCAGTCACTGAGAATCTCGAAGCCCGTTGTGATTTGCTCGGAAACCTCGTCGTACCCGTCACCCGTGTTGCCCGTCCAGATTCTCCGGGGCCGCGTCTCGTCGACCGGAAGGTCGTCACAATTCGCGGTCCACATGAACCAAGCCGTCTGAAGTCCCTTTTCGCAAAGTTGGCGGAAGGCGAGTTGCTTCCCGACGTGGGCTTCGATGCTGGCGCGGGCTGCTTTGCGGAATGCGCTCCAGTCACCGCTTGACCCGGTCGAGAGGTCCATTTTGTTAGAGCACTCTTGACCAATCGCTAGGTATACGTTCGTGGCGGCGTGGTAGAAGACGCCTACGTAGAAGGCTGACGCCCCACAAACCATGCAGGTCCCGCCGTGCTGGTGCGCCGAATAATCTCCACCCGTCCGGCGCTGGTGTTCGTGGATTTCACGCTGGTCGGTCTCGACGCCTTCTTCGGGGCCATAATAGTCGAAGCCGATGAATACGTAATCGTTCGGCTTGATGCTGCTCGGCTTGTGAATGTCCGTTCTCATGGTTAGAGAATACCACGCCCGGCGTGGAGCGCAAAGGTCACTGAGGTAACATTCGACCATGTTACCGCTGGCGGCGTGCGCGTTCCATTTCGTCCTCAGCGGTAGACTTCTGGATGCGGCAGTTCATCTCGTATGCGGCACCGCTGCTGAACAGTGACCGAACGGTCCAGCGGTGGGTGTCCTCTTCGACCGAGATACGTGGGGCGGGCGTCGGGCAATAATGAGAAAGAATGGCCTGTTGCTCCGCTTCCGTAAGTTTTCGAGATTCATCTATAAGGGTAACTCGGCGGGCGTCCTTAGAGCGCGGCATGCACACCTCCAAGGGTCACGCCCTTGAGAATCGCAATGGCCATGTTGCGGTCGGTGACCTTGGCAAGGTTCGGGCAGCCGATGGCCTGTAACCGGGCGTTGGCGCGGTTGATGAGTTCCACCGCGTCCGCGCCGTGCGCCGTCGCTACTTCATTCACAGCGTCCATGTTCGGGCGGAGGGCAATATCACTCTCCGGGCGGTCGGCGATGTTGCCGCAGAAGGCTGCGTCACGCCTGTAGGGGGCGGCCATAATCTGTCCTTCGCGGGTGCCGTATTCGGGGCTGTGTGCCTGCTTCATTTTCGTGCTCCTGTACTGTCACAATGATAACTCACCGGGGGCGGGGGTCAAGGTGTCTTAGGTAACCGGGGAAGTTACCATAAAATAGGAGAGGGCTGAACCCGTTGGGTCCAGCCCTTAGTCCTACGCTGCTACAGCCAACGCCCGGCTCGGGGAGCCGAACGTCATACCGAACAGCTTACGCGATGTTTTCTTGGCGTTTCAAGTTTGCGTGTCTGGCTGTAACGCGGGGCCATGCAACCCGCGATTCTCCTGTGGCCAACAAGTGCCGCTGTCGAAACCATGTCACCCCCAGCAAGCCATTCTGTACGCGGGGCCGGACCCATTCCGTTCGGGCAGATAATCAACATCTTTTCAGAACGGCTTGCTGGAGGTGGTGGAGGTGCCCGGAATCGAACCGGGGTCCAACGACATGTAAACCACACTCAACGAATGTCCATAAAGTCAAGGGGCGGGGTCACGAGTTTACCAGCACGTTTATTTTTGCCCGCATGGGCCTTTCTGGTTTTCGCTTCCGCCCTCGATGTGTCCAACAGCTGTGACGCCTCTTCTTAGTATCCCCGCCTGAAGCTCCCATGTCACGGTTCCATTATACATCAAAACTGCAAAGGCGGTGTTACAAGTTTGTTTTTCTTGGAGACCTTGGCAGGCTTTACTTTTACATCATTTATCAAGCCGGAGGACTGCATCCGCTTAGCGGTCTGATGGAGCCGCCACAATGTTTGTCTGATGTGCGGAGACTTGAGCCCAAGCTCCGCGCCGACGCCAACCGAATCCATGCCCGTGCGGTAGTAGAGGTAAACGATGCCCGCCACGACGTCTGCTCCACCGTTTTCCGAAATGCGGAGATAGGTATCGATGCCTTCAATTTCAATCTCCAGCTGCCGTATCCGCTTCTGCTCGTCTTGGTAGCGGGCCTCACCCTCGGCAAAGTTCATGTAGGGCTGCTTCTTGGACGCGTTCCAGTCCGCGTCCGTCATGTCCGGGTTCAGACCCTTCTGCTTAATCTCAACGTACTCGCCGCAGAGTCGGTCCATGACAAGCATCGCTGCCGGGCGCTTGGAGATAATCTTGGCCTTCGCTCGTTCGAGTCGTTCTTTGAGGCCACCCTTGAGGGTTGCTCGTTCCTTCTTGGAGAAGGCGCGTTCCTCCATGAAGCAAACTAAAACCCTCCTGAGAAGTGGATTATTCATGGCCCAAAGAGGTGTGGGCAGGCGGCGCTCGCCAGTGGTCTTGCGCTGGCTCGTCTGACAACGTGAGTAGTCATCAAAGGAAAGTCCAGTCGTAACCCAGCCGTCAACACCAACACGTGCGTTCACGGGATTTGATTTTCGTCCAGCGAACTGGTGTCTGTCGAACTTATCTTTTGCCATAAAGTCTGTGAAGCCCCTTTGCCATCTTCCTCAGTCGGTAATCTGTTGTGTGCCACGCACCCTTTGAAGAGTTACAGACCCTGCAAAGTGGCTGGATGTTGCCAATGGTTCCCGTCCCGAAAACCCTCTTTGAAACAGGAACCACATGGTCCGGCGTCAGCGGCCTTTTCTTTCCGCAGCACACGCATCTGAACCCGTAGTATCTCTTAAGCCCCATCCACTCAGCACTCGTAAAGGAGTGTCCAATGGAACCTTTTGCGGCCCTTCTTCGGTGTGCGTACTCCAATGTTTTATCTGGATGCTTTTTCCGCCAAGCGTAATGCACCACCCGATTGTACGTAACACCAGTGGCCAGCAGACGGCGCTCTTGTGCTTTGCGTCCAGAAATAAGGTTGCTCCTCTTTACGTTGGGGCGCTGTCTGTACGCCCGCATATAGCGCTGGGCACTCGGGCGCTTGTTATAAACACGCATGTAACGTCGTAAACGACGTCGACGCTTAGAAACCCACTTCGGGTCACGACTATACTTGCGATATCTTTGGCGCTGTTGCTTGTTCTGCTTGGACTTGTTCTTCTTGTACCAAAGTCGATAGTACAGACGAAACTTAGAAGGAGTCTTGGACTTCTTCATTGAAGTCTTCCCCGGCCCGCTTCGGCGCATTGTAAATCTCGTCACACTCGGCACACTGCCATTTCGATTTCAGGACTCTCCCGTGAACCACCACTTCATAGTGAACGGAACTATGACAGTTCGGACATGCACCCAGCTGCGTGATGTTGGACGGGTTTACGATTCCTCTGAGTTCAACCTCGGGGAACACGGCACCGCAGTGTCGGCAGTTGGGAGAAAAGTAGGTGCGAATGTTTCCGCACTGCTTGCAGTTCTCTTTCTTGTCGCGGCGGTTGAGACCTTCGTTTGACCGGGGGAGGACTGGTTCGGAGTTCGTATCCGGATGACCGTCAGGAAAACATTGCTGGCAGCCCCATGCGAGACCACTTTCAACATCGCTGGGGGAGATATAAACGTCGTGTTGGCACTTATTGATTGACACGTGACCACTGAACCTTTCTCGAACCGTGGCCAGCGACCGGGCTGTCCATGTGGCAATCATAGCACAGTGTTGTGCCGTTGGCGACTGAAATCTCTCCACCCCGCCCGCGCCAGATACGTTCGTGGAGGTTCATCACGACCCAGAGCACTGTCTTGCCGCAGTGCGTGCAGGTCTTGTTGTCACGGAGCCAAACAGCCCTTCGTATTTCCGTAACGGCAAACGAGCGCAGCACACGGGCAACACTGTCCCAGCTTCGTCCGTTTGCAACGGCGGCCTTCTCATTTCTGAAAATACGAATCGGTAGACCCGTGGTCTCATCGAGTTCGGCCCAGACCATCCGAGGGCTCATTGCTGTGCCTCTGGCCCATTCACTTCGGCGGCGTGGGTCCCATAGAACTCACGCATCCAAGTCAGGATTACCTCTTTCCTGCGAACGTGGTCGGGCAGAGTCTTGCTCAGGTTGAGCAGCAGCTCCGTGGCCACAAAAGCTTCCTTGAACTCGTCCCGCTCCGACTTGTCCATGAAGAAGCCGTCAAGGTCGAACCACGTCCCGGCTGTTTCCTCCGTCAGGTTCAGAGCCTTCCCGATGTCGCCCCGCAGCTCCTTGGTGGTCACAGCACTGTTGAGAGCGGCCTCAAGCAGCGCCGGGGGCAGGGGCTTCCCGTTCAGCTTCTTCTGCGCCCGCTTCAACTCTAGCGCTTTGCTGATGCCCATCTCCTCCAGCTTGTCGGCGGAGATGGTTGGCAGGAGTTGTTCTGCGACCGAAAGGTAACCCCAGAGTTGTGTTCGTCCACGGTGGAAGCGGTCCTTAAGCTCTTCCATGAAGATTTCAAACGACGCATACTTGAGTTCCCGCCAGTACTCCTGAGCCTTGAAGTTGGAGAGCAGAACGCCCAGCCGTATCCATGACTGTTCAAGCTGGAATGCGGTAACGGTGGTGTTCTCCAAGACGTTGTAGATGCTTCGTCGCATCTCGAAGGCGACACCACGGTTGGTGACTTCTGCGATGCCGAGAACCTCGATTGCCTCATTCATAGTTCCACCTTGTGCGCGGGCGGTCGGTCAGTGCATCGCGCTTCAAACTGCGACCGAGTAATGTTCACCGGGGGCACGGCCCGCAGTCCGGGGTGACCCGGAACTGGCTCCGCAAAGCGAAGTGCGTCGTGCATCTCCTGCATCTGATTCGCCCTGTATTCGCAGAACACGGCACCAGCCTGCAAAATCTTCCTATCAAGGATTTCCTTGCCGCAGGTAAAGGGTCCTGTGACCAAGTAGTTTGTAGGATCAGTATAGCCGTAGATGCCGTTCAACGCCAGAAGATTCGCAACGTACCGCTCATCCATCCAGTCCCGGTTGAGCCTGCCGGACCGCTGGACGTGAACACACGCCGAAGCCGACAGCCAGTAGAAGAAGCCCGACGCAAGGTGGGCCGGGTACTGACCGTAAGGACCACGGAACCGACCGATGTAATCAGCACACAGCGGAAGTGCCGCGAAGCGCAACGGTGCGATATACACGTCGTCGTCGCACTTGGCCACGTAATCATAGCCGTGCTCCAGCGCCCACTGGCATATGCTGATGACCTTGTCCGGAATGCCCCAATAGTCGTCCCGAACGTCGAGCCAGACCTCATCTGAACCAGCGTGCCGATACCCCTCATCGAGCGCGGATGCGTTGGGAGGGTTGCCGAGGAAGAACACGACGTCTGTTCCCTGTGCCCGCAGGTCTTTGACCCACGTCGCACGCTGGGCGTCGGCCTTGGCGCGGTTCCGATGGCACGTCATAACGGCGACGAGTTTTCTCACCTGTCATACCTCCGGTGCGTCTGGGTGTTCAGGTGGGTCTCGCGGTCGAACTGATGGACGATACAAAACAGCTTCTTCTTGTCCGGCGTGTACACCAGACCGTTCGGGTCAAAGTATGGTGAATGGTCAGTGAGGTCGTTGCCGTGAATTGAGTGTCCCTTGCCGATGTGCCAAGAACACGTCGCCGTGAAGCCCTCACTGTTCCGTGGCACACGTACAATCTCTTTGAACGGTGAAACCCGGAGCAGGTAGCAGAGCGCCGTCTGGTCGTTCATAGTCGCGCTGGAGCAAACCATCTCATAGAGCTTGGTCAAGAGGTCGCGCATGGCCAGCGCTTCCCCGGCCACTGTACCTCCGCAGCATATCTCGTTCTCGCGGACAATCTCACGGGCGGTCGGGTCGTTCGGAAATGATTGATTGAGCCAGTTCGTGTTGTATCCAAGGTCAGTCTTGACCAGAAGACTTTCGCTGCAACCAATGAGCCGCGCCGGAGCCATGTTTTCTTGCAGCCACACGGACGGGTCCGATTGGAAGATGAGGTCTCGAACATCGGTCCAGATAACGTTCCGATACTCTTGCGCGTGCTCTTTGAGATAAGCCACCGCTGGAGCAAAGCGGTCGCGGGTCACGAACCGTGCTGGGTCCTTCGTGGTGAACGGAAGCACTCTGAACCCGAGACGGTTGAGATTGGTAAGGGCTGGCTCCGGAACTGAATCCACGAACATGAGCTTGGTTCCCTTGAAACCCGACCGGGACAGGGAGTTGGCGTAGGTTGCAATCCAACTCCACGGCTGGCCGCGCAACACTGAGATTACGAGGTCCCGGTCGCCGGACGGCTTCTCAAAGCGAACACGAATTCTATCTTCCTGCTGGACGGCCTCCCTTATGAAGGCAAGGCTATTCCCGGCTGCGGGACGGGCAGAGTGGATAAGTCGCCCCAGAACGTCAGCGTTGTATGCAGGAAGTGGCTGCCCGCGAAGGGCCAGCCGGGCGACGTTGAAGGCGTCGTGCATGACCGTTACTTCTTCCCGGTTCCAGTCAAACGTGGTCTTGGCCGTCTCGTCCCAGTCCAAGTACATCCCGTGCTTGGCGCAGTTGATGTCCTCAAGAATGTTGTCGGAGATGCTGGTCAGGCCAAGCACACGGTCAGTGTTAATTGGGCCGTAGCCGTCGATGTTCGTCCAGCCATACTTGGTGATGAGGAATCCGGGCGTCAACGGTGCGGGGCTCTTCTCCAGCAATCGTGCAATCGACTTCCCCGTGCCGCCGACATCCACAATCACGGCACCCTTAGCAAGCCGGGAGTTCAACTCCGCTGTGTACTTGGCGGACGGAACGTTTCGGACGACCCGCGAGCTTGGGAAGTACTCGACCTCGTAGTGCCCACCGAGACGTTCACAGATGTCCTTCTGGAGGTCAACCCAGAGGCAGCAATCGCGGGCGGACATAAGCAAAATCTTTGCGCTGTGCTCCTCCGCGAACATATGAAGGGCAATCGATGCCAGCACAAGTATCGGAAAGTTGTGCTCGATGTGAAGAAGCTGTAATTGCCTGAAGCGTGGGTGCCACGTTCGGAGTCGCGCCTCACGGCACGCAACGGCCAATCCAGACATCCCCGCTGAGTTTAGGACTTCCTCGGCGGGGGTTTGTGAACTGGCTGTGATTAGTTCGGCGTTTATTCCAGCGTCGCGGGGACGTTGAACATCTGAAATCGGATGGTCGCCGTGATGCATGGCAGTCCGTCCCTTGAGTCCCGGCCAGATAGCGCCACTGAACTTGTCTCCGTCCGTGACAATAAATTGATTGCTCAGCCCTGCCACTTCACGAAGGACCCTTTCGGCATCTCCCCACTGCGCCTTGTAAAAGTCAGAGATGATAAGGTCGTTCGGCCTGACACGGGCAATTGTTTCAGCGATGGGATAAAGCTCGGAGAGGTGCTCCCCGGCGCGGTCGAAGGGACGGCAGGCAACGAGCGTGTCGAAGAGGTCCCAGCTTTCAGCGGCGGGCGTGGGGTCATCTGGAACCGTGGGGAGGAAGCCAGCGGGCAGGTTGAACGCTGGTATTTCTGGCACATGAATGGTGCCCATCGAATCTGCGGTCTGGCACGTGTTATGGTCGTGTGCCCGCACCACTATGTTTTTGTAGGACGGGAACCACGCAATCTGTTTCTCGGCCATCGCCACCCGGCCAAAGTTCGTGTCCTCACCAACCTGAGCAGGTTCAAATGGGTGCTTTTCCCACCATGACTTCAGATATGCAAATGTGGCACCGTGAGGGCAACGGAGACTCTGTGGGTGAAACTGGAACAGCTTCTTCCGCGTGTCGTTCCAGTAGAGAATGTCAAAGTAGTTTACAATGGCGACGCTGCTGTCCTTGAGCCTCTCAACTTGGTCAGCAATGCGAGTCGGGGCGGACCAGTCGTCGTCATCCCAATGCACAATTATTTCGCCATTGGACTTCGCGCAGCAGATGTTTCTCTTTTCCCCGGTCGTGTGCTTTCCGTCCAAATGAAAATACCTGATTCGGGCGTCATCGATAGGCACAAGGTCCGAACAGCTCTGTGAGCCGTCGTCAACGATGACGAGTTCCTTGTTCTCGTAGGTCTGGGCTTGAAAGCAGGCGATGGCTTGTGGGATGTACTTTCTGCGATTGAAGGTCGGGCAGATGGCACTCACCAGAACGCCCCTCGGCTTATCAACCTCGGCATCCGTGCCGGGCTGCATCACGTCAGGCTTGAATTCCTTGCAGTAGCCGGAAAGAACTAGTCGGTGTGCTATGCTGTACGAAATTGTTTTTACTTCACCCGGCACGCCGTACTTGCATGGCGAAACGAAGACGACCTTCAGTCCATCCGGTATCATCGGTGCTAGCTCCACGCTATCCTCGCTGTGTGACAGCCCACGGCGCGTGAACGTGCCGCATGGTGTCCGGCAGACACTTGTGTGTGGTTATGATATTGTTCTGCGGCAGGGGCGGGTTTTCAAGACCGTTCGGGCCGGGCTGGTAACACCAGTCATGCACAAACTGAACGCGGTCAACCAAGCATTGCCCGACCGCACCGTCGTCGATGACGCCGGGTCGCATAAGCTCTTTGTGAAGAACCACGTGCTCCATCGCACGCTCGGAAAGCCAGTAGGCACTCCCCTGCATATAGGGAACGCCGTCCGTTCGAACAAACCCGATGTAATCGCCCTTCTCAAAATCGGACGCCAGCAGACGGTCCGGGCGCACGTAGGTGTCGTCATCACACACGAAAAGGTTAGTAACACCTTCCTCCAGTGCATACGTACACGCGGCCCATATTTTAGGCGCGATGCTGGAGAAGGTGTCGGGCACCTGACAGTAGAGCACATCCTCTTCGGTCGTTGGTGCCCCGCCGATTACAAAGAAGAAGTCGGTGTCAAGCTCCGGCAGCCACGTCTCCCTCTGCGCTTGGCGGCGGTCCGGGTGAGCATGACAGGACTTAATTGCGACCTTTACCTTGAGGTTTATCAAGAGGGCATCCGCCTGTTGTTTGCCTGCTGTTTGGGAGTCGCCCACCGACAGTTATCGGGTTCATAGTTGCCGTCGTTGTTGGGCCAGCGGTCCAGCGATGTTCCTAAAGGACGTGGTCCCATGTCCGCAAGGAAGTTCTCAAATCCATTATCCCCACGCCAGCGTTCACAAACAGTAATACCACGGGCACCATGAGATTTATAAGATGCCTTCTTGGGATTGTAACATCGGGAGAGTGCCGACATCCATGAGTAATACTCAGGCGAGAGTTTGTGTCCGCGTGTGTGACCATGTGTTGCTCGTGAACGCCCGGCGACATCATGCTTGAGACAACCACAACTTTGTTTATCACCGCTATTAAGGTGAGTTGACTTTACCACAACTGCGGCTCCGCAGACACAGGTACAGTGCCACGCGGTAAGACCATCGACGTTGTCGGCACGGACACCAACAAGAAGACGTCCGTAGTGCCGCCCGTTCAAATTCTGAAGGATGCCCATAGTGTTCATTATACCACAAGAAAGCGCCCGCATGCTCCTGTCTGAGACATGCGGGCATTCCAATCAACAAGTCTTACCTACTGAAGTCTCATTGGCATTACCAAAAACCTGTAAACTGGCTTCTCCTGCGTGCCACCGTTGGCGTGCATGTCAAGGACTGAATGGTCGTCCTTAACGTGAATGGTTACCGGGAAGGTTGCCTTCTCGAAGAAAGCCGCGATGAGTTCCGGATTCAGCTTGAACTTGCTCGCCGCACCGACGACTACTGCGTCGAGCGTATCATCAGCCATGTCGGTGTAGATGTCACCCGTGGCCGCCTTCTCTTCGAAGACCGCCTTGGCCTCAATCGTCGTGCCGTTCGCGCTGACTTCGAACCGGATGCCACCCTTCTCCTTGTTGGTCATGCGTGTAAGGGTCTTGAGTGACGTCTGAAATTCGTTCTTGTTTGCCAGCGTAATGGTCGTCGGGAAGGACCCCGTCGCCGGGATGATGCGGCGATACGGCGGAAACTCGGCGTAGGTCTTGCTGTAGGTCAGCAGCTCAATTTCGGTCTGGAAGTAGTAGGCACCTTCGGTTTCCGAAATCGTCACGGTCGGGCCGCCATCGAGCTTCTTCAGGAAGTCCATTGCCGCCTTCGGAAGCGTGGTCTCAAACACGCCATAGTTGGCAGGGACTGTCGAGATGGCCAACCGGACACCGTCCGTTGCAACCAGCGTGAGGTTCTCGTTGGTCGATTCCAGCTTCGCACTGGGAATCACGAACTTCCCGTCCGGCTTGGGAACCGCGTATTCAACCTGCTCAATCTGTTCCTTCAGACCGGGAAGGCCAACAGCGTTGCCACCCAGTGCGGGCTTCTCATTGATGCCCTGCACGACCGGAAGCTCAATAAACTTGTCGGTGGGCGTGCCAGTGAACTTGCCACTCCACTTTGCGAACTTCAAAACGGCAGCCTGCTCGGTGGTGTAATTGAGAGTCGCGGCCTCCACGGTGATGAGCTGCACCAAGCCGTTGAACTCTTCGAAGTCGAGAAGAATGTTGGCGACGCCATCAGACGTTGCAGAGGGAAGTTTCAGAGTCAGCGTTGTGTCGATGTCAATCCCCTGCACGAACACAACCCCGCTCTCGGAGAAGACGCGGACCTTGCCGTAGATGGGCTCCGGGGCCTTCTGCTTGATGACGGAAGACAGCTGGCTGAGCCGCTTCTGTAGCTCGGGTACTTTGAACGTAATCTTCATGTTGCTCCTTTTTTCAGTACGGCTGGTCGCCGTCAAGACTTGGGTCGGGTGGTGCGGTTGTACCGCTGGACTCACTAGACATGTTACCAGCGGCGGGTCGTTCCTGCAAGTAGAATCTGGACTTTTTGCGGACGTACGTAAGAAAGATTTGCTGGGCTCCGGGTCCGGACGTCCTGTTCTTTTCCATCTTAACCAGCGTGTCTTCTTCCAGAAGGTCATCTTGGTTTGTGCCGTCCTCTTTCTTCTTCCGGTGGATGAGGTAGATGGCGTGTGCCTTGTCCCAAAGAACACGGCTGCCACGAAGGACACCGTGGGAGTCCTTGCGCTTCTCCTTCAGGTCCTCGGCCTCCTTGTTCGACTGGCCAACCATGATAAAGATGCAGCCATACTTCTTGCCCAGCATCGAGATGGTGTCGGCGGTCCGTCCTTCAGCTTCAACTTGGCTCTCATTCTTCTTCCGGGTGACGATGCACGGAAAGGTGTCAATCACGAACCGGGTTGGTCGGATGATATTCAGAACGGATTCGATGAACTCTAGCGGGTCACCGTCCGGCAGCGTGTGGCCGACATAATACTGAAATGGATTCCCGTTAGCACACGGCTTGTCCAGAGCGTCTGCCGTGGCGATGTAATCATCCTGTGTAACAACCAGCGAGCGGTTGATGTTGCGGTCGGGCAGCGTCTGGGCGGCGACGAGAGCTAGGTACGCCGTGCCAGAAAGTTCAGGTGAGTAAACCACCACCGCGTCTCCACGCTGTGCTTCCTCAAGAATTATCTGCGTGACCAGAACCGACTTGCCCGTGCCCGAATAGGTAGAGTAGAAGATGACATACCCGGCGTCTGCCGTCACGTAAGCCATTCGGTCCAGTGCTGGGATGGAGAAGTGAAGCCGGAACGGGTCGTTCTCTCCGTCCGTACCAACGGACGTCCGGAGACGCTGGAGCAGTGACGTGAAACCTTCCACCGGAGTTGTTCGTGCAATCTCAACCAGCTCGTTCACCTTCTGCTGGAACACGGCAACGTCTCGATGGCAGATGTTTCTGAAGTAGTCGTTCGCGTCTTTACAACCGTCCGGCCAGAGCAAGAGGTAAGTATTCTCGCCCAGCTCACGGAGGAGCTGATTCATCTTCTCGCTTCCGACCTTGCCGTCATTATCACCCGCGAGAACCACGAAAGCGGCCCGCTTGAGTGCGACCTTCCACTCCGGTGTAATCTTCGTGGAGGCGTTCGGAATGCTTACGGCGTTGAACCCTGCCTGCTCCATGATGCAGGTGTCAAACTCTCCCTCGGTCACGAACACGGCTGAGAGCGCGTTGATGGTCTCAACATTGTAGAGTGCCTTCGGGTCCATGTTCGCAATCTGAACAAATGCCTTGGTCACGATGGAACGCATCTTCACGGCGACAATTTTATCGCCCACGATTCGCGGAAAGCATATCCACCCTGCGTCACGGGCGTGCTCGTCCGCTTCCCCGAGATGACCCTTCGTGCCCTGTGAGAATCCGAGTCGCATATTCTTTGCGGTCTCGGGCGTGATGCCGCGAACCGTCTGAAGATATTCAAGAGCGTCCGGTCGAGAAAAGAGAGCAGCCTCTTTACTCTCCCACCCAGCCAGTGGCAGCACAATCTTGGGCTTGTCAACGACGGCAGGGAAGGCAGCCTGAACCTTCTTGGCTTCATCGCGCCACGTGGCGTTGACCCCGGCCAGTTCCTTGAGTCGTGCAAATGCACCCTTCGCGTCGACGTGCTCGTGCAGCTCGATGAACGAAATTATGTCTCCGCCCTTACCGCAGCCTTGGCAGAAGAACACTTCACCGTCGCCCTTGCGCTTGATTGCGAAGCTCGGAGTCTTCTCACCGTGGAGCGGGCAGCAACCCCAATATTCCTCCCCGCGCTTTTCAAGCTTGCAGATTCCGCTGACCCAGTCGTGCAGTGAAACTGCTTGCTTCAACTCTTCAGCGGTTGGTCCCTTGTGCTCTGTCATTTGCACCCTTCCATAAAGTCTGCCACACTTTCTTCATTTTGTATAGGGCGCTCGTCCCGGCGTTTTACAATCTCCGCCGTCTGCCGGACGATGCTGGCTTCCTGCGCGGCGTCCGCCCGGAGCTTGTCATCCACGGCTGCCTGCTTCTTCGTGGCGGCGTCACGGTCCTCTTCAGCGATTGCGTCGGCCAGCTCCTTGGCGTCAGCCGCTTCCTCTGGGAGCTTCTTGAAGAACAGTGCAAGGGGTTGGTCGAAGTTGTTTGACCGCACCCAATCAACCTTTCCGGGTGCCCACGCGTGAAAGCATTCCAGCACGATTTCCTCACCGTACTTCTCACACGCTGCCATGTACTGAGCCTCGAACCGTGCTGCCGCCTTCTTTCCGAAGTATTTCATCTTGTGTGGAACTGCGATGTTCTTCCATAGCGGTGCTTGGATGCAAGAAGAACCCCCCGAACGGACTCCCGGCGCAGCTTCGGTTAACTTCTCTTCTCTTATCTTAACTTCAACTTCTCTTCCGACAACCAGTGGTCCCCGGTGGTTAACCACTGGTTTACCAGTGGGTTCCGGCACAGTTGTTTGGCTTGGTGTAGGCTGAACCTCTTCGAACTCATCGTTGACTTCTTCCGGGGCGGGAGTTCCATCCATTTTAGGGTAGCGAACCGTTGGCTGACGGTCCTTTCGGAGTTTCTGGAACTTTTCAAACCCAGAAATGTGAAGATAACGCTCACCAGAAGATTCATAATAAAGGATAAGGCCAATCTGCTCAAGTTCTGAGAGCCACGACTGTACCTCGGAAAGGCTGACGTCGAACTGCGGCAGGCAGTTACCACGAACCAGCGCGGGGCTTGAGTGAAAGTTTCCGTTGTCATCCGTCTTGGTGAGCATTCTTACCCACAGCCGCTCCGCCTCGGCGCTGACCTTGGAGAACTTAATTGAGTCACACATGTTTTCGTACACCATCCGCCTACCTGCCATGCACTTCCTCCCACTTATTAAACGACGCCAACTGTCTATCACCCTCACCAGCCATCCACTTCTCATAGGAGGCAACGGTTTCTTGCTCCGTCCGTATGCGAAGAACTTCCACACAAAATCCGGTCGCCTGAAGGTCCTTGTGAACCTTCAGTTGGTGCTTCTTAACGGTGTCCCGGCCCGACTTAACTTCCACGAAACGTATTCTTGGGATAACATCGGCGGGCACGACAAGAAAATCTGGGTTCCCGGTCGCAGCCATCTTTATGACGACGTTGTCACCGTCAGACTCCAAGTCGCTGGCCGCAATGGTCTCTGAGGTTGTCATTCGTTCCCCTCGTCCTGAATTCCGTCCAACCACTCGAACCCTTTTCTGGTGAGGTTCTTGTCCCGCTCTTCTGGTCGGTTTAGGCATATCCACCGCATCGCACAAAAGTTGCACCGCTCATTTGGCCATCGAACGCCGGGTTGTTTTTCATAAAATCCAGTCTCATGCGCCCGAACCATTTCCACGGTGCTCTGGGCGACGGAACGTCCCACGTCGTCCATTTCCTGAACGGACAGCCGGGCGGCGGCGAACTGGAGTCTCTGCTTGGTGACATCGAGGTCGGACACCGTCACTATACTCCCGTCCACTCTTCCAGAGCAAATGAATTCTTCCTCGGTCACCGTCCGTATCTTCCCGCGCAGTCCCTTGATGGCTTCCTCGTACTTGGTCAGGGTGTCATAGGACCCGAGGTAGAGCCACATCCGTCCAGCCGCGTCTGGCTCCCCGGTGTCAACCACGAACCCTTCCCAACCGGGCCACAACGGCGCAGCGTTGCCCAACAGCGTTACTTTGCTGCCCTTCTTGAGCCCGTGGCCGTGTTTTACAAACCACAGGAAAGCAACGTCCGGAATGCGGGTCTGCCAAGCGTACTCGGCAAGCTGCGGGTCCAGCGCCACGAGGTCAACGGGAAAGTCCTTGCCGCTGGTCTTGACGTCGATAATCAGTTCCCGGTAGCGGTGCTCTAGGCACGGTTCAAACTTGGGACCGTCCGCTTCGAGGGAACTGCTCCACCGGACGGCGCAGTCAGAGCAAGTCATGTCGACCGGGGCCTTCGGCAGCAAGTCATGGTCCCAGCGCGGGAACGAAAGAATGTCGAGGATGGCGACGTTCTCCAGCCGCTCCAAGTTCGTGCCGGGGAATATCTTCTTGCGGAGCTTCTGCTGGAACAACGGTTTCCGAACAGGCAGCTTGGGAGCCTTGATTTCATAGAGGCGCATCATCTGCCGTCCGGTTTCCAAGAGCTGGTCCCAGCTTCCCTCGCAGGTTGTGAAGATGAGCTTGTCGAAGTTCGGGAGCAGCTTGATTTCCTTCCAGAACCGTTCGAAGGTCTTTATGCCCTCTCCCGCCGTGCGGCTGCTCTCTTCATAGGCCGTGAGGCCGGACTCGATGCATCGACCGAAGTGAGTGGCGGCCCGTTCTTCCTTGCTCCACCAGCCGTCGATGCGTGTGAGTTGAAACTCCCTCGGGCAGTGCTTGAACGTTTGGCGACTTGAGTATGAGGAGTGCGTCACGTCCTTACCGTCGGAATTTCTGTAGAGTACTGCGAGACCTTCAGTCATCTAACCTCCATATCCCTGCTTGGCAACGTAGCACATCATTGAACATTCAATCTTCGGTTCAGGAACGTCCCGACCAGCGTCAGGTGGAAGCTCGTCGAGAAAAACGGGGATGCCTCCAAGCCGAAGTATGGAATGGTTTACCTTTCTCTCCACGAGAGACATCTTCAAGAAGTACTCGGGAAAGTCGATTCGAATCTTGTTCCAGTACCCGGCTCCACCCTTCACGCATCCACGGCAATTGTTGTTATTGTATCCCAGCAGATACATCGCCGGAAGCTTGATGTTGGCGTCCTTCACCATCGACAGGCAATCTGACTTTGAGAGACGCTCTTCAATGAGCGGACACCGCACCTTCATGTCAGGGAACGATTCTAAGAAATCTTCGAGGCGGTCCTGTTCCTCCCAAGTGAATCCGAGGACGTGAATGTCGCCGGGGCGTTGATACTCTTCTCGAAGTTTCCTTTTGAGAAGTGTCGTACACGGGGCACCAGCAATTCCGACAAGGTAGCCGCGCTTCTCGAACACCTCATAGATGCTTCCGTGGTACTCCTCGTTTATTAGGACTTTGATTGGCTGACCAATCCATTTCTCGCAGTCACCACGGAACCGTTCATTATCCGGATGTTCCTCTACCACGTAGGTGTAGAGAAGTTCGACGGGTTCACCCGCAGAGACGAGCAACTTCGCAGCGACGGCGGACGGGGCACCACATGAGAACCACACGAGGGTTCGGCTCACTGGAACCTCCGAAGATAATTTATGGCGGCCTTAAAGG
>Ga0074044_10002389_pt1 | contig 16454 bp, 14 predicted proteins | sample BogForMeECP23OM1_FD_94443 | JGI IMG/M metagenome (GOLD analysis project Ga0074044, IMG submission 94443) | Bog forest soil microbial communities from Calvert Island, British Columbia, Canada - Bog Forest MetaG ECP23OM1 | ecosystem: Environmental > Terrestrial > Soil > Wetlands ...
GCCCGCGAAGCGCCCGCCGCAGCGCGAAAGCAGCGGCGCGACCTCGACCAGCCCGTCGTCGCGGTCGGCCAGATGCGCCCGCACGCTCGACCACGGCCAATCCTCGGCGCGCTCGACCAGCCGCGCCCCGACCGGATTCATCGCCACATAGCGCGCCGCCACCATCAGGTGTTCCTCGTCCATCACGACCGAGGAAAAGCGCCCCTGGAAGAGATGGCCGGTCACGCGGTTGCGCGCGTTGACGAAGCCTGAATAGCGCCGATGGGCCTTGCCGAGCGCCCGGCCGAGCCCCTCGGGGGTTTTGGGCGTCAGGATGAGATGCACGTGGTTGGATTCCGGTGACACAAGCATAATTCATCGTTTCCGGCGCCCCGTCCTTCGCGCCTCAGCCCGCGGCCTCTGCGGCGAGCCGCGGTCGGCCGGGGTCGCGAGCGCGACTCTGGATCGCCACGTCGCTTCGCTCCTCGCGATGACGAGCCTGCAGCGTCAAACCTCGACGTCGTCGAAGGATTTTTCAAGAATGTCGAAGGCGGCGTGGAACTGGTCGAGGCGAATGGTCAGCGGCGGGCACAGCGTGATGACATTGCCGCCGCCGAGCTTGAAGCTGAGGCCGTGCTCGAGGGACGCGTAGAGGATCCGATTGGCGCGCGCATTGGCCGCGCCGGCTTCGTCGCCAAGTTCGACGCCGAAATAGCAGCCCAATCCTCTTACGTCGTGGATTATGGGGTGGCGCGCTTTCAACGCTTCGAGCCGTTCGAGACCGATCCGGCCGAGTTCGCGCGCCCGCGCGACGAGCCCTTCCTCTTCGATCACGTCGAGCGTCGCGAGCGCGGCGGCGCAGCCGGCCGGGCTCTTTTCGTGCGTGTAGTGGCCGAGCGCCGCCTCAGGCGCGCAATCGAGCTTGCCCCGCGCGATGATCGCCGCCATAGGCATGATCCCTCCGCCCAGTCCCTTGCCGAGGACGAGAATGTCAGGCGTGGTCGCGAAATTCTCGCAAGCGAACATCGCGCCGGTGCGCGCAAGGCAACTAGGGATTTCGTCGAATATCAGCAACGCCCCATGGCGGTCGCGGCTTTCCCGCACGCGCGGCCAGAAGTTTTGCGGCGGCGCCTCGACGCTCGTCCAGCGGACGGGCTCCGCGAGTAGCGCGCCGACGTCGCCCTGCACTTCGAGAACATAGTCGATATAGTCGGCATAGCGCTCGAACGGCCTGTCGTCGCCGAAGAAGCGGCGCGCCAGATTGAGAGGCGGCAAATGCTCCGCGCCCGGCGACATCGGCCCGAGATTGCCCCGAAAGAGCGCTTCCCCGCCGACCGAAATCGTGTCGAGGTTGGCGCCGTGAAAAGCGTCCCACATCGATAAGGTCTTGTGCCGGCCGGTGGCGGTGCGCGCGAGCTTCAGCGCCATGCTCACCGCCGCGGCGCCGCTCGGCGCGAACAGAACCTTGTCGAGGCCGGCGGGCGCCGTCTCGACCAGGCGGCGGGCGAGCGCAATCGCCGCGCGATTGGCGTAGCGGCGGGGAGAAAAGGACAGTCGGTCGATCTGCGCCTTGACCGCGGCGACGACCTTCGGGTGGCCATGGCCGAGCTGATGGACGCTGTTGCCGTGGAAATCGAGGATTTCGCGGCCCTCGACGTCGACGAGGACGGCGCCTTCCGCTCGGTCGATCACGTCCAGGCAGGGCGTCGAAAGCGCCTGGTGGATGAAATAGCGTTCGTCCTCGTCGAGCAGGTCGCGGGTTTCCCGGCCGAGCTTCGCCCGCCATGTCGCGCGCAGCGGCGAAGCGTTGACGTCGCCTTCGCTGGGCGCCGGCTTCGGCGCCGTCACGGTCGTTCGCCGCGCGCGAGGCGCGCTTCGATCTCGCGCGCCACGGGCAGCAGATCGGCGACGCTGTCGATGACATAATGCGCGCCCGCCGCTTCGAGCTTTTCTGCCGCCGCGAGCCGCCTGCGTCGGAACTCCTCGGGCGCGAGGGCGGCCGCATCCGCTTCCGACAGGCCGAAGGCGTTGCCGCTGACCGAGACTCCGACCGCCCAGGCGCCGGCGTTGATCCCTTCGGCAATGCCGACTTCCGTGTCGTCGACCTTGATCGCGCTCCAGGCCGGCCAGACTTTCAGGTCGAGAAACGATTTGTAAAGCATGTAGGGCGTCGGGCGTCCCTCGGGCGTGTCGCCAGTGCACACGAGGCTGTCGGGCGCAAAGCTTTGCGCCGCGGCGACCGGCAGGATCTCAGCCATGATCTCGCGGGTGTAACCCGTCGTCGAGCCGATCTTGACGCCCTCGCGGCGCAATTCAGCCACAACCTCCGCGACGCCCGGAATGAGCGTCGCATGACACGCGGCGACGGCGATGTTCCTCGGCACGAACGCTGCGTAGACGGCGTCGATGTCGGCGTCCGCCGGCGCCCGGCCGTGGCGGTCAGCCCAGGCGGCGGCGACGCGCGGCAGCGCCATGAGGGCGGCGATATGCGGCCGCTTGGCCATGCCCATCGGACCGCGCGCCTCGTCGATCGAAATCGTCACGCCGAACTCGGCGAAGGTTTCAACAAATGCGCCCATCGGCGCGAGCGAACCATAGTCGACGACCGTGCCGGCCCAGTCGAAAATGACGGCCTTGACCTGATTCATGTCCCGTCTCTTTCAGCCAAAAAGTTCGGCGACCACTTCTTCGGCGATCGCAAACGACGTGCTCGCGCCCGTGCCACTGGTGATCAGCACCAGACGCACCGCGTCGGACGGCCGGTCAACCAGCATCAGCCTGTCGGGCGCGGAGGCGTAAGTTCCGGTCCAGCGCTCGACGACTTGCGGGCGCGGGCCGGCGAAGACTCTTGAATATTCGTCGAGGATGAGTTCGTCGACCGCGGTCGGCGCGAACGGATCGGGCGTCGCGGCGTAATGGTGCGAGTCTCCGACGACGAGCGAGCCGTCGGCGCTGCGCACGACGATCAGATGCACGCCGTCTCGGACATCTGCGCCCTGCTCGGCCTCGAGCCTCGCCCGCAACGCTTTGGCTGCGGGGCGTTCCGCGTAGCCGAGATAGCGGATCATGCCGAGGTCGGACATGATCGCGGGCAGGCGCGGGTCGAAATTCGCCGGACGCAGTCGCATCATATGCAGCTTGCAGCGGGTCAGGCCGTACCGGGCTATGCGCTCGGCGTTGAGCGCGGCGAAGTCGTCTCCGGGGCAGACGATGACCGTCTCGGCCTCGACCGGCCCACGGCTCGTCTCGAGACGAGGCGGGACGGCGCCGTGCACGGTCGTCTGGCGCAGGAAGGCCACGTCGTGACGCTCGGCCAGGTAGGCCGCCAGTTGCGGGATCGCCCGGCGCGATTCGACCCTGACCTCATGCGGAGAGTAGAGCGCGCCGGCGAATTCATCCGCCCGCAGACCGGCTCCGAACTCGGCGATTTCGTCGGGCTCGACGAGGCCGCAATTGGCGCCCATTTCGGTGAGGCAGAACTCTTCGAGCACCGCGCGCGCCTCCGGCCGACGCGCGATCATCAACAGGCCGCGCTGCTCGATCGGGATTTTCGCCGCCGCGGCGATCTCGACCCAGACGTCTCTCGAGCGCATCGCGCGCCGCCAACAGGCGCCGCCCTGCTGTCCGGTGACGGTGACGAAGCCGAAGTTGCGCACGGAAGCGCCATTGGCCTGCGCGTCGCGATCGATGACGACGACCCGCTTCTCCCGCCGTGCCGCCGCCAGAGCATGCGCCAGGCCGCAGATGCCGGCGCCGACGACGGCCAGATCATAAGATTGGGATCGGGGCATGGGTCGTTCGACTCGGGAAAACGGGCGCGCGCCGCCGACGCCTTTCGGATCGGCCGACGAGCGCCGATCGGCGAAGATACCTCTAAATGACCCGGCGAGGATGACAATGCAGGCTGGCGGCGGCTTCGGTTCGGGAGGTCGGCGGCCACGCTTGCCGGGCTGTCCTGGAATTCCCTGCTCTCGCTCCAAAATTCCCTGCTATTTCCCTGCTCGGCGACAAAGAATTCCCTGCTCGCCCGCATAGGGAACTTTCGCGGAAGCTCTTGGAATCCGTCGACTTTTCGACCTGAATTTTGACGATTTCAGCGAAATTCCCTGCTCCATCCCTGCGAGCAGGGAATTCGGCCTTGTAGGAGGGGCCTGGAGTGCCCGGTTTCCCACCAGCCGAAGACCGCGCGGAAGCACTCGGTTCAGCTCAGCCATACGTTTGCGAGATCCGCCACATGACGAAATCGAACAGCCAGTCCGGCGCGAAGCGGCGGAAAATCAGCATCAGACGCGCCGCGGCGCCCGTCGGATAGCGGGCTCTCGGCCGGGCGGCACGAACGGCGCGCACGATCGTTCTTGCGACCCCTTCGGGCGAAGAGGGGACTTTGGACGCGTCGTTGCGGGCGAGCATTTTCGCGTGCCGGCGGGCGTAAGGCGCGTAAGCAGTCTCGCCCGACGCGCGCAACAGGCTTTCGCCGGCGATCCGGCTAAATTCGGTGCGGATCGTTCCCGGCTCGATGACGATGACATGCACCCCGAAAGGCGCCGCCTCCATCCGCAGGCAGTCGCTCAGGCCCTCGACCGCGAATTTGGCGGCGTGATACCACGCGCCGAAAGGCTCGCCGAACCTTCCGACCATCGAACCGACGTTGACGATGCGGCCGGCGCCTTGGCTTCGCATGATCGGCAGGGCGAGCTGGCACAGGCGGGCAAGGCCGAATAGGCACACTTCGAATTGACGCCGCCCTTCGGCGAGCGGCACGTCTTCGAGCGCGCCGAGGCAGCCGTAGCCGGCGTTGTTGACCAGCACGTCCAGTCGACCTGCCGCGTTCGCGATCGTCTCGACGGCCGAGACGATCGACGCGTCGTCGGCAAGATCGAGGAAGATGAGCCGGGCGCCGAGCCTCTCGAGCGGCGCCATCCTTTCCAGGCGCCGCGCTCCGGCGAAGACCTCGTATCCGTCCTCGAGCAAGGCGCGGACCGTCGCTTCGCCGATGCCCGAGGACGCTCCCGTCACCAATGCCGTCTTGCTCATCATCATGCTCCAAGGTCAGGAGATTTGGCCCGCCGTACTCGCCGTCTCGGCTTGTGGTTCGCGTCGGGAAGAGGGGAACTCGTACCGGAGAGAGGCGTTGAAAAGTGGGCGGCCGAGCGAAGAAGCGAAGGCCCCCCTTTGCCCAAGCTGGAGGCCGGGGAAGTGCCCTCTCGGCCCGGACGAGCCATGCAGCAGGCGCACGAGCTCAGCTACCGCCTATTTGTCGGTTTCGGCGCATTGGCGGTCGGGGTCGCGCTCGTTCCCGTGCTGATCTGGCAGCTCGGCTGGATCCTGATCCTCGGCTTTGCAGCGATCCTGATTGCGATTTTCCTGCACGTCGTCGCCGAGCCGCTTAAGCGTTGGACGAATCTGCCGGTCTGGGTCGATCTCCTGATTGCCGGTTTTATTGTGCTGGCTCTCGTCGCGCTCGGCGGCTGGATTTTCGGCACCCAACTTTCCGCGGAATTCTCCGACGTGACGAACCGCGTGCACGCCGGCCTGCAAGAGCTGCAGGAAATCTTGCACAAGAGCCCGACGGGCGAGTTCATCCTGTCGCGACTGAAGAGTACGAGCTTCTCGATAAGCGGCATCTTCGGGGCTTCGTCACGACCTTCGTCACGGCGATCGAGGCTCTGGTCGTCATCGTCATGAGCGCGGCCTATCTCGCGGCGCAGCCGGAGCTCTATCGCGCCGGGCTCGTACGCCGAGACGAGCCTTTCTTTGTTGCGATATCGCCTTTATTCGGTTGGTCGCACCGATTATGAGAGCAAGCCATGATGCAGAATCTCCCCTCGCTTCCGGACGACGCCGAAACTCCGCCGCCGCCGTCGCCTGACATCATCTATCCGTCCGCCCTGCCGTTCGCGCTGGTTCATCTGGCCTGCCTCGCCGCGATCTGGACGGGGATCGGATGGAAGGCCGCAGCCATAGGCGTCGCGCTGTACTGGTTGCGGATTTTCGCGATCGGCGCCGGCTACCACCGCTACTTCTCTCACCGAGCCTACGAGACGAGCCGCGCATTCCAGTTCGTTCTTGCCGCACTGGCCCAGACCACGGCCCAAAAGAGCGTCCTCTGGTGGGCGGCAAAACATCGCCAGCACCACCTGCATTCCGATACGCCGCAGGACGTCCACTCTCCCGTTCAGAGCGGCTTCCTCTACAGCCATTTCGGATGGATCTTCGACCGCAATCACGAATCGACGGACCTGGCCAAGGTGGCCGACTTCGCCGGATACCCCGAACTGATGTGGCTGCACCGGCACGAATTGACGCCGGCCGTCGCGCTGGCGATCGTCTGTTTCCTCGCGGCGGGCCTGCAGGGTCTCGTGGTCGGCTTCTTCTGGAGCACCGTCGCGGTCTACCACGCGACGTTCAGCATCAATTCGATCGCGCATGTCGCCGGGCGGCGGCGCTATGTCACCGGCGACGATTCGCGCAACAATTGGCTTCTCGCCATTTTCACCATGGGCGAAGGGTGGCACAACAATCACCACGCCTTCCAGAGCAGCGTCCGTCAGGGATTTCGCTGGTGGGAGTACGATCCGACGTTCTATCTCCTGAAGCTGCTGGCCTTCATGAGGGTGATCTGGAAGCTGAAGTCGCCCCCGGTCGAGGTGCTGGAAAATCGCCGCCGGCTCGGCTCGAAGGTCATCAGACGCGCTGCGGCTCAGGTCGCTGAGCGCTTCAACGCCGAGCGGATCGCCGGCGCTGTCGCAGCCGTGCTCGGCTCCGGCCGCCTGGCGCAGCTCCACGCCCAACTGAGCCACGCCCACCATTGCGCCGCCGACATCCTCAGAGACATGAACCTTCCTCAGGTGCCGGCCGAGAGCGAGATCCGAAAGTGCGCGCGTTCGATGCTCGCGAACTCGCCTTCGCTCGAGGATATCGCCGCCAAGGCGCACCGCCTCGTCCTCGAGGCGGTCGGGGCGCGGCTCGCGACGCTCGCCGCACAGGCGGCGGGCACCGACTGAGCAAGAGCGCCTGCAGCAGGGCGCGCGCTACAGGGTTCGGAAGTCCGAACTGAGGATCGGGCGCAATCGCACGAGGGTCGCGCGCGCCGAACCGGTCCGCACCGCCAAGCGGATCAGCGGGGCAAGCTCCCCGGGCTTTTCCCGCAGCGCGGCGAGGACGCCTGCGACGTTCACCGATCCGTCCGCTCGTCGTCCGGCAAGGGCGACGGTCAACAGGCGGCAGGTGGCGTCATCCGCCACCGCTCGCACCGCAACCAGCGGCAGGCCGTGCGTGCTCGCCGCGAGCGCGGCGACATGCGACTCCATATCGGCGGCGACGGCTCCGTGCCGCTTGTGGAGCCTGGACTTCGCGGCGACGTCGAGAATGGGCGCGTCGACGCCCAGAATCGGGCCGACGATCGCGTTCGGGATCAACCGCGCCAGACTCCTTGTCCAGGCCTTGTCCGTCGCCCACGCGCGTGTTCCATCCGAGATGGAGGAAGCGATCACGCAGGCGCCAGGAGGCAGCTCGGGAGAGAGGCCTCCGCAAATGCCGAAGCTGATGACGCCCCGGTCGGTCGGAAGAAGCATGGCCGCGAGGGGAGTCGGCTCCGATCCGAGAACCACGGCCCGCACCGCCGGGCCGGCTATGATTCTCGCCTCGAACTGCAGTCCAACGACAGCCACGATGCCCGGAGCGACCGCGCTTCTGCGCCTCCATCGCTCGTTGCTTCGATATGACGTCCAAGATCCGAGTCGGACCCGCTCCGAAGACGTTGTCACTGCGATCGAGCCCCCCGACGCACCAAGCCACCGTCCGATCCCGAAGATTTCATTTGACGGAGTCAGGCGTCGCACTTGAGTTAGCATTCGACCAGGGTGCGCCTCAACCGTCATGCGCGTCGCCGACCTTGGGGCTCGGCTGGACGACGAGCGCAAAACACAATTACCGACCGAAAACGTAAGCAGAAACCACGGCTGAACCCGTTGGTTCCTGCTGTTTCGACTAACTCACTGCGGCGTCGGGCCGGAAGCCGACCGCGTCCCCATATCCGCAGAGGCGACGGCCGGATCGTCGGAGCGCCTCGGCGTTCGTCGGATCGAGGAGAGCTCCGAGCTCCTCAACATATCGGTACCCCGGCGCATGGCCTGGAAAAACGTTGCGCGTAGCCGGATGCAAGTAGATTTCCCAGAAGCCGCAAGGCAGGTTCTCCAGCAAGAGGCGCAACCGCTCGCGTGTCATCCTGCCAGACCATCGCAATCCGAACACAGCCTCGGGCGTCACGACGCCCGAGCGCCGCGCGCGACGGCCGAGCAGGCGCGAACACAGGTCTTCGACAATCCTTCCGTTGAATTTGCGCGACTCAACGAGTCGTCGCGGCTCTCGAGGCACTCGCAACCCAAGCGCGCCAAATCGGGAGCCGATATCGATGACCATCGCTGCGACAATTGGATGCAGATGAAAATGCCGGTGGACATTGACGTGATCGAGCGGAAGTCCCGTCGAGCGGAAGGCGCGGAATTGCGCCTCGATTTCCGCCCGCATCTGCGCCCGCGCCGCTTCGTTCACCGCGAGTTCCAGACCGAATCGAACAAGGTCTGAGCGCAGACGTCCTCTTTGGTCCACCAGACACGGGATTTGCCTCGGCGACAACGTCGGCGCGGCGTCGGTCAGCGCGAGATGAAGTCCGACCCGCAGGCGCGGCAGCCTGATGGCGCGCTCTACCGCATTTTCGGCAAAGGCCGCCGAGACCATCAGGCTCGCAGCAGAGAGGATGCCCCTCGAGCATCCGATTTCGACTGCGTCGTTCACTTCGCGCGCAAGGCCGAAATCGTCCGCGGTGATGACGAGACAATTCAAGTCGGAAGTTCCCTGCGCTCGCGCAGGAACGACACGAACTCGACTCCCTCTCGCAATCTGCGCCCAAGCATTTCCCGGCTGTGCGCCATCTCGGAAACAATCGAGGCGATCTTCGAGGCCCGGAAATAGAACCGTTTGTAGAAGGCCTCCACCGAATCGAAGCTTTCCTGGTAGTCGAGTTGAGGATAGCGCAGCGGCGCGACCTGCACCCCGCGGCTGTCGATCAGCTCGCCGTGCTTCGAATCCAGCCAGCCGTTCTCGACCGCCTGCCGATAAAGTTCGGTGCCCGGATAAGGCGCGGCTAACGACACCTGGATCGTATGGGGGTTGATCTCACAGGCGAAACGGATCGTCTCCTCGATCGTTTCCTTGGTCTCGCCGGGGAGGCCGATGATGAATGTGCCGTGGATGACGATCCCGAGGTCGTGGCAATCACGAGTGAAGCGCCTCGCCACATCCACGCGCATCCCCTTCTTGACATTGTGCAGGATTTGCTGATTGCCCGACTCGTAGCCGACCAGGAGAAGGCGGAGGCCGTTCGCGCGCATCGTTTTGAGCAGGTCGCGTCCGACGTTCGCTTTGGCGTTGCACGACCAAACGACCCCGAGCTTCCCGAGCTCGCGCGCGATCTCGGCGGCGCGCGGCGGGTCGTCGGTGAAGGTGTCGTCGTCGAAGAATATCTCTTTGACTTCCGGGAATGCGTGCAAGGCCCAGCGCACCTCTTCCATGACGTGTCCGACGCTCCGGGTCCGGTAGCGGTGGCCGCCGACCGTCTGCGGCCAGAGACAGAACGTGCAGCGCGATTTGCAGCCTCGCCCGGTGTAAAAGGACAGATAGGGGTGCTTCAGATAGCCGATGAAGTACTTTCGGACGTCGAGGTCTCGTTTGTAGACCGGCGACACGAAGGGCAGCCTGTCCATGTCCTCGAGAAGGGGACGCGGCGGATTATGAACGATCAGGCCTCGCCCGTCTCGATACGACAGGCCGCTGATCGCGCTTAGGGCCCGCCCCTCCGCCGCCTCCTTGATCGTGAAGTCGAATTCCGCGCCGGCGACAAAATCGACCGCCGTCGCCGCCGCCAGGCTCTTCTGCGGCTCCACGGCGACGGTCGCCCCGACCATGCCGATCCTGAGCGTCGGATTGGCCTCTTTCATCGCAGCCGCCATGGCGGCGTCGCGCGAGAAGGACGGCGCCGAGGTATGCAGCACCGCAAGCTCGAAGTCATGCGCCTGCCGCAGAACGTCCTGCGCGCGGAGTCCGTGCGGAGGCGCGTCGATCAGCTTGCTGTCGGGAACGAGCGCCGCCGTCTGCGCGAGCCAGGTCGGATACCAGAACGACCGGATTTCGCGGCGAGCCTGGTATCGGGACCCCGCCCCGCCGTCGAAACCGTCATAGGACGGCGCCTGAAGGAACAAGGTTCGCATGGAAGCCCTCCTCACTGCGGGTCTTGGACGAGGGTGCCGTCCGACTTCAGGCGATAGCGCTCGCCGCGCCATGAAATCCCGGAGCCGAAGAAGCTTGCACCGTACACGAGAAGAAAGAGGAGGTCGTAAAACGGCAGCAGCCAATACGTCTGGCGCTGCAGCGAAAAGGCGCGCTCGACCGAGAGACAGAGAACCAGTCGCCCCGCCAGGGCAAGGAGGAGCAGAGGCACACCGTGAGCGCCGCCCAACAGCGTCGCTGGAATCGCGAACGCCGCCGGGTGGGCGATGATCGAACCCGCGTAGCCTTTCGGATTGATCATCCGGATCGTGCGCGCGGCGCGAACTTGGTTCTGTATGAGCGCGCGCGCCGTCCCTTCCCGGCAGACGTGCGCGACCGAGAAACGCGGAATTGCGATCGCGTACCCGGCCCCGCGAAGTCGTTCGCCGATCACATAGTCGTCATGCAGGCAATCGGCGAACGCGCGGAGACCCCCGATGGCCTCGAGCGTTCTCCTGCGCAAGGCGATCGTCGCGCCGAAGCACGGACGCGCCGCTCCGAGGCCGAGACCGACGATGACGTTCGGAAGGAAATCCGCATTGATGCTGAGCGCAGCCAGCGAAGACCACAGGCCGGACCCGACGCCGTGGTAGAGGCAGGTCACCGCCCCGACGCCGGGGCTCTCGAGTTCGCTCGCGAGCTCCGAAAGATGGTTCGGGCCGACCAATATGTCGCTGTCGATGATCGCCAGGAATTCCGCCTGCGCCAGCGGCGCCATGTTTATGAGATTGGAGATCTTGCGGTTGCCACCGTGCTGCCTGGGGTCGATTTTCAGATCGATCCGGACGTCGAGGCTCTCGGCGGCGACGGATTTGACGACGCCAACCGCTGGGTCGGCCGCGTCGCTCACGCCGCAGACGAGCTGGAGCGCGCCGCCGTAGGTCTGCCGGCACAAGGCCAAGAGCCGTTCGCGAAGCTCGGACTCTTCGCCGCACAAGGGAACAAGGATCGAGGCGGGCGGGCAGCGGGCCGAAGCACGGCGCCTCCCCCGCTGAAACCGTATGGTTAGAAACGAAGCCAGGGCAAGGTAGGCGACGCCGACCGCTGCGGCGAGCGAGCAGGCGCCGCCAACCCAGGCTGCAAGGTCCGTCTCCCCGCCCACGGTCATAAGGGCCGGTCCGACGACGGATCTGCGGCGCGCTCCCGATACCTTTCTTCCAGCCTGCGACGCGAGATGAAGATCGGCGCCTCATGGCAGAGCAGAAAGTCGAGATGAGCGGCCTTCGGATTGCTGGCCATGATGAGCAGGAGGCCGACCACGTTTCGGCCAACACCGCGCAGCCGGCGCCACAGGTTGTCCGGTTCGGGCACGGGCTCGAAGCCGAATCGGGAGGCAAGCCAAGCGAACTTGGCCGCCTGATCGCGGTTCCTCATCAGCGTCATCGCCCGAATTGCGCTCACGTCGTCCAGGTCCCTTCGACTCTGCAGATATTCGTAAAGCTCTTTTAGCGACAGGTCCATGAGTCTCATGACGCGTCGCGCCCAGGCGACCGTGGCGCCCTCGGCGCGCATCGAAGGAAAATATTCGCTTCGGTAATGGAGTTCAATGATCCGGTCGGCCGGTTCGAGCCGGACGCCGTCCGGCAGAACGATCCGTCGCCCGGCGTGCGCGAGTTTCACACGCAGGATGCAATCGCGTGAATCGATGTAATCGAAGACTCCGTTTCGCCGACGAAGGCGACTTTTGAAAGCAAAAACGACGCGAGCAAAAGAATGCTGGACTGACGTTTCTACGGTCATGCCGCGCGCTCCGCAATGCAGCGCCTCCAGCCAATATAACGCGCCAAATACGGGAAAGTTTCGTGTCCCGTTCGCGCAGCGATTCGCCGCGCCGTCGGCTCTCGTTGTCGGCGGCCGATCGGCTCATCGTAGATCGTAGCCAGCACGACCTTGACTGTCAGGGCGACCGGGACCGCGAGAATCACGCCGACGATTCCGAAAAGAGCGCCTCCGGCCAGGAAGCAGAAGATCACCAGGGTCGGGTGAACCCGCGCCGCATTGCCGAGCAAGAGCGGCCCAACCAGCTAGTCGATCGAAAGCCTGAGCGCTGAAGCGTAGATCACGTACGCTATGATGCTCCACACGCTTCTTGCCTCCTGGAGCGCGACCAGGCCGGCCGTCACCGCCGACAAGGCCGGCCCGACGACCGGCAGAAGCTCAAACAGCCCAGTCAGGACGGCGAGGAGCGCCGCGTGTCGAAGGTGGAGAAAGAGGCCGAGCCCGATGTAAGCGGCGCAGCTGGCGTAGGCGACGACGGCTGCGATCCCGGCGAAGTAGCGAAAATGGATCGGTCGAAGCGCATCGAAGATGCGAGCTGTCAGCGGCCGCCAGTCGGGCGGGAAAATCCAGATCAGGCCCCTCACCAACTGCCTGCCGCTGGCCAGGAAATAGGCCAGCAGGGTCAGCGTCAAAAAGACGCCGAAGATGCCGCCGAAGGCTCCCAACGCTAGAGTGGTCAGGGCGCCGCCCTGCAGCAGCGACCTCAGCTTGGCGACGGCCGCGGCGGCGATGTCGGAGGCGGACACCGACGGGCCCAGAATCTGAACCTGACCGTTCCCTAGCAGATTCTTGAGCGGCTGCTCGATGATCTCCTGCAGATGCGAAACCGCGAACAAGCCCTCGTGAAGCAGCCCCGGGATGACGAGGTAGGCGGCGAACCCGAACAGACCCAGAAAGGCAAAGAAGACAGTCACCCCGACTGCGACCCGGGGCGCCCGAATCGTCTTCGCCAGCCAGTCGACGAGCGGAGTGAGCACGAAGGCTGTCACCGCCGAGAAGGCAAATGGCAACAGCACGAATTGGATGAAGTAGAAGAAGACGATGACCGCGAAGGCGATGAGCAGAACGGCCACCACGTCGACTGCCTCGGAGACGTCGTTCTCCGGCTCCGGGTCGCGGGGCTCTGTCATGGATAGACGCGGCCCTTCCAGGCCACGCGGCCGGTGACCCGCCGGCGAAGGCCATCCAGGGCGATGACCGCGCCCAATGTGTATGCGACAGGGAACAGGAAGCCGTACCACAGTGGGACGCGAAAGTGGGCGGCGCCCGCGAGGTGGAAGCCGACCGCAGCTGCAGCGGCGGCGACCGCCAGGGCGAAAGCGATCGATCCTTCGAGCGAGCCTCCGCCCCCCGTGGCGTAGTCGACGGCGGGCAAGATGACGAGGGACCAGCTCACGACGACCGCGATGGCCCCCGTCGTCAAGGTCGAGCCAACCCCGCCGAACATTTCCAGGACGTTCTTGGCGAAGCCCGGCCAGAGCGTCGCCCAGCCCGAATACATGCGGGTTGAAAGGATCGGCGTTCCGTCCATCAGCGCGATGGAGAATCCAGACTTTTTCATCTGCCTTGCGAGTTCGAGATCTTCGCAGATCGCCGCCGCAACTGTAGCGTGTCCCCCCACCTGCTGGTACGCCGAGCGACGGATCAGCATGAACTGGCCCGAGACATTCGCTTCGCCGCTGCCGCGGCTACGGATATTCGCGAGGTCTTGGCGAAATCCGAGAAGATAGAGACCACAGGGAATCATCAACCGTTCCGCGAAGCTCACGAGACGGTGTTTCGGCGCCAGAGAGAGAAGCCCAATCCCTCGCTCAGCCTCTGCGACCGCGCTAGCGATGAGGGACGGCTCGGCGCGCATGTCCGCATCGATGAACGCCAGCCATTCCACATCGGGCGAGGCTTCTGCCGCGCCGCGCCAGCAGGCCTGCGTCTTTCCGGTCCAGCCGGCCTCAAGGGGGCCGCTGCGCAACCACCTGACCCGGGGGTGGCTCCTTGCGAACGCGGCGATGATTTCGTCGGTGCCGTCCTCGGAACCGTCGTCGACGACAGTGATGCTGAGTTTGCCGGGCGGGTAGGTTTGGACGACGAGGCGTTCCAGGCATTCGCGAATGTTGGACACTTCGTTGCGGGCGGGCACGATCACTTCGACCGCGGCGGCGTTCGCCCCCGGCGACGTCTCATATGGAACGAGGCAACGCAGGGCGGCGCGCTGGCGCAATGCCCTCAGAAGCAGGAGCGATTCGAGGAACAGCAGCGCTGCGGCGAGGAACAGCTCCACGGGCTGACCCGTCGTCGCCTCAAGATCGGGCGACACAAAGTCTGGAACGCTGACAACCTGATGGGCGTTCCGTCATTCACCAGACGCCGTCAACGGGACGAACTGCGGCGCGAACGAACGGCCGGCTTTCTTCTCCGGCCGCGGGAGCTAAATCGGCGCCCGGGCGTTATCTCCGTTCAATAGCTCGGTTCCCCGCGGGAGATTCCGCGGCCGGATGGATTGCGACAAGAGGCGGCAATTTGCAGGATCAGACTGTCCGGGCCTCCGAGGCCGAGGGCTTGTATTCGCGCGCCATCGCGCTCGGCCTCGAACGGCTCGGGCTCATCCCGTTCCGCACGCCCAAACTCTCGCTCGCGATCACGCTGGCGCTCGTCGTTCTGGCGGTTCTCGGAATCGAGAGAATCAAGGTCGACGACTCGCTCAGCCAGCTGTTCCGCTCGAATTCGCCGGCTTTTAGGCAGTACGAGGAGGTGTCGCGGGAATTTCCCTCGAGCGAATACAACGTGCTGGTCGTCGTCTCCGGAGCAAAGCTGCTCGAGCGGGAGTCCATCGAGAAGCTGCGCTCGCTGGTCACCGACCTGCAATTGATGGACGGGACGCGCGGCGTGATCTCGATGTTCTCCGCCCGCGAGCCGTCGCCGAGCGGGGGCCTTCCGCCGCCGTTGTTCCCAGAATATCTGCCGCAAGGGGTGGACTATCAACGGCTCATCGAGCGCGTCACCAGCAATGAGCTCATCCGCGGCAAGCTTCTGTCGGACAACGGCAGGCTTGCCCTGGTCGTCCTCTCGCTCGAACCCAAGTTCGTCGACAGCGACCGGCTGCGGCCGACCGTCGCGGACATCCAGAAGACGATGGACGAGGACCTCGAGGGCACGGGACTGACCGCGCAACTTTCGGGCGTCCCGGTGATGCAGCTTGAGATTCGCGGCGCGCTCGAGCGCGACCGCGTCGTCTACAACGCAGTCGGCTTCGCGCTTGGATGCGCCATCGCGGTCCTCTTCTTCAGACGGCTCTCGCTGATGATCGTCGCAGCCGGCCCCCCGCTCATTGCGATCGCGTTCGCCCTTGGGATGCTCGGCTGGATCGGGTTCAGCCTCAACATTTTCCTCAACGAGATGACGCCGCTCATTATGGTCATCAGCTTTTCCGACAGCATGCAGCTCACCTTTGCCGCCCGCGACAGGCTCGTGGCGGGCGACGACAAGCGCACGGCCCTCCGCAAGGCGGCGCTCGTCGTCGGGCCCGCATGCGTCCTCACGCACACAGCGGCGGGCCTGTCGCTGCTCGGCCTTCTGAGCTCCTCGAGCGACCTCATCCGCGGATTCGGCGTGGCCGGGTTTATCGCGACCGCCATCGCTCTCGTCACCGTCCTCTCGCTCGTTCCCGTGCTCGGCGTTCTCCTGATCGGCGACGAGGCGCGGTTCGTCGGAAATCTCAAGACCTTCGACCCCGGCATCACCGTGCTGAGGCGCTTCTGCGCCTGGGTGGCTTGGCGCATGGTGAGTCGGCCGGTCCTCTACAGCCTCCTAGCAGCCTGTCGGACTTAACGCCGCGCCTGCGATTACGCTAGAATCAAACATTGATTCGCGCAGGGCGACGGGCGTTTTTTTGATGAGCAATTTTCGCACGATCGATCGCAAGACCGGGTTTTTGCTGCCTCCCTCGGTCGACGAATGGCTTCCCGAGGAACATCTGGCGCGGTTTGTCGTGGAGGTTGTGGACAGGCTCGATCTTCGCGCGATGAGCGGCAGTTATCGCGGCTCCGGGTCGGCGTCATATCATCCGCGAATGCTGCTGGGCATTCTGGTCTACGGCTATGTGACGGGCGTGTTTTCGAGCCGCAAGCTGGAGCGTGCGACTTACGACTCGGTGGCGTTCCGGTTCATCGCGGCCAACGATCATCCCGATCACGACACGATCGCGACCTTCAGGCGGCGCTTTCTCGAGGAGATCGAAGCTCTGTTCGTTCAAGTGCTGCTGCTGGCGCGCGAGATGGGCGTTCTGAAGATGGGGACGGTGGCGCTGGACGGCACGAAGATCCACGCCAACGCCAGCCGGCACAGCGCGCTGTCTTATGAACACGCCGGCAAGA
>Ga0074044_10002390_pt1 | contig 16449 bp, 15 predicted proteins | sample BogForMeECP23OM1_FD_94443 | JGI IMG/M metagenome (GOLD analysis project Ga0074044, IMG submission 94443) | Bog forest soil microbial communities from Calvert Island, British Columbia, Canada - Bog Forest MetaG ECP23OM1 | ecosystem: Environmental > Terrestrial > Soil > Wetlands ...
GGGCCGCTCGATGGCGGGGTTCCGCGACCGGCTCTGGGTCGGAGAGCGGCTCGGGCTCGACACGACCCCCGTGATGCAGACGTTCATCGAGGCGAAGGGCGCGCTCGACGCGAACCGGTTCGAGGACGCCTCCAAGGCGCTCGACCGGGCGATGCTCCTCCTCGAGGCGGCGGTCCGGCCGCCGTACACCCGGCGCCGCAAGGAGCTCCAGTCGGAGGTGACGTTCGCGGAGGAGGGGCTGCACGTGACCGTCGGGCCGGTAAAGGAGAGCCTGAAGGAGTCCGACGAGCTCGCGAGCTCGGGGAAGCTCCTGGACGCCGCCCGTCTCCTGATGAAGACGGAGGAGGAGTTGAACCTCCGGAAGTCGCTCCACCGCGAGCTCACGAACATCCATTTCCTGATCGACGCCGCCCTCGGGCGCGCGGACGACCGACGGATCGACACGACCGAGGCCCGTCGGCTCCTCGCGGAATCGCTGGCGCTGCGTCAGACCGATTACGCCGCCGCGCTCGAGAAGGCGCGCGCGGCCCTGAAGCGGCTCCAGCACGACGGGGTGGCGACCGGTGACGGCGCGCAGCCGATGCCGCCCTCGAGCCCGCTCTGGCCGTTCCGGCGCCCGCCCTGACGGGCGTTGGCCGGCCGGCCCTACGCCGTCGTGAAGCCGGTCGCGGTCCCCGGCGGCGGCATTCCCGGCAGTCCCCGGACCGGGCCCAGGGGCAGGCGGTCGTACTCCACGGTGTGCTTGATCCCCCGGCGTCGAAGGAGCGAGGAGACGTGCTCCGTGATCTGGACGACCTCCTGGCAGCGCGAGGGCTTGGCGAAGTAGAACTCGGCACGGCGCTCGTCCATGATCGGGAAGATCAGGCGGAGCCCGAACGGGTCCGGTCGATTGTAACCGACCGGCTTGCGGCCGCCCTTCAGGTCCCGAAGGTTCTCGTCCAGCAGCACCTGAGGAAGCAGGGGGTCCGTCTCCTTCACGAACGGTCGGTTCATCTCGACGACCCGGCGGTGGATGTCGGGGTACACCCGTACCAGGTCCCGGTACGAACGCTTGGGATCGAGGAGGATGTGGCCGCTGCGGGCCTTCACGGGGGGGCTCATGGGCCAAAGACCGCGGGGCCGCTCATAGGTTCTTCGCCGCGCGGCCCCGCACCCCGCTCACGATACGGTGGGCCGGGAACGGTCTGCCACACAGCCTACCGTACGGACGGCTCAGGGCGTGAGGATCGCCGTTCTGCCGGTCGGCGAGCGCCGTTGAGGGCAACGCTCAAAGAGGGGGCCCGCTACGGGGCATAGGCGCTCCCGTAGTCTAGTGGTCAAGGATAGAGGCCTCTCGAGCCTCTGACGCGGGTTCAAAGCCGGCCGGCGCAAGTCCGACTGGGGGGACTCCCGCCGGGAGCACCTTATTTTTAAGGCGATACCTGCCCTACTTTGGGGTCTTTAGCAAGCTCTCGGCGACTATCACGCAGATGCCCATCCGGCCCATTGTCCCTTCGCCCGTTTCCGTACTTGTAAAGAGGAGAGCCCGTCCCCTTCGGTTCGCTCCGCCCCTCCTCGGAGCTACGATCCTCTCTCCCCCGTGGTAAGTGGTGGTGACGGTGGCGGCGGGGTGGAGGGGGGGACACCCGCCCTTTCAACCCGACCCCCCCGGGATGCCCGCGTCGCGGTGGTCTACCGGGTCGGGGTGCGAGTCGTGGACGCGGCCCGCGCCTGGGCCTCACGATGCGCCCGCTCCCCGAGAGCCAGGTATCGGCGGAGCAGCGTGCTCGGCTTGAGCCCCCACCGCGCCGCGTCCGCCCGCAACTCCGCGGCCTTTGCGTCGGGCACTCGAAGCGCGAGGACTTTTCCGCGGGACATGGGATCCCGCGTAGGTGGAGCGCCCCCATCCTAATGTGGTTTACCGCGGTTTACCCTCGAGAGTCGGCGCGGCCGGGCTCGCCGGCAAGCCCCCCCGATTCCCCGCTCAACTACCGGCTACGTCCGTACGTACATTGGGCACTACCGATCCAATTCTTCGTTTCTCCTCGAGAAACCGTCTCCCCTCCTCTCTCTTGTAACGCAGAATGCCCGCATTCTCCCTCTCTCTCCATCGCGCGCGATGCGGGCGCGCGTAGAGAGATAGTGCGTGACAGTGTCTAAGATGCGTAGGCTTTTGCGTCACGCAGCAGAATCGTCCCGATTAGGCAACGCGTCCCGTGGGTAAGGTACTCTTCACGCCGCCCTTTTCCCAAGGCGAGTGCTGCACCTCGATTGGTCGGACACTAGAGGTCGACTCCTCGATGGATGAAGCGAAGGAAGCTCGCCCGACTTGGTGCAATCCTCTTCGTGATCGGACTCGTTCCGCTGACCCTCCTTATCCTAGCGAACTACCTTGGCGATGACGTGTTCATTGTCCTCCCATTCCTTGCGCCGGTCGGCCTCGTCGGTTCGGTCGGATTCATACTACTTTTCGTCGCGTGGGTCATGCCGCCCGAGCGCGAATGTCCGACGTGCGGAGCTGCGATCCCAAAGGCATCCGCGTTCTGTAGCAAGTGCGGCAAGCCGTTGCCCTCTGCCTGACTACGCGACCGCCCCGGACCACTCGGCCGGGGGTCGGTCAACCCCATCGTTCGCGTCCAGCATCCGGTGCCTAGTCAATGAGCCGGCTGTCACTGATCTCCCTAACTGTGAGCCCTTTCTGAAATCCCTTGATGTAGCGCTCCATTCGCTCTCGGAGGATCGGGTCAGCGAGGTTTTCGACGCGCCGAACTCGAGTCCAGGCGACACCCCCCTGCAAGTCGTCGGCAACGGCATTGATTTCACTTTTCATGTCTAGCCCGACATCCATCCGGTTTGTCTGAAGCGTCAGGTTCGCCGACGGGTCAGTGAGGAAGTCAATCACGGATTGGTTGTCCGTCACCCCTTCGACGGTTCCTCTGTACTTGACCTCACGAAGCTTGACCAACGCAAGAAAGGCAGCGACTAGATCCCAGAGTTCGTTACCTCGACCGACGCGCGTATCCGCAAGGGCAAGGCGGTCGTTCTCCTCCAAGCGCGGTAAGAGAAGGCCTCCCTGGCGGAGGATGCTATACAGCGAATCGATGTACGCTCGCCCCGCTACTGGTTCCGTGGGTACCCTGCCCCGCATCGGGCAGATGACGTAGCCGAGGCAAACGTACGGCGGATCGCCGGTTCCCGGTCGGTTCAAGCCCGCGTCAAAGTAGACGCGGACAAGGCCGCCCGGAATGTCGAGACCAAGTCCCGTGTAACCCCCCCATTCAGTGAGGATTGCGCCTGGAGCAAGGACTTTCCCATTCCGAACAACTGCGGGGGGAAACGCTGGCGCCGTATGCAGCTCCACACCAGGGAAGAGTGCAGACTCCGCTCGAGATAACTGGACGGGCTGGGGCAATCTGTCGCCCCTTCTCGGGGTCGGGGGGGGTGGGATGGGACTGCGGACGAAGGCCGCCGACTGCATGCGTGCCGCCCTATCAGTGAACCAGTTGCCCGGCCCGACGGCTCCAAACGGGTGGATTAGCTAACGACAGGTTAGCCTACCATCTCATCATGGCAACGGTTTACCAAGTTCAAAGACGTTATGTCTGCCTAATAATTAGGCATAGACTATAAACCCCTCAGGGGGCTTGATTGTTCGATGGAGACCCTACAACGGTTGACCCGGCGGCAACTCGAGACCCTTCAAGCAGTGGTGGCCAAGGAGACTCCGGGCCGGGGTGTTCCGCTGAAGGCGATTGCGTCGGCCATGAAGCTCACGGCGCCCTCTGCTTTGGGGCATCTTACTCCTCTCGAAACTCTGGGGCTCATTGCCCGGTACCGCGGCAAGAGTCGATTGACCGAAAGGGGCCGAAACACGCTGTACGAGTATCAACGCCACCACCGCATCGCCGAGACACTTTTCGGAAGGCTGGGCCTCGCACCGTCCGAGACTTGCGCGGCTGCGCGCGAGATTGATATGGCGATGTCGCACCGGACTGTTGAGGAAGTCTGCAGGGCACAGCGGCACCCATCCGCGTGCCCTCACGGCGAGCCGATCACCCCGTGCCAGTCCCCTCAGAAGGGGAACTAGAACGGGACCGGAAGGGCGCAAACATGCAGAAGAGAACGAAGATCGTGGTGGCGGCTGCGGTGGCAGCCGTAATCGTGGGCGCAGGGACGTTCGAGGTCCTGACTAGCTCCGCCGCAAGTCCGTGCAATGGGGTCGATCTGGGCCTACCAGCCCATGGCACAGCCGTCGTGGCGAACGCCCACGGAGCTTCCCAGGTGACAGCGAGGGGGCTAGTCGCGGGTGCCGGGTCGACTGTTCCGGCTCTTTCGAAGAGCCGGTCGGAGTCTACGCAAGTCTACTCGCCCGGCCACAAGATTCAGGTGGTGGCAGCCGAGAATTTCTGGGGAAGCCTGATTTCGCAGCTGGGCGGCAACCTGGCCCACGTCGTCAGCATCATCACCGACCCGAACACGGACCCCCACGAATACGAATCGAACACCACCGATTCCCAGGAGATCACGAGCGCGAACTACATCATCGTGAACGGCGTCGGCTACGATACCTGGGCCAGTGACGAAATCTCCGCGGACGGCGAGACGAACCAGACCGTGCTGAACGTCGGTCCGTTGAATGGCGTTCATGTGACGGGAAACATTGTCACCGGAAACCCTCACATGTGGTACAGTCCGACGTACGTGAATCACACCGTCGCCGCGATGTACACGAACCTCACCACTATCGCTCCCGGGAACACCTCTACATTCCAGGCAAACTACGCGATCTTGAATGCCTCGCTGGCGGCCCTCTACGCGCAGGCCGGCCAGATCAAGCACTACCATTCTGGCGCCGTGGTCGCCTCCACCGAGAGCATCTTCGTCTACCTCGCGAACTACACCGGGCTCGACCTCATCTCGCCGCCAGAATTCATGAAGGCCGTCGCCGAGGGGAACGACCCGCCGACGCAGACGGTGGTGACGTTTCAATGCCAGCTCGAAAGCGGCAAGGTAGCGATGCTCGTCTACAACGAGCAGACGGTGACGCCGATCACGACGAACCTGAAGACGATCGCCGTGGAGAACAACGTGACCGTGGTGGGAGTCACCGAGACGATCCAGCCGCCGACGGACACCTTCCAGCAGTGGATGGGCGCCCAGTTCACCTATCTGCAGAACGCGCTGAACGCGACGGCGCTCGGATCGTGACCGCCGTTGAATCATAGATCTGGCCTCCCGTCACTTTCGTCGCACGGAGAGGAGGCCATCCACGCCGAGGGGCTGGAGGTCGCCTACCAGGACAAGCTCGTCTGGCGGGACGCCACCTTCCACGTACGCCGAGGCGAGTTCGTAGCCGTCATCGGCCCCAACGGGGCGGGCAAGACGACCCTGTTCCGCCTACTTCTTGGATTGCAACGGCCCCGCAGCGGGGCCCTCACGCTCCTAGACCGGGCCCCCCGTCGGGGGAACCCGATCATCGGATACGTGCCCCAACGGCACGCCATCGACAACGAGACCCACATCGGATGCGAGAGTCTGGTGCGAATGGGGATCTCGGGGCACCGCTGGGGACCCGGTCTCTCGTTCCGGAGGGACCGCGAGGCGGCTGCGGCCGCGTTGGCCGCGGTCGGCGCCTCGGAGCTGGCCCACAAGTCCCTGGGGACTCTTTCCGGGGGGGAACTGCAGCGGATCTTCCTCGCTGAGGCGATGGTCGGGAATCCGGAGATGCTATTGCTCGACGAGCCGCTTTCCAATCTCGACCTTCGGCGGAGCCGCGAGCTGGTCGAGCTCGTGGCCGGGCTGGTCCGGTCCCGCAATGTCACCACCCTCCTCGTCGCCCATGACATCAACCCGCTCATTCCTCACTTGGACAAAGTGATCTACATCGCCAACGGCAAGGTCGCCACCGGCACTCCCGCAGAGGTCCTGACCTCGGAGCGACTCAGCGCGCTCTACGAGGTGCCCGTCGAGGTCCTGCACGATTCCCGAGGCAACCTGGTGATCGTCGGCGCTGAAGAAAGTCCCGGAGGCGAAGCCGGATGACTTACTTCAGCTGGAACATCGTCACAGACCTTCGAGGGATGTGGCAGTTCGAATTCATGCGAAACGCCTTCGAAGCCGGGACGATCATTGCAATCGTCGCTGGAATCGTCGGCTACTTTGTAGTCCTCCGCCGTTCCGCCTTCGCAACGCACGCGCTCGGCCACGTCGGGTTCTCGGGTGCTGCCGGGGCCGTCTTCCTTGGCTTCAACCCTGTGTACGGCCTCCTCCTGTTCACAACCTCAGGAGCCACCGGCATGTCCTTACTGGGTCGGCGGGCGTCAACTCGGGACGTCGAAATCGGGACCGTCTTGGCGTTCATGCTGGGCTTGGGCCTGCTGTTCTTGAGCCTCTACAACGGCTACGCCACGGAGGCGTACTCCATCCTGTTTGGTGAAGTGCTCGGGATCAGCAACTCTGGGGTGATCTTCACGCTCTGGGCCGGAGTCGCCGTCCTGGTGGTACTGCTGCTCGTCTACCGTCCGCTCCTGTTCGCCTCGCTCGACGAGGACGTGGCCGAGGCGAAGGGACTGCCCCTGATCGGTCTTGGACTGATCTTCATGGTCCTCCTCGCGGTGGCAATCTCGATCGCAGTCCAGGTCATCGGCGTCCTGCTCATCTTTGCCCTGATGGTCACTCCGGCGGCGAGCGCGGTCCGTCTTACCCGACGGCCGTTGACCGCCGTCGTGGTCTCCGTCTCTATCGCCGTGTTCAGCGTCTGGTCGGGTCTATTCGTCTCGTGGTACGAGCCGTACCCCCCGAGCTTCTTTATCGTTAGCGTTGCCTTTGCGATCTACGTGGCCGTGAGGGTTGGTTCTCACGTAAGGCTACGGTTAGGACGACCCGCACCTTCAATCGATCGAGTGGCGTCAGGGCACAGTTCGGAACACGGGTAAACGAACAAAAGGCGCACGTTCTGTAACCGGGAGGATTCGAATCCTACCGGGTTTCACGAAACCCAGAGCCGGTGTGTTCAGTGGACCCAAGGCTGCGGGCCGTGGAGGGCCCCCGCCGTGAGTAAGTCAGGGCCATGTCGCCCATCCCGATGGCATCGATCACGGAGCGTATAGGATATCAAGTTGGAGATTGGCCGCCAGGACGATTCCCATAGTGGTCCAAACAACAAGTTCCCAACCTTGACCGGTGCTGTTCAAGTCGGTACTCGTGAAGGACGCCGCAGAACGGCTTGTGCATGAACCGTTCTCTCCCGAGAGGCACCAGATCGGGGGGGTAGGCGTACTGTTGTTTAGGGTAGAATTCACGAAGCTTCTCCAACCTACCGGGAAGAAGACGCCGACGTAGACCGCGCACAGTACGGGCGTCGTGGCGCAGGAGCCGGAGGAGTTCCCTGTCCCGTTCGGTGTGGACCAATTCAGGACATCCGCGGACCCGGAAATGTATACTGATCGGGTAACGGCAGAAAGGTAGATGGGGCCGTAGCCGAACGCGTTTCGAATGCCTGGACCTATCGGCCAATTGTAATAGGATTCTGCCGACCACTCATTCAGGTGAGGTGGCGGTGCCGGCGCAGGAAGTGCCACGAGAAGGGCCAAGGGTATCGACACAACCACCAGCACTCCTACAAGGAACACCAGGGCAGGGTCAGGGCTGAGCCGAACCCCTTTCGCCATGTTCAATACGAGATCCTCCCCCCGAGATATGGTCTGGCGTAGAGGTCGGGCACGTTCTGTGATCGAGAGGCCTTGAATCCTACCGGGTCTCACGAAACCGGTAGCTATTGTTTGGGGACCCTCGCCAAGAGGCAGGAACTCGGAGGCTATAGCGGGAAGTTGGTAGTCGGTGTTTCGTGGCGGCCCCGGGGAGGCCTCCGAAGATTCTCTGATGGGAGGATTGTCTCTCAGGAGCCCTCCGTCCTATGACTAGGGCTGTCCGGCTGCAGGATAGGAGACCCGTGGGGCAAAGCCTACAGAGTCAAGGCTCCTGTAATCACCGACGATGCGACGGTCGAGTTGAACACCACTTTGTCTCCCGAAACCATCCAAGTTCGCGGGACAACTACGGTAATCTGTTGGTGGCTCACGATTGCCGTAACGGGGATGGACCAGTTTGTCCCCCCGGGGGTAGTTCCATAGCTCGCAATCCACTCACCTCCGCCCGAAAGGAGGACTACGTACCAGCCCGAAGAATTTGACTCGCAATCCGCGATTGCTTGTACCCACGAAGGACAATCAGAGCCGGCAGCAGCCAACGCTTGTCCTTCCGAGTCCTCAACGGTTACCCGGACCATCCAATCTGCCACGCCCCACCCGTCGTATGTGAACAAGGTACCGTTTAGGTAGGCGATCCCGATTTGGAAAGTTGTCGTAGCCCAGGCCGTATTCGAGTCGTTTGTGAGGGTTGTAGCTAAGGGAAGAATTTCGTAGTACCCTTCATCAATCGTCGGCGGAGTGGAGTATTGGATCGCACAGTTGGTTGTTCCGTTAAGCACTCCGCCCCAAAGCCCATCGCGGCTGACTCCAGCCGCGTAGAGTGGCTGGATCCCGGCTTTGTCGACGACCCCACACCCCATGAAAAAGGCCATCCAATTTCCATCGTTGACATCACCTGTACCTGTGAAAACGCCAGGACCGACCTCGAGCACTTCTGCCAGAGGCAGATTCCGTAGGATCCACGTCCGGTCTAGATTGTTCCAAGCGACCCGACCTACGATCGGACTGTCCACAGGGAGGACACCATTCTGGTCAATCTGGTTCGCCCAGTATGTGGGATCAGACCGAAAATTGTCCCATACTGCAGCACAATCGTTCGAGAGTGGGATGGGGGTGTGGATCGCATAATGCCCGTTCAAGCTCGTGACGATAAGGACCGCTTGGGCGGCGTTTGAGAAGTAAGCCAGTTGCCAGAACGGCGCCGTTCCGGAATCAAACGTCCCATTAAAGTCTGGGATGCTGCCATTCCAGAGAGTAGTACCATTCAGTGCTTCTTGGCAACCGTTGACCGTAGTGTTGAGGGCGGGATACCCCTTGACATTAGGGCTGAACGGCGAGGGTGACGCGATGCCAATTACCGAGAACAGAGACCAGGGACCCCCGGCTTCCGATGCGACAGACGAATTGACGGTTGAGAGAACTTGATAGAATGTGGGGCCGTCCGCCACTCCCGAAAGGCCTCCGGCATGCACTGGAGTGCTAGCCAAGTGATACCAGACTCCCAGCCCGCTCACGATGAGGATAACCGAAACCACAATCGCAATCCATCGTCGGTGGTTGCTCGCGGTGCTAGGTGGAACTGGCGCCAGCCCGGTCATTGCCACTGAGTTCCAGACGTTGAGTGACGTCTTTGCATCTGTGCTGCCTAGATTGAGTGTGCCCCCTTAAGTGCACTTTGGGAGACCACCCACGACAGTGCCCACCCAGTAACTAATCGAGACGAAATTTGCGGACCCTTTGACGGCGGACCCTCCTTCGCCTATGACATTGTAGCAACTGACGCCGCTCCCCGGACCGTTTAGCGTGTACGAGAAAGTCGTTGACGAGGTCACCGACGTAGACTGCGACCAGGTCGCCGATGCTTGAAAGCTGAGTGACGGCCCGCCGGGCAGTGAGCCGGAAAGGCCGACGGTCAAATCGGCGCTGGTTGCTGTGGTGGTTGTGCTGGAAAGCGTCACGGTGTAAGCGAGAAACTCGCCGTTCCATAGGGTGACATTTGCCATGCCGCTTACGTATGTGCTGTTGGGGGGACCAGGAAGGAAGTACGACTTGCTCGATGTTCCGTTAGGTATCCAGTTCTGGGGAACCTGAACGCCAAGGTTGCTACAGAAGTTGCCCGCTGTCGCGTGAGTCAGGGATAGCGCGTAGGACCACCCCCGGCTGAATGCCGAGAACCCGATAGCGCCCGAGACACTATACTTGGCCGCCCAACACAAGGGTCCGCTGTTGGATCCCTCGGAATACTGGTTTGAGTAGCCTGTCGTGTTAGTCGACGACCCTGACTTGCCGCCGCCGAAGCTCACATCCAGGCCGATGCTGCCGCTAACGGCCCACTGATACGTGTACGAGTTCTCGTAAGCAGTCCCTTGACCGACCGAAATCGGCGAGTAGTTTGCCGGTGAATTCATGAAGTCAAGGTAGGCCGGAGTGTAGCCGCTTTCGTAGGCGTCTGGAAGATAGAAATCGCTTTCGTAGGCGTCTGGAAGATAGAAATTGAGGGATTGGGCGGCCCAGACGTAGACGGTCTCGTTGAAGTAACCAGTCCATGCACCTGTTCGCACGGAAATGTTGAATCCAGTATAACCGCTGCCCCACTGGTTGCAATGCGACGGGTTTAGAGGATCTCCCTCATGTGAGTACCCAGGCCACGAAGACCACGTTTGCCCCGCCATCGTACAGAATAGGCCCTAGGGTCTCCCCGCTCAGTGGACCTCCCAGCGAAATGTTCGCAGTAACCGTGTCGCTCGCGTCATCGATTATGCTCACCCGATCCGAGGTTTCGATGCTCACGAGGATTTTTCCCCGCGCTGCGTCGCACGCCAGTCCGGCCGGATAGATGCCCATCGGGATGGTCGCGGCGATCGCATTCGTCGTACCGTTGATGACGGTGGTGTTGTTCGAGGCTGTATCCGTGACGAAGATCTCCTGGGTGCTACTGTCGTAAACCACGCCTGCTCCCGGCCCGTCTCCCACCGGGATGGTGGCGACTACTCGATTGGTCGTGTCGTTAATCACGCTCACATTATTCGAATCCTCGTTCGCTACAAAGATCTCTCCGACACCGCCGTCGTAAGCCAGGTCTTCAGGTAGGATCCCTACCGAGAGGTTCGCCATTACACGACTTGACGAGGCGTTGATCACGTTCACCTGGGCCGTCCCGTCATTGGACACAAACAGCTCGCCCCTGGCTTGGTCATACACGATGCCCCCAAGAGAGGCGCAACAAGCGGAGGCGTCCACAGCGATGGTTTCGACTACGGAATCCGTCCTGTCAGAAATCGCGACCACTTCCGCCGCACTTGACAGACTCACGAACACGTCGCCCTCTAGGGGGTCGTAGGCAGCCCCACTTGGCCATCCAGGTAACGCGATCGTTCCGACCACGGTATCGGTATCGTCCGCGATGAGGCTAACATCATGCGACTCTCCGTTCGCGACGAACATCTCCCCCGTTCCGGCGTCGTAGGCAAGCGCGATAGGATCCAGGCCGACCGGCACCGTATGCAGCACTAGGTCGGCCGTATCCGACAGCACGCTGACGTAGCCCGATAGAGCAGGCGGGCATCCCGGGCAGTTGTTGAATGGCCCGGTATTGTGAAGGTCGACCTCCTCCACGACGCCGATAGAAGCCGCCGTCACGATCGCGGCTAGGCCCACCACGAGAAGAAAGCGGCCAATGCGAATCGGGCCGACCGGTGGGTGATCCTTCGGGGCCAGAAGTGCCTGGCCACTGGACCCAGCCATCGCCCTGGCAATGGGTCCGCTCGGTGATTACGCTTCCTCGAGGGTGGGAATCTGGTTGTTGGGCAAGTAAGCCGGCGCCATGGTTCGTCAACCTGCACCCTGAGTAAGTCCAGGCTCCTCCGCCGGGTTCCCCTACCCTTCTGTAACAGCGGGGTTTTGTAACAGCCCCCTCCGCGCCCGCGAAACGACGTTCGCACATGTTCCCCGCGGAAGGCCCACGCGTTGCGCTATGACTCGGTAGGTGAGCCCCGGGCCCTTCAGATGGAGGATTCCCGCGCTCTTCTCCGGGAGCACCACCCTCTTGAGGAAATACCTGTAGCCCTGACGGGAACGACGGGGACAAGACCGGATCTTTGCCGGGTGCGACCGACCCAGTCCAGAACCCTCTCGTCAGACACGGGTGCGTCGCCCGAACCTGGGGAGGGTGGGGAAGGCAACGCCCGCCTTCCCAAGGTGCTTCGCAGAGGCGACCCTTCCACCGGATCGCAGAGAAGCGCCTATTCATGTGGCCCGAGAGGATGATGCAAACTTGCCGCCATGACCGAAGCGCCCCCGGAGAGTCCTCGCCTAAGGTCGTTCCTGCGAAGGCTTACGCCCCCCGAAGGAACGAACATCGATCGAGCGTGGGCTCGGCTGGTGGAATCGGGAACCCCGCTCGTGGAGGCTATCCGAGGGGACCGTCGACGCCTGCTCGTCACCTTCGTTTGGCGACCCGGCGGCAGGCCCCGCGAATGTTCCGTCTACAGTACGGTTTCGACGGCCGACCCTTCGGGCGACTGGAGGGAGGGAACGCGCCTCCGTCCGCTGGACCGCCTGGGCGTGTGGTACCGGTCGTTCCGTCTCGATCGGGGAACTCGCCTCAGCTACGGGTTCGCAGCCCAGGCGTTCCCGGACGCGCCCACTCCAACGTCCTGGTTGCGCTATCAGCGGAGAATTCGGACGGACCCTGGGAACCCTCGTCGCCTCGAGTTTCCGAGGGATCCGGACATTCCCCACGACGCCCCTGTATCGCTCTCTGTCCTCGAGCTTCCGGGGGCTTCGATCGCCAAGTGGGCTGCGTCCCGCGGACCCTCTTCTTGGAAAGAGGACGTTCACCGGTTTCGAAGTCGGCTGCTGCGAAACGAACGCACGATCTGGGTCTCCTCACCGACGACGTTCACCCCACGTTCGGCGGAGTGCAATGTCCTCCTGGTCTTCGACGGGTTCACGTACCGTACCACCGTGCCCGGCCCTCGAATCGTCGAGAACCTCGTTGCCGCCGGTCGGCTCGGCCCCACCGTCGCCGTCTTCGTAGGGACCGGACCCGCCGGTCGAGAGAGAGAACTCGCCTGCCAACCTGCCTTCGCCGACTTCCTCGCCCTCGAACTGATGCCCTGGCTTCGGCGGACGTACCACATTCGCACCCACCCTTCCCGGACCGTGGTTGCCGGATCCAGTCTCGGGGGAGTCATGGCTGCCTACGCCGGATTGAGGTACCCCCGGGAGTTCGGGCGGGTCCTGGTGCAGTCGGGCGCGTTCCTTGGGAAGGTTCCGAGACACGAGAGCGAGGCGGAGTGGTTGACTCGGCAGTACGCCCTCGCGCCTCGTCAACCCGTGGAGTTCTACCTGGATGCCGGAACGCTCGAAAGGGCCATCCCGCCTGGGGGCGGCGTGTCGATCCTTACCTCAGTTCGTCACTTTAGGGACGTTCTCGAAGCGCGGGATTACAGGGTGAACTACTTCGAGTTTGAGGGAGGTCACGATTACGTTTGCTGGACCGAGACGCTGTCGAGGGGGATTCTGACATTGCTCTCCCATCGATCGGCGACCCGGAGACAGCCAGCCCACCGTTACCGAAGGCGCGAATTTCCGAAGGGCCGGGCCGACCTCGCCTGACGGGTCGAGGCAGGTGGCACGACTGCCGCCGGAAGCACCACCGATTTCATGGAATTCATGTCGTCGGTGGATCCGACGACGGTTCCAGGCGTCGGCGCGGTTCAGGGGATGGAGACTGCCAGGTCCGGCTAGTGTTAGAGTGTACCCAGGGCAGGTCTCTCTTCGGCCGACCGGGCGGCGGTCGCGCTCCGGGTGGGTCGTCTCCTCCCTCCGACTGATCCCGGGCGCCAGTGGTCCGTTCCTCACCGGTCCAGGCGACGCCATCGCTCGATCCCGTCGCAGACGAGTGCGATCGCGAACCCGAGCCCTAGGATCGCGAGAAGCGGAAAGAGGTACATCCACCAGTAGGTGGGGCCGACCGGAAAGCCCAACCCCTCGCAGGTTCCGAACCCGAGGAGGAACCCCCACTCGGGGAAGGAGGCCGAAGGGAGCGGAGAGCCGATCGGAAGGGCCGGTACGATGTAGGGCGGCGGGGGCATGAGCGGGTTGGGGATGTAGATGTCCTGACAGTCGGCGAACCAGGGGAGTACGGAGAGCACGAAGAAGATCGGAGCCACGTCTATCGGGAGCTGGGCCAGCACGGGTCCGAGGGAGTTCGGCACGATGTGGCGGACCAGGACGCGGCGGGGGGTGGCTCCCGAGGCGCGCGACGCTTCCACGAACCCTTCGTGGCTGAGGATCCGAGCCCGCTCCCGGACCGTGCGAGCCGTCGTGGGCCACAGGATCAGCCCGAAGAGCAGAACGAACGCCGGAAGGCCGACCGCCCCCGGGGCGCCGCTCCCGAGGCCGACGAACAGGACGATCAGAAGCAGGTACGGAGGGACGGACCCCAACGAGTCTCCGACAAAAGTGACGACAGCGTCCACGACGCCCCCCTCGTAGAAACCCGCGGTAGCCCCGAGAAGAAGACCGAGGAGGACGTCGATCAACAGGATGCCTGCGACGATGGCGAGGTCCCACGGAGTGGCCTGCCAGATCGCACGGAAGAGGTCGGTCCCGAATCCCGGCATCACACCGAACGGGTGGGCCCAGGAAGGACCGATCGGAGCGAAGGGGGGCACCCAGGCCGGGTTCGTCGCCAGGACGTTGAGCGAGTTACGAAAGACGACGACGGCGCTGAGGCCCACGATCAGGTACGTGCCGAGGAGCACGGACCCGACCCAGAACTCGAGGGGGGGAGGACGTCGCGCCCAGCGCGCTCGGAACGACGGTTGAAGGGAAGGCGACCGATCGTCGGCCGTGTCCGTGAGGGAAGGGTCGCTCATCGGGCCATCGCTCCGCGGGGGTCGAGCCGGACCGCGATGAGGTCGACCACGAAGGTCCAGACGAGGACGACGATGGCGATGAGGAAGATCAGGGCGTCCAGGACGGGAAGGTTGCCCAGGTTGACGAAGAGCAGGTAGCCGAAGCAGTCCTGGTCGCTGAACGCGATCTGGACCGCGAACAGGATCCCGAGGAACTGCGGGATCGTCAGCGCGAAGATCAGGAGGAACGTCGGGGTCACGCCCTTGGCCGCGTAGCGCCAGAGGAGCTTCCGCTCGGGGATCCCGATGGCCCGGGCCCCCGTGATGTGCGCCGAGTCCCGGGCCGCGCGGACGATCGAGCGCGCGTGCCGGAAGAAGACCGCCACGTAGGCGACCGCCACGACCGAGGCTTGGATGACGGTCTTTGCGAACGTGATCTCCGCGATCAGCCAGGCGTGGTGGATGAGCGCGTCGATCAGCGGGAACCCCGTCGGGGAGGTTACGTAGTTATGGATCCAGGAGGGGTAGCCGGCGCCGTAGCCGGGCCACAGGGGGTACGGGATCAACCCGTTGCCGGGGAGGTCCTGGAAGGCGTTCAGGAATGGGAAGAAGAGGGCCGTGTAGACGAGCACCCCGACCACGACGACCGGGAGCAGTGCTCCGAGCAAGGTGAGATACCGGGCCGGAGTGTCCAGCCACTGCCGTGGGCTCCAGCCGGCGAGCAGGCTGACGGGATAGGCCAGCGCGGCGGCGATGGGAAGGGCGAACGCCGCCATCTGGATGGACGACGGGATGTACGCGGCGAAGACCTGGGCCCAGGAGTTTCCAGCGAGTGCAAAACCGACGAGCCTCCCGCTGGGCGCACCCCAGTTGCCGTTGAAGTTGTTGGCCAGAAAATGGGAGAAACCTTCGAAGAATCCCGGTCGACCCTGCGCGAAGGTGGCCGGGAGGTTGGCCGCAGAATAGAGGATGAGAAGGACGAAGCCGAGCTGGACCGGGATCAGGAGGGCGCGCCGTAGGGCGTAGACCCAGAAGCCCGAATACCCCCCCGCCCGGCGTCCCCGCGGGCCCGTGGGGGGACCCGTTCCCGCCTGGGGTCGAACGCTCCCCGCGCCGTGTACCGGCGCCGACGGTCCTCGGACGGCGAAACCGTAGGGGTTCTCGACCTCGGCGGCGTCGGTGGAGCGCGGACCCAACCGAGATTCCGGCCGGGTGCCGGGGATCGTTCGTACGGTTGGACCATCGGGAGATGCGTGCGCGGATGGGACCTCCCGCTCCCGTCCCGGAGGCTGGGGTCCGAACGGAGACGAGCTCATCGACCGCGAGCCATCGCGGGGGAGTATGCCAACCTATTACTTCGAACCTATCCCGCTGGGTTTGGCGTCGGCTCGGCTTGCGGGGAGTGTGATCCTACTCGTGCCGACGGGAACCGCCGCGCGTCCTGTGGACCGCCCGTATCGCTTAGGGTACGAGTCTTCTCGCGCTCCCCGGAGCGATGACGTATAGCCGGGAGCGCGATCCCTCGGTCGGCCTAGCGCCGCGCGATGCGGCCGGGACCCGGTTGCCCACCCCGTGTGAAGGGGTCGCATGCTTCGCGCGGACTCTCCTGCCAACTTTCGGGTCCTACCGCCGGCAGCGGTGGCCCAATCTTGGCCGCTCGATTTTTTTAAGCTTCATATAGGGGCCGGCATTTGGGCACTTGGGTGGCCCAGCTACTGGGAGGAATCGGGATTTGTCCGAAATTAGCGTGAATCGAAAGAGAACAGCAGTGCTTGCCGCAGCCGTGATCATGGTGTTGAGCATGGCGCTTCCGGCCGTCAGCGCGGGGCTGGCAGTCGCGGGCGCGCATGCGGCATCAGGTTCGATGGCGACGGTTCCCACTGCTGCGAGTGTACCGA
>Ga0074044_10002391_pt1 | contig 16449 bp, 14 predicted proteins | sample BogForMeECP23OM1_FD_94443 | JGI IMG/M metagenome (GOLD analysis project Ga0074044, IMG submission 94443) | Bog forest soil microbial communities from Calvert Island, British Columbia, Canada - Bog Forest MetaG ECP23OM1 | ecosystem: Environmental > Terrestrial > Soil > Wetlands ...
GCGAGGATAATGACGCCGCGGTCCTGGCGGATGCGCGAGTTCTCGATGGTCTTACCGGCAAACGGACTGCGCGGGGTGATCGGCACTTCGCCGATCTCGAGATCCATGCCGAGATGCGTGGTGGCCGTGTCCAGAAAACTGACCACGTGCGGACGCAGAAACGAATGCGCGATACGCTGTCCGGCAAAAACATAGGGACAGACGACCGCATCGGCGCCCGCGCTGCGCAGGTGCTTCTCCGCCATGTCTTCGCTGGCGCGGGCGATGATGCGGAGGCTCGGATTCAGACTGCGAGCGGTCAGCACGATATAGAGGTTGGTGGCGTCGGTGGTGGTGGCCGCAACCAGACCGCGGGCGCGTTCGATCTGGGCCTGGCGCAGAGTCTGTTCCTGGGTGGCATCGCCGATGAGCATGAGCCAATTCTCGCCGGCAAATTTCTGCGCCTTGGCCTCGTCGTTTTCGATGATCAGGAACTGCGCGGGGCGGCGCGCCAACTCGCGGGCGGCACTGCGCCCGACGCGTCCGGCGCCACAAATGATGTAGTGACCGGTGAGACGGCCTATGTCGCGCTCCATGCGGCGCCTTCCAAAGAAGCTCTGCAGCTCGAATTCTAGCAAAGCCTGGGTGAGGGATCCGATGACCAGAAACAAGAGCGAGACTCCACCCAGGATGATGACGACGTTGAACACGCGCCCGGCATGCGACAGGGGATGTACTTCCTGATATCCGATTGTGGTCAGCGTAGTGATGACCATGTAGAAACCGTCGAACCAGGACCATCCCTCGATGTAGTGAAAGCCCAGCGTGCCGAGGCCAACCACGAAGGCCAGCGCGGCAGCGAGGAACTTGAGATTGCGCAAAGTCCTCATCGTTCCATAGTTTCGACGGTAAGCCGTTACGTCATTACGACGTTTCGTGCCGAGCGAGATAGGCGATTTCATTTCCCGCGCGACGAGTGAGTATAGCTCTGCTCGTCGTTGAGCGCAGTGACGTCGGCTTGTGCAGCGTGTTCCCCGGTTGTTACCATGCCTCACCATTATGCCAACTCTGGTTCCGCAACCTACGCGCATCGAATCCGCCGGAAGTAAACCGAAGATCATTGAGGAGTACGTCGGCCGTGTCAACACCGCGACCGCCGGCATTAGCGTGGCCCATATGCACAGCCCGGAAGGTTGGGAGGAACCGGGACAGACTCCGGAATTTGACGAGTACACGGTGGTTTTGCGGGGCAAGCTGCGGGTGCGGCATAAATCCGGCGAACTGGATGTGGCCGCCGGGCAAGCTGTCATCGCGCACCGCGGCGAATGGGTCCGCTACTCGACTCCATTCGCGGGCGGCGCCGAGTACATCGCTCTCTGCCTGCCGGCGTTCTCGCCGGACACCGTGCATCGCGACCGCTAGTTCTCAGCTCACGAATACCCCGCGCCGCGGTCGCTTGCAAATAATCACGCGGCACATGCTGCAGCTTCGCCTCTCGTCGGCTAGGCCACTTTGGGGAGTTCGAACTTGAGCAGCCCCGCCTGCAATTCGACCACTGCGTTCTCTGCCGTCACGTCGGTTGCAAGATCGATGACGTGCATGATCTGGTCGGGATTGCTGGCGATGGGTTCAGTTTTTCCTCCCGCAGTTTTCGCTGGGCTCAGCTGTTTTTCCCCAAGAATCGTGATGCGTCGCGGCTCGATGCTGACTTTGAGTTCGTTCGCCTCGAAGCCGAGCACGTCGGCGCGAACGCTGATCCGATCCTCTGACTCCGACATGGTGACGGAAACTGGGCGCAGCAACTCTGATTCCGCCCGGAACCAGTCTTCCCAGTCATGGCCGTGTTCACAGCCGCGAGCTGCAAATAACTCGTAGGCGCGACGGGTGATCGCAAGCTCCACCTGTTGCACCTCCGAGCGGAGATCTTCGGGATTGCGCCAGCTCAGCGAGGCAGCGACTGGTTCAGGTTTTTTCTGGTGGGACGCTCTTTGAGGTTTCATAACATCCTCCTTCGGATGTTGCGCTGAAGGAGCATCGCTCGCGCTTTTGTCGCTATCGGCAGAGGCGAGGGCGAGCCGTCATAGAGGTTGGTTGTGAGAAATGCCACTTACACAGGTAAATCTTATCACTGCTGTTTTGCCACGCAGTGACATGCATCATCAAGGCCTGTGTCGGCACTCACCAAAGACATCGCTGCCTTCGACGCTTAAATTCTCGGGATGTTACGCCGCCGACATCCGCCGGTCGCGCGTCTCGGCGCTACGCTCTTCGGGGTCCCGCTCAATGACCCACCGCGGTACCCCGCCCACGATCGCGCCGATCAGCAGCGCCCCAAGCAAGGTATATCCGCCCTCAATCCACAGTAGCCCAGGGGCCACCGGCGACGAAGTTACCGCGACCAGTGCAGCGAGAATCGCCGCGAAAATCGCCAACCAAAGCGCCGCCCCCACTTCGATGCCGTGCGTCAACGTACGTGACCCCAGCCACCGCAGCAGTCCGGCGACGCCGTAAGCGAACAGTATGCAGGCACCCAGGCTCAGCAGATGCGGTGCCAGCATTCGTGCCAATGCTAGCGTCTGTGAGTGACTCAATCCGAGCGCCATCGCCCATCGCGGGCGGAATAAGTATTGAGAGTGCCAAGCCACGCCCAGCACCCACGCGGCCGCTCCGGCCAGCAGCACGGGCAAATGCACGACTCTTCTCGTTCGCCACGGAACATGGTCCACCAAAGGCGTGGGCTCAGCCCGCACCGCATCCGGAATGCACTCCTGCCCGCAATCGGCGCGCTCCGGCCAGCGTGTGCAATCGGCTATTCGCAGTTTCGGGGGGCCAGCCAGACTAGTCCACGCCGCCCGCACCGCATTGAACCGCACCGACACCGGCGAATGCGTCTCCGGACAGCTTAGCGTCCGCCCCTCGCGATACGTGTGGTAAGTCTGCTCGGCCCAAAGCGCCGGCAGCAGCAGGAGCAGGCAAGTCCCAACCAGGAAGAGTAACAACAGGAACAGCAGCAGCATGATGTGCCTCCTTATCCTTGCCCGAAGAATTCGTGCCAGGCGGAAGGTCCTACCGAATGTCCTAGCAAAGAGCTTAGCGATCTCAAAACGTGCAGCATCGGACGAGCGTCGGATGCTGCCTGAAGCTTATTAGCCGTGCTACCCCCGCGCAGTGATCATCGTCACCATAGCTCGTGACGCACGCACAGAACCTGGTTCCTGGCTACTCTCGAGTGATGTGAGTAGACGATTTCGGAGCTATTCCTCGAATGTACCTAACGGCCAAGCATGAGATAGCCAAGCTTGTAATACCCAGCCAGAAGCCTGCAGTTTACAATCGTGCTGAATTGAGGAGGAGTGTCCCCGCCACCCAGGCAAGCCATGAAACTCTCCGTCGTGATGCCGGTGTATAACGAACGCGCCACGCTCCGGGAGGTGGTCCAGAAGGTTCTGGCAGTTTCCCTGGAGATCGAGTTGATCTGCGTGGACGACGGCTCGCGGGATGGCTCGCGCGAGATCCTGGCTGAACTGCAATCTGCGTATCCGCAAATTCGCGTCGTTCTGCAGCCGCACAACATTGGTAAAGGAGCGGCGCTCCGTCGTGGCATTCAGGAAGCCACCGGCGACTACGTCATTATTCAGGACGCTGATCTGGAATACGATCCGGCCGAGTATCCGCTGATGATCGAGCCCTTGATCCAGGGAAAAGCGGATGTGGTGTTTGGCTCGCGTTTCCTGGGCGGCGCGCCGCATCGCGTGTTGTATTTCTGGCATTCGGTCGGCAACCGGGCTCTCACCCTGCTTTCCAATTGCCTCACCAACATCAATCTTTCCGACATGGAGACTTGCTACAAGGTCTTCCGGCGCGAAGTGATTCAATCGATTCCGATCGAGGAGAATCGTTTCGGATTTGAGCCCGAGATCACGGTGAAAGTGGCGCGCCGAAACCTGCGTATTTATGAAGTGGGAATCAGTTACTGGGGACGCACCTACGAGGAAGGCAAAAAGATCGGATGGAAGGACGGTGTGCGAGCCTTGTATTGCCTGTTGAAGTACTCCTTCAAGGAGCCTAGGGCAAGAGCTGCTGCGCAGTCAGTTTCCGCCCCGGATCGCTCAGCCGTTTCGCGATAAAGCCCGCGTGCAGCGCGTTCCCTTTATTTATCTTATTGGTGAGTGTGTTTCTGGCGGAGCCGCCCTTTGTAGGGGTTGGAACCCTGGTTGGTCGTTCCAGGGGTCTTGCTGCCGCTCGTTCCACTGAAATTAATTGGTGGATTAGGCTTATCCTTCACGGGCTTCAGCGCGGCCGACTTTCCCGGCGTCTTCGTTCCGGCCGCTCGAGACGGCGCGACCGTCTTCTTGGTCTGATTCTCGATGGTTTGCAAATCCTTGGCGTTGGCACTGGAAGACGTTGCCGACCGGGCTGTCTTGCCCGTCGGCGTGATCGGTTTCGCCGCCTTTTCGGGGGGTGAACTCTTGACTTTGAAGGTGCTGCTTTGCTGCGCCAAGCCGCTTACGCTGATACCCGCCACTACCACCGCAACCGCCAACGAAGATCTCATCTTTGATCCCCTACCTGGAAAGCTAATCCGACGAGCCACCCTGTCGTTAGATGCACGCAGCCTGCCATCCAGAGTTCTCATCTCCTCTATGTTAAACCCGCCGCCGCCAGAAAGCACTCGTGAGAACAGAAACAAAGGTAACGGGATAGTCGGGACAACGGTTCGAGCAACCCGGCAACTATGCGCGGGATGGCAGGGGAGATGCAATATATTGCACATTGTTGTCGAGTTCCCTGGTTTCAACCGCCCCCAAAAAACTGCCCGCATTCCACCCTGCGAAACTTTAATCACACTGCACAACCATGGCGACCATCCCTGGCTCAAAGCTGCATCAGATTGGACTGCAGCTTGGTGTAACCCTGCTTCTGAGCCCACAGGTCGAGCGGGATCGCCGCCATCTCATCCACGATCGGTTCACCGAGCCCGCTCTTCGTCAAATCCACCGTCTTGATGTAACTACGGCAACTGTCGCAACCTTCCACGCGGACGTGCTTCAACTCCTCCGCCGTATACACGGGAAGCTTCGCGTGATTCTCTTCCCCGCATCCCGGACAAACGATCCGGCGGAACTCCCACTCCGCCAGACAAAATGAACACACCAGAGAACGCTGCCCGCCGTCTCCCAAGGGCCGCAGAACGCCCAGACCTGGTCTCCGTTTGCAATGCGGACACAGAAACGGCGTTGGCCCGCTCCAGCGCAAGTTTGACCGCGAACGAACGCTCACTGCATAGGGCTGAAGAAAAGCCCGCGCGAAGAAATCACTGGGCCCCGGTTGCAGTGCCCTGGTCTCGCTTCCATTCCAGAAAACCGTCAGCAATTGGAAGTGTGAATCGTCGCCGCCGTCCCGCAGCTCACGTGCCGCTTCGCGAAGCGGCCCAGGCCCGTTCTGTTCGACCACCGAAAGAAATGATCCGAATCGGCCGGCCAGTTCCGGTGGCAGCGAACGTGCAAAACCCTCCGGGTCGGATGTGACGAGTTCCCCGTAGAGACTTTCCTGAAAACGCGCAATGGTCACATAGAAGCGCAGGATTTCCGCCGCAAAGCTGTACTGGGCGCCAAGTTCCTCCGCCCGCGCGATCCGCCGCTGCCATTCGTTTTGCGCCATGCCGGATTTAGAAATACTCGGATCAGATATACATGAATTCGACATGCTCCGATAAGACCATGCTGGCGATTTTCATTTCCCGTTCTCCGATACGAACAGGCTCGACACCTGGTAGTAGGCCGTGTACGCATACGACCGCAGGTCGTCGGTGACGAAGATCTCTCGCATGGACAGCAGTCCCGTGCGATCGGCTGGCGCGAACTCCTTGAATAGCGTCCGGCGTCCGGTTGCAAGGTCGACTCGTTCGAGGCGGGAGGGAATCTCAGCGCGGCGATATGCCAGCACCGACCGCCCGTCCGCGCTCCACTGGGCTATGATGTCCGTCTCCGCGAGCCCGGGCACGGCCTGCGGGTCTCCACCTGCAATCGGGTAGAGGGAGTATTTTCCTTCAGGTCCACGCGCCAGCACCAGCTTCCCGTCCGCGGACAGCCACCCGTCGCGCATGCCTTCCGGAGTCACCGGCCGCGCGTCGCCACCAATTTCCTGTATATAGAAGCGCGTACTCTTTCCCGGCTCGTTGCCACAGATGAGCACGCTCTTGTCGTCCCGGAACCACTGGGCAGACACGTAGTTCTCGATCTCGCCCCGCTTGAGCTGCTGTGTCTCACCCGCCCCGGTGGCATAGATCACGAGCTGCGGCGGATGGGATTGGACCACGGCGAGTGCCCACTTGCCGTCGGCGGAAAGGTCGGCCGCCCATCCCTCCCCGAGGCGCACTACGGGAGAGCCGGATGTCTTTCGCAGGCACACGGCGTAGTTGGTTCCCACGCCGGTTTCGGTGAACAGAAGCGTCTGCCCGTCCTGGGAGAGAGCGCGCCCGTGCGATGTATTGAGCCAGGAGAGGTCTCGATCTTCGTTTCGATCTTCGTTTCGAGCTGCGTTTCGATCTTCGTCTCGACTTCCGTCTCGATCTGCGGCGTTGCCGGGAGTGTGGACCATCGCCGCATAGCGGTAATCCACGCGGGTCACGAGCCACCGTCCCTCGCGAGAGACGTCCTGGATCGTGAGCCCGCCGGGCGCCTGGTAGGCGATGCGCCTCTTGCCGGACAGCGTCATGCCGTAAACCGTAAAGCTGCCGCCGGCGAGGCTCGCGGAAAACAGAATCTCATCGCCGTTCGGCGACCAAGCCAGCCCGCGTTCGCTCCAGTAGCCTTCCGAAAGCACGAAGTTGTTTCCGGCGAGGTCGACGATGTTCACGGAGCCGCGGTCATCCCACTTTCGGGGGTGCTCGAAGTATGCGATCCGGTCCCCGCGCGGGGAGACGCGCACATCGCTCATGTAGCCGCTGACCTCGCGCAGCACTTTGCCGATTGGGTACTCGAGCCGATCCTTGCCCCCTACCTCGCGAATGATGGCAAGCTGCGAGCCGTCCGGCGACCAGTCGGCCTGCCGCACCCCCTCTTGGATCTCTCGCGGCGCGCCGCCGTCGAGGGGCATCCGTGCCAGCGTGCCGGTGAAGAGCCGATACCAAACGTAGTGTGCGTCAAGAAGGACAGCGAGTTCACCCTTGGACGAGACGGCGAGCAGGTGCATGCCCGGCGCTCCGAGCGGTTGCGGCTCGGGATAGTCGGGACGCACCATGAATATCTGAGGCGTGTTGCCCCAGGTCGCGGCACTGTACACGACGGTGTCTTTGTCGGCAAAGGCAGCCTGAAAAACGGCCTCGCGCCGGAAGTTCAGCTGGCGGAAGGCTAGCGGCTCGGGACCACGCCCGGAGCGTAACGCGAACAGCAGCGCGGCCGCCGCAACCGCAGCAAACACCGCGGCAACAATCCAAGCGAAACGTGGGCGAATGGCCCGCCGAACGGCGGCCACAATCGGCACTCCGATTTGCGAGCCGCCCTCCGCGATCCACCGCAGTTCCTTGCAGAGATCGCCTGCCGACTGCCAGCGTGCCTCCGGGTCCTTCGCCAGACAAACTCGGATGGTGCGTTCGAGCGCCGGCGGCGTGAGTGGCTGCGATGCACTGATCGGCTCCGGATCTTTCACCAGTATGGCCGAGGCCACGCTGAAATCGCTCTGGCCCCGAAACGCCCGCCCTCCGGTCACCATTTCATACAACACGGCGCCCAGCGAGAAGATGTCGCTGCGCGCGTCCACTTCCTTCCCTTCCACTTGCTCGGGCGACATGTAGGGCACGGTCCCGACAATCGCGCCCTCGCGCGTGACGGGATGGGCTTGCGCGCCCACATTCGTCTGCGTCGCTCCAGTCCCTCCAGCGGCCAGCGGTGGCGCCGCTTTCGCCAGGCCGAAATCGAGCAACTTAGCGCCGGATTTCGTCAGCATGATGTTGCCGGGCTTGAGGTCCCGGTGCGTCACGCCGTTGCGGTGTGCTTTGTCGAGGGCGCTGGCCAGCTGGATCCCATACTCCAGCACCTCCGCCGTTGGCAGCGGCCCCTTTTCCAGCCGCTCCCCGAGCGTCACGCCCTCCACGTATTCCATGACAATGAAGTCAACGCCGTCTTGCCGGCCGATGTCGTACAGGGTGCAGATGTGGGGATGATTCAAGCTAGAGACGGCTTTGGCCTCGCGCTCGAAGCGCTGCCGGCGCAGCGCATCGTCGGAGAGATGCGACGGAAGAATCTTGATAGCGACCGTACGGTCCAGGCGCGTATCCCGCGCCCGATAAACTTCGCCCATTCCGCCCGCGCCAAGCGGCGCAACGATCTCGTAGGGGCCGAGCTTCGTGCCAGAGGTCAGGGCCATGGATAGGGCAGATTATAGGCTTTTGAGAAGTGCCCCGGCAAAATGCACAGTTCAGACATTACGCAACGTTTCCCGATTGACGATCCTGCCACACCGGAGGTATAGTTTTCCGCGTTAACGCAGCACAAACTGGACGCTGTGGTGGGCGTCTGCAACCTTCACCTCCGTAACTTTCTGGCAAGTGCAGCACGGGGGCAACAAGATGGAGTTCTCTCGCAGGAATTTCCTCAAAGGCACGGTCCTTGGCGGCGCCGGTTTCTCCGCCCTCGGCTTTGATCTGACCCCGGTTTACGCCCAGACGGAATCCCTCAAGATTTCCCGAGCCAGCGAAACGCGCAGCACCTGTCCTTATTGTGCCGTCAGTTGTGGCGTGATCATCTACACGCTGGGCGACAAGGCCAAGAACGCGATCCCGCAGGTCGTCCACGTCGAGGGCGATCCCGACCACCCTATCAACCGCGGCACGCTCTGCCCGAAGGGATCATCGCTCGAACAGGACATTCTCAACGACCGCCGCTTGCTGAAGCCGCAGGTGCGACGTCCCGGAGCGACCGACTGGGAAGACATTTCCTGGGAACAGGCCTATAGCGAGATCGCACAGCGGGTGAAGAAGACGCGTGACGACACCTTTCTGGAGAAGGATGCGCAGGGCCGGACCGTGAATCGCTGCGAGGGCATTGCCTTCACCGGCGGTTGCACCGACACTAACGAATTTAATTATCTTGCCGTTAAAAGTATGCGCAGCCTGGGGGTCTGCTACCTGGAAAACCAGGCCCGCGTTTGACACGGCCCCACGGTCTCCAGTTTGGGGCCCACCTTCGGACGCGGCGCAATGACCAATGGCTGGATCGACATCAAGAACACCGACATGATGTTGATCATGGGCGGCAATCCCGCCGAGAATCACCCCTGTGGCTTCAAGTGGGCGATTGAAGCCAAAGTTCACCGCAATGCGAAAACCATCGTTGTCGATCCGCGCCTGACCCGCACCGCGGCAAATGCGGACATGTACGTGCAAATCCGCGCCGGCGCCGACATCGCCTTCCTCGGCGGCGTCATCCGATACGCCATCGAAAACAACCGCATCGCCAAAGACTATCTGGTCAACTACACCAACGCCTCGTTCATCATCAAAGACGGATTCGCGCTGCCGGAAGACGGTCTCTTCTCCGGATTCGATCCCGAGAAAAAGGTCTATGACAAGAAGACCTGGAATTATGAAGAAGGCGGCGACCTCGCCGGCAAAGCAGTTGTTGGATCGCCCGCGGAAAAACCAGCTCCTCCACTCGCACCGGGCGCGACGCCGCCCGCGCCCGCGCTCCCCGCGAAGATCGCGTTCGATCTCTCGCTGCAGCATCCGCGCTGCGTTTACCAACTATTGAAGAAGCAATACGAGCGCTACACGCCGGAAATGGTGGAGCGCATTACCGGCATTCCGCGGGACCAATTCCTCAAGGCCGCCGACCTGTTCACCTCCGTCCGCAAAGATGGCGACATGAAAAAAGTCGCCACCATTATTTATGCGGTGGGATGGACGCAACACAGCTTCGGCACGCAGATCATCCGCACCGCCGCCGTCCTGCAACTGCTGCTGGGCAACGTCGGACGCGCCGGCGGTGGAGTCAATGCGCTCCGCGGCCACTCCAATATTCAGGGCGCCACCGATATGGCCGGGATCTTCGACATACTCCCCGGCTACTTGAAGATGCCGAATCCCACCGACGTCGATCTGGCCGCGTATCTCAAGCGCACGACGCCGCTGCAAGCCAAGCCCGATCCGTGGGATTCGTTTAATTACTGGTCGAACACGCCAAAATTTGCCGTCTCGTTTCTGAAGGCAATGTACGGCGCAGCGGCCACCAAAGAGAACGACTGGGCCTTCAACTATCTGCCAAAGATCGACCGCAACTATTCCTGGGTGAACATCTGGAACGACATGTACGAAGGCAAGATCAAAGGCATTTTCGCCTTCGGTATGAACGGCGTCATGATCGGACCCGATTCGAATAAAAATATCGATGCGCTGAAAAAGGCCGACTGGCTGGTCGTCTGCGAGATCTATCCCGACGAGACCAGCGAATTCTGGAGGGCTCCGGGAATTACGGCCGAGGACCAGAAGAAGATCAACACGACCGTATATCGTCTGCCGGGTGCGGGCTTCGCGGAGAAAGACGGCACGTTCGTAAACTCCGCGCGCTGGCTGCAATGGAAGAACGCAGCTGTACCGCCGCCGGGTCAAGCCCGTCTCGACCAGGAAATCCTCGCCACCATCTTCTTGAAAGTTCGTGAACTCTATAAAAAAGAGGGCGGCAAGTTCCCCGACCCCGTTCTGAACGCGACATTCGCTTACACGAACCCCTACAATCCGTCACTCGCCGAGGTCGCGAAAGAACTCAATGGCAAGGCGCTCGCCGACCTCACCGACCCGAAGACGAATACGACCATCAAGGCCGGCCAGCAACTCCCAGGCTTTGCGTGGCTCAAGGACGACGGCACCACGCAGTGCGGGAACTGGATCTACTCTGGATCATGGACCGAAGCCGGCGCCATGATGCAGCGCCGTGGAACCGACGACCCGTCGGGCCTCGGCATTTATCCCAACTGGGGATGGTCGTGGCCGGCGAATCGCCGCGTGCTCTACAACCGGGCCTCCTGCGATCTCGAGGGCAAGCCCTGGGATCCTTCGCGCCGCCAGGTTTGGTGGGACGAAGCTAAGCAAAGCTGGGTGGGTGTCGACGTTCCCGATTTCAAAGTGGATTCCGCACCCAAAGATCATATGGGCCCGTTCATCATGAACCCGGATGGCATCGGACGTTTGTTCGTGCCGCTGGGTGGAATGCAAGACGGACCGTTCCCTGAGTTCTATGAGCCGATCGAAAGCCCGCTTGCCAATCTGTTGCATCCGAAACAATCCAGCAATCCGGTCGTGAAAAAATACAAGACCGACATGGACAAGTATGCAAGCACGGGCGACAAGGAATACAACGTTATCTGCACCACCTATCGCCTGACCGAGCACTATCACTACTGGACAAAGAACAATCCGATGAACGTGCAACTCGTGCCGGAGCCGTTCATCGAAGTTCCGTTCGAGCTCGCGGATCGCATGGGCATCCGCGGCGGCGAAAAAGTAAGGGTGACCAGTGTGCGCGCTCACTACATCGCGAAAGCCATGGTCACGCGCCGCATCCGGCCCATGAAGATCGATGGCAAGGAGACGTTCCAGATCGGCATCCCCATTCACTGGGGCTTCCGCGGCATAGCGGAAGATGAAGACAAGACCGCGAAGACGCTGGCGAATCAGCTGACGCCGACCGTGATCGATCCGAACGCGTTTACACCGGAGTTTAAAGGCTTTTTAGTGAAGATCGAAAAGGTTTAGTGGAGCGACGGGCATCTGGCCCGTCCTCAAGGCGAAATTAAGGCCGGGCGGGACGCCCGGCGCTCCACCGGCGATTTAATTCGTGACCGAGGACGGGAGATGGCAGACCGCAAGGCACTACAAGCCGAAATGATCTCGGGCCGTTCCACTCCCTCGCCCGGCTACGGCATGCAGCGCGACCTCGAAGTCTGCAAACTGGTAGACACCACCACCTGCATCGGCTGCAAGGCTTGCGAAGTGGCATGCGCCGAGTGGAACGATTTGCCATTCACTCCGACCACTTTCGACAACACCTACCAAACGATGCCCGAGACCAGCTACCATTTCTGGAACCTCATCAAGTTCAATGAGCACCAGAATCCGGATGGCACGATCCAGTGGCTGATGCGCAAGGATCAGTGCATGCACTGCGCCGACCCCGGCTGCCTCGCGGCCTGCCCCGCCGACGGCGCCATCGTGAAATATGCCAACGGCATCGTCGACTTCAATCAGGAAAACTGCATCGGCTGCGAATTCTGCGTTTCCGGTTGTCCTTTCAATATTCCGCGCTTCAATCCCGCGACCAAGCGCGTGTACAAGTGCACTCTCTGTTCTGACCGCGTCGGCGAGGGCTTGGAACCTGCGTGTATAAAGGCGTGTCCCACCGGCTGTCTTAAGTTCGGATCCAAGGACGACATGAAGTTCATCGCCGAGGAGCGCGCCAAACAACTGCGCGACAATTTCGGCTGGCAGAACGCCGGTGTCTACGATCCGCAATCGGTCGGCGGAACGCACGTGATCTACGTGCTCCATGATGCCACCGATCCCGAACGCTACGGCAACCTGCCGAAGAATCCGCAAATCCCGTGGAGCTACACGGTGTGGAAGACGCTGTTCAAGCCCGTGCTCGGAACTTTCGCCCTGTTCGGTCTCCTCGGCGTCCTCCTGCATCACGTGACCCATGGACCGCGCCTTTCCCAACCGGAACCGCCGAAGAAGGATGGCACCAATGGCTAGCGCGGTCGAACGGTTCGATGACAAAGCCCGCGAGACTTTCGAACACGCCGGCAAAACGACGGTCTATGGCGGAGAATTGCTGCGCCATCCCGTGTACACTCGCGTGCTCCACTGGTCGGTCGCGCTGTTTTTCTTTCTGGCGCTGTTCACCGGCTTCGGCATCTATCTTCCGTGGCTCTTCCGCTGGTTCACTCCCTTCTTCGGCGGCGGACCACTCAGCCGCATCATGCACCCCTATTTCGGCGTGGCCTTTGTCTTCTTTTTCGGATTGCAAGCCCTGAACTGGCTGGAGCCCATGATCTGGACGGCAGGCGATTCGCGCTGGATGCGCAACATAAAGCGGATCGCTAGCGGCGAAGAGAAAATGGATCCGCCCGACACCGGCTTCTTCAACGCCGGACAAAAGTTCCAGTTCTGGGAGATCGTCGCCGGCTGCGTCGTCTACCTGATCACCGGCATCATCCTGTGGGCGGGGGCAAAAACCTGCGGAAGAATTCCCGTCGCCATCAGCTACGTGCTGCACGACATCTCCGCCCTCATCATGCTCGGCGGAATCTTCATCCACATCTACCTGAGCACGATCGGTGAGCCCGGCACCTTCCAGGCGATGATTCGGGGCGCGGTAAGTGAAGCCTGGGCCTGGACCTTCCATCCCGCCTGGTACAAGCAGGTCACGGGACGCGACCCGCAGCAAGCCTGCGAAGAAGCCCGCCGCCAGATGACCGGCAGCAAACGCTAAGGCCTACTACAAACCACGAACTTCGCCAGGATTGCATGTGCGAACTTTCGCCTGACTTTGAATCGCCCTTGCGATCCAGTTCGGCAATGACTATAATGACCATTATGACTATCACGAAGCTTCGGAGTATGTTATGAATTCGCAAAGCTGGAGCGTGGCCGAAGCCAAGGCAAAATTCAGCGAAATTATCGAACGGGCGATGTCCGAGGGACCGCAGACCATTACCCGGAACGGACACACGGCGGCGGTGGTGGTTGGGGCGGAGGAATGGCAACGAAAGACAAAGCGCATCGGCAACCTGGCGGAGTTCTTTGCGGAATCTCCGCTGCGAGAATCGGGTGTGAAGATCCGCCGGCTCAAGCAACGGCCCCGTAAGATTAGTCTATGAGCTCTAGAATCATGAGCTCTAGAATCATGAGCTCTAAATCTATGAGCTTTCTCTTGGATACAAACGCGGTTTCCGAATGGGTCAAGCCGCGACCCAATCGCGGGCTCATCGGTTGGATGGAATCGGCCGATGAAGACCGGATCTTCATCAGTGTCGTCTCGTTAGCAGAACTACATTACGGTGTGGAGCGCATGGCAGCGGGCCACCGTCGAAGCCGGCTTGAGCAGTGGTTACAGCATGAATTGCCATTGAGATTTGAGAGCAGAATCTTGCCCGTGGACAGCAATGTCGCGGAGGCTTGGGGCCGGACGGTGTCACGCAGCGAGGCGGCGGGACGTCCGATCGGCACAATGGACGCCTTCCTAGCGGCAACAGCAGAAACCCATCAACTGACGCTGGTGACTCGCAACGTTTCAGATTTTCCGCTGCTTAAAGCGGTTCTCAATCCCTGGACTTAGGGGCCGCCTAGCGCTTCGCGCGCACAGCAGAAACCTCCGTATTCGCTCGGCTGAAGGCGAACTGCAGCTTCCATTCCCCCGCGCCAGATTCACCCGCTTGTGCCGGAGAAAACTTCCAACCCCGGGCAGCCTCCAGGGCGAGGCGCGAAAAATACTTGCTCGGCCCGGCGGATTCGAGCTCCGCTTTCGCCACATTGCCCGCCGCATCCACTTCGACCTTCACCCGAACCCTGACCTTGCCTTGAATCGTGCGGCGTGCGCCAGGCGAAACCTGCGGCATCACCCGCAGTACAACACCAGTCTGATCAGCAGTCGCAGACGCCTTTTCATCACCGCCCGCCTTCGGCGTCGCCCTCTCAGCCTTCACCTTTCCCGGCGTCGCAAGGCTCGGCTTCGGCTTCGGCTGCGGCTGTGTCGGTGCCTGCGCCGACTGAGAGTTTTCGGCCGCCTGCTGATCTTGCGTCGATCGAATCTCCGCCGGAGGGCTCGACGGTTTCGGTCTTGCAATCAAGAAAAAGCCAACCGCAATGACTGCCGCTAATCCCAGCGCGTAAGGCCATTTTGCCGATGCCTTTCGCTCGCTCGAGATCGCCGGCACAGCCGCCGCCTTCTCAGTCCGAGCTGACGTTGGCACTGGCCGCGCCCCTTCCACCTTATCCGATTCCAAACGAGCAGCGATCTCCGCGACCGTCCATCGCTTTGCCGAATCGACCTGCAAGCAGTGCGTTGCGATTTCGCGGAATGGTTCCGGGACGGCCGCCGGTAGTTCCGGCGCGCTCGGCCGTGCGCGATCCCAAGCCGGCAAGCGCCGCGTCAGCGCCTCCACCAACGTCATACCCAACTGCCAAACGTCGGCAGCCGTCGAAGCCGCTCCCGTCGCCGCTTCTGGCGGATCATAGGCACCCGCCTTCCCGGCGCGTTGGCTCCTGTCCCCCGCCGCCACCAGAGCGTCGCTTGATAGCTTGACCCGGTCCCCAATGGCCAGAATATTCGACGGTTGGATGTGACCATGAACAAACCCATTGTCGTGCACATATTGCAAAGCCCGCAGAATCGGCGGGAGCATCCCGCGTGTTTCCTCGGCCGTCAGAGCGCGCTCCGGAAGAATCTGCGAGAGATTCTCCTCCGCATACTCCTCCACGACATAAATGTGCGATGTGCCATCCAGCCCCGCCTCGAAAATACGAATCAGATTCGGATGGCTTAGTTCGCGGGCCGCTTTCCATCGCAGAAGTTGTTTCTCCGCATCGGCCGGGTCGGCGGGAATCAATTTGATGGCGGCTTTCTCGGATTCGCCCGCACCACCCTGCGTAACGGTAAGGTACACAGCGCTGTGATCGGAACCGCCCAGGTAGCTTTGTAACGGAAATCTCCCATCGACGGCGCGGCCCTCCCATCGTCTAGCAGTCTCGCTCATATCGTCTCGCTCCTATCCGGAGCCTCGATAGCTCGCTATTGTATGCGACCGAGCGCGAAACCGGCTAAAGCGGGCCACGCGGAAGTTCACGGGATCGCGGTGTGCGCTTCCACAAAATTCTTCACGGCACTTTACAATATCCGCATGGCTACCATCCCCGCCGAAATCCGCGGCCAGCATTACATCAGCCTCGCCACCTTCCGGAAAAGTGGCGTCGCCGTGTACACGCCCATCTGGTTTGCCGAGGACGACGACAAACTCTACTTCATGACCAATAGTAAATTGGGAAAGTGCAAGCGCATCCGCAACAACCCGCAAGTCAAGATCGCGCCTTGCACCATCCGCGGGAAAATTACCGGCCCGGAATTCCCGGCTACGGTTCGCGTAATGCGCCCGGAAGAGTTCGCTCACGTCCGCCGGTTGATCAACGCAAAATACTGGCTAGCGCGGCTCCCATTCTTGTGGCGCAACACCGACACCTACATAGAGATCACGCCCGCATCCGCATGAGTCAACCAACATGAACCCCAACTTCGGCACCGGGCCTTCCGTCGATGCGGCGAGTAGTGTCCTAATTCGGGAAGGCAGGACAGTCTCCTGCAACGCATGACATTTACGCTACCTGCTCCACCCTGTTACCATCGAAGGTTGTTCAAAGCCCTGCTTATCTTTTCTTAGGCAAGCAAATTTCTTTTGGAGGCACCATGGCGGTAAAAGTTGGCA
>Ga0074044_10002395_pt1 | contig 16425 bp, 17 predicted proteins | sample BogForMeECP23OM1_FD_94443 | JGI IMG/M metagenome (GOLD analysis project Ga0074044, IMG submission 94443) | Bog forest soil microbial communities from Calvert Island, British Columbia, Canada - Bog Forest MetaG ECP23OM1 | ecosystem: Environmental > Terrestrial > Soil > Wetlands ...
AGTTGGGCTTTGTTTCTGGGCGCGATGATGACGGGAGTGGTGGTCACGGCGCCACTCAGCGATCGCGTCTTCCACGCCGGCGCTACGGGCTATGGTTGGTTGAACGGGGGATGGGGTGTGGGCGCATTTCTGAGCGCGCTTTATGCTCCGGCGCTGATCGCGCGATTGGGAGCGCGCGGGGCGATCGCGATATCGATGCTACTGCTGACTTTTACCATGGCGCTTGCGCCGTTTTCGCCCTGGCTGGCGATGGCCGTATTGCTTTATGGGCTGATGGGATCGGCTCGGGGCGTCAGCGGCGTGGCCATGAATACGAGTTTGATGGAGCAGGTTCCTCCGCATTTCATGGGACGGGTTCAGAATAGTTTTTATTTCTTTGGGACGTTTCTGCAGGTGGCGCTGGGGCTGACGGTGGGGTGGATCGCGTCGCGGATCAGCCTGGCGGCGGGGTTTGGCGTGATTGCCGCGGTGTATGCGGTGGCGTTTGGCAGCGCGTGCTGGCCGATTCGCGCGCGGAAGGCTGTGGCTGCGGCGGCCGAGTAGCGAGTCGGCGAGCCCACCCTAACGTCGCAAAAAACGCGACGTTAGAATGGGGCACCCACTGTTGTTCCTATTGCTGATATTCTTTCTCTTCTTCACGGGAGATTTCATTCATGTTTGAGGATTTGAAGGGGCGGACGGCGGTCGTTTTTGGGGTGGCTAACAAACGCTCGATCGCTTGGGCAATTGCCCAAGGATTGCACGCGGCGGGGGCGAACCTGGCCATCACTTACCAGAACGAGCGGATGGAGATGGAAGCCAAGGACCTGATTCTGTCGCTGCCGGGCGCGGAAGGATTCATGTGCGATGTGTCGAACGATGCGGCGATTGCGGGGCTGTTCGAAAAACTCAAGGAGCGCTACGGCAAGCTGCATGTGCTGGTGCACAGCGTGGCGTATGCTCCGGCGGAAGAACTGAAGGGCGACTTCGTGAACACGACGCGCGAAGGTTTTCGGGTGGCGCACGATGTGAGCGTGTATTCGCTGATCGCGGTGTGCCGGGCGGCGGCTCCGCTGATGGAGGACGGGGGCAGCGTCATCACCATGACTTATTACGGCGCGGAAAAGGTTGTGCCGCACTACAACGTTATGGGCGTGGCTAAGGCGGCGCTGGAATGCACGGTGCGGTATCTGGCGCAGGATCTGGGGCGGCGGAAGATTCGCGTCAATGCGATATCGGCGGGGCCGATCAAGACGCTGGCGGCGCGCGGCATCTCCGGCCTGGGAGACATGCTGAAAGGGCACGCCGAGCGCGCGCCTCTGCAACGCAATGTGGAAGTCGGCGAAGTGGGCAGCGCCGGCGTGTTTCTTGCGTCCGATGCCAGTTCGGGTATCACGGGAGAGACTATCTACGTGGATTGCGGATACAACATCATGGGGTTCTAAGAAGATTGCAGAGGTGAGAGGTCAGATTGCAGAGGTGAAAACCTAACCCGAAGGTTCCTACCTCTGCAATCTGACCTCCGACTCGAACCTTACCAGACTGGTTCCTCCGGTGCTTTTGACAATTTTTTGACAGAGTCCGGGGGGGACAAGAGGTAATCTTAGGTTCTATGAAGTACTCGTGGATTCTCTGCCTTTGTGCGTGGCTGACTTTATCGGTGACTCCCTGTTTTGCGCACCATATGGCGGTGGTGGTCAATAAGGACAACGGCGTTCAGAATGTTACCTCCGCTCATCTGGCCAAGATTTTCAAAGGGGAAGTGAAGAAGTGGCCCGACGGCAAGAATGTGGTGCTGGTGCTGCACGGGGCTTCGCCGGACGAAATGGTCACGCTGGAGCATCTGACCAAGATGAGCGAGGCGGAGGTGAAGGCGCTGCTCGCCTCGCATCAGGATTCGATTCGGACGGTGGGATCGGATGCGGATGTGATCGATACCGTGGCCGCGAATCCGGGCGCGATCGGGTTTGTGGAAGAACGATCGATCACGGATCGCGTGGGTGTGGTCAAGGTGGACGGTAAACTGCCGATGGAATCGGGGTATCTGCCGCATTAGCAGTCGCCCTCAAGGGCTAACGCCTGCATTGAAACATAATCACAGTTAAAGCATCGAGTGCAATCTGCCGATTGCGCAGTTATGGGGCAGAGGGTGAACATAGAGGAACGCGTGTCGCCCTCGACACGGTTCTGGCAGTCGCTGTTCCGGGGTTCCGCATTCCGGACGGTAGAAGTCGCACCGCCTCCCGCCGACCCGCTCCGTTGCGAAACACCGGTGCTGCGCCATGCCGAGATCGCCACCGTGTACAGCGGCCAGCGCGTGGCTGGCGATTTCTATGAATTCCGGAGGGTGGGGCCTTCCCGCATGCTGTTCGTGCTGCTGGATATGGCCGGCCTGCGGGCGGACACGCGTGAAATCCTGACCGCTGTGCAGAAGACGTTTCGAACTCTGGCACCCGAGCTTTTCTGCACCGAGGACTTTAACGAAAGCGACGCCATGATCAAACTGTGCCACGCGATGAACCGCACCATTCTGTGCGGCGGTCTGCGCAGCTGTCCGGCGTTCCTTGGTTGCTACAACGAAGATCTGGGGACGGTGTGTTACGCCAATGCCGGCCACACTCCGGCGCTGCTTCGGGATCACGCGGGAATCACACTGCTCGCGGCCACCGGGCTGCCACTGGGTTTGTTCTCGCACACGACGCAGAGCGCGGCGATCTGTCACCTGGTGCCCGGCTCGGCTCTGGTGGTTGTCTCACGCGGGTTGGTGGAAGTAGACCGCCTCGAAGAGGACAGCCAGACTACGGAATTCGGACTGGACGGGGTGCAGCGCAGCCTTCAGGACACGAACGAACTGGGCGCGCACGACTTGTGCCTGAGCGTGCTACGGGCAGCTCGGGAGTTCACACCGGCGACGGTCACACAAAACGATCTGACGGCGCTTGCGCTGGTGCGGAATGAGTCCCATTATGTGGCTTGAAACCTGCGAAGGCTACAGACTTGTCCCGGGAACTGCCGTGTACCAGCCCTGCTTCAGGAATTGGTCGATCGAGCGTTCCTGGATACCTTCCTGCACACGAAGTTCGTCATTCAGAAAATGGTAGAAAAGACTTCCGGCGCTGCCTGCACCAGGCTTCTCAATGCGGTCGATGCGAATGCGATTGCCGTCGCGATCGGCGCAGATTAATCCCACTTTCAGATCTGACTCGGTGGCTTTCCTGATGGTCGCTTCGCCTCCCGGGGACGTTACACAGGTTGAGTGCTGGTATCGGGGACTAGTATTTTCCGTGAAATATCGCCTGATTGACGTCCGGCCAAAACTCTTTGAACACGTTGAACACGCCGTCCAAGCCCACCTGCGTTCCCCAGCGCTGATAGGTTTTCACCCAGGGGTTGTATTGTGCCGGATAATACCAGTTGCCCAGGCCTGCGGCCGCTCCGGCCCCCACCACCTCCGACAGATTGAAGGTGCTCTTTCCCGAGTTGGCCTTGGTAACGAACAGCCGACTTACGGCATAACCGGTCCGCTTAACGAATCCGCCTTTGCCCATGGTGTAGTATCTCGGATCTTCTCTCGTCGCCGCCGGCACGATCGCTTCCGTCATGTAGTTCTCAATGGCACCGTCGAGAAAGACGTGCCAGTAGTATTTCCCGAAGCCCTCAGCGCCCTGCCCAAACGACGGTTCCGACTTGCCGGCCATGTCAACTCCCGCTAGCGCTGCCACGAAAATGAAATCGGAGTAGTCGAACGTATCCTGGGTCGCCAGCCACATTTCACTCTTGAAACTCAGCGGAGGCAGATGCGTGTTAGCGCTGACCGCACGAAAATTGGGAACGATCCACAGAATTCTCTTGTTTTGCTTGCCATACTGTTCATTGGGGTTATTTGGCTTTGTGGGGCTGACGTTGGGCATCGGCGCATCTGGCAGAGAGGATTTTCCATCCGTCGTTGCGCTCGCTGACTGCGGCTCCTGGGTGGGCAGCGAAACCTCATCCATCGCCCAGCCTACGGTTGCTTCCTGGGACTGTTCCGGCGCGCTCGTTGATCCCTGGACCTGAGCAGACGCAATTGCCGACGTTCCCGCCAACGCTACCGCCATGCAAAACAAACAGATCGCTTTCAAAATTTCCCCCGCACATTTGTATTATCCCTTTCGGGCCGGCCTGCTCGGATCTTCAAGCCTTTGCTGCTGATCGCTAAAAATTTGGATTCTGCAAACCGGCGTTTGGATGCACCAGACTGTGCGGGAAGAAATGAGCAAATGTGAATTCCGGATGAGAAACGGTCAATCTCCTGTCGTTGCTTTAACTTTCTCCAGGTGACGGGCGTGTCTCCTCTGCAGATATCCATGAATATCGGGCCAAAACTCTTTCAGCTCATTGCCGAAGGCATCGAGGCCCATCTGCGTTCCCCAGTTGTTGAGATTCGCGTAGGCATTCCGGTCGTTGGCGGGATAATAGACATTGGAAATGGCAATCGCGGTTGCGTTGCCGGCAAACTCGGGAATGTTGAACCGGTGAGCGCCGGAGTCTGTTCTGGCAACGAAAATACGGCTGATGGCATAACCAAAGCGATGCCCGAAAGAGCCCCTGCCCAATCGATAGTAGCGGGGATCTATTTTCAGAATTGAGGGGTAAACGCCGCCGACCATGATATTGCCATCCACCTGATCGGCGAAAGCCGCTCCATACCGCTTCGCATATCCCTTCGCTCCCTGTCCGAACGCTGGATCGGAATTATTCGCCTGGCGGATGCCCGCCACAATACCCACTATCGTGAATTCATAAGGGTCGAAGGAGCCCTTGGCTGCCATGGCGAATTTGTCTTTCCAGGAGACTGGCGGCACTTGCGACTGACTATCCACCGTCAAGTAGTTCGGCATCACGTAAAACATCCGGTCGTCCTTCTTTTTCTTCGTATCTTCCCGGACTGGGCCGCTCGGATCCTGAGCATTACTCTGGGTAGAGGGCTGGTCTCCGGGTTTGTCCTGCTTCGGAGGGTTGGTCGCGGTCTGCTGGGCGGATTGGGTAGGGTCCGGTGTTGGAGTCTGTGGGGAGCTTTGACCCGCGCAAAAAGTCGCAGATGATAAGGCCAATGCGCTGAGCAGGCCTAGACGTATCGAATGGCTTAGCTTCAAGTTGATGATGGCTCCAGGTCAGTGAATTGAGATGCGCGCGGGTCTGATGAGTCCTATATAGTCCACCCAATGTCACCAATCCAATGGACTCAATGCCTGATCACTAGGATTCTGCGCTCGTTTTCCCCCACCCCGTCGTCTTCGGGTCTCACCAGGGTAATTTCAACGTTCTTATCGCGTTCAAAGCGCGGGAACTTCTCTCCCCACTCTATCAGTAGGATGCAGTTTGGGGCGAGCAGGTCGTCGAGGCCGAGGGTTTCCAGGTCGCGCTGGGTATCGATGCGGTAGAGGTCAATATGGTAGAGGGTGGCGCGGGGCCCGCGGTATTCGTGGATTAGGGTAAAGGTGGGGCTGGTGACGTCGTCGGCGCGAGCGGCTTCGAAGCCCTCAGCGATACCCTTGACCAGGGTCGTCTTTCCCGCCCCCAGGTCGCCGCGGAGCAGGACGATGAGCGGCCGAAGCGGGAGCGGAGGAGACAGTTCGGCGGCAAGCTTCCGGCCGAAGGCGATCGTCTCCTCGGCGGAGTGAGTGATGGTGTGGCTGGTCATCTCTGGCTGGTCATCCCGGAGGGTTCAGTATAGCGAGGAACAGCGAACTACGAGGTGCGAGATGCGAGCAAACAGGGTTGCGCGCGGCTCGTAGCTCGGGATTAGCGCCGACACCCTGGCTTCAGAACCCTGACCGGGTCTGAGGGCGCTCGGAAACGGGGTCGAGGAAAGTACGGTCCAGAGCGGAATCGAGAGACATGCGGAGCTTGCGCTCATCGTCGTCGGCCAGGGCTATGAAGCGGAAGGGCTGAAGGCACGCGCTCTGATACTTGCGCGTTGGGTGCAACATTTCGGCCATACCGCAGATGGCGCCCGAACGGGTGTGGAAAGCGATTTCGACGAAGTCTCCGGTGGAAAGCTCATGCTGCAACTGCAGCAATCCGCCGGTGATGGAAATGGACTGGAGTTTTGCGCGCGTCCGCTGACCGCCTTCGGCCATGACCGCGGCCGTGATCGATCCGTTAAGTTGTACTCTGGGTGAACGCCGGTTGACATTGCTTTGGGGGAAGTGAGTCATAGCCAGCTAAACTATGCCATGCTCGGGGCGGTTGGGGGAGATTACCAAAGCGCCTGTACACGAGCGTATGCTGGAGAAACAGGGCCAATTGGGCGGTTCCGCCGGCGAGTTTATGGTAATAACGCCAGTAACTTTTCTGGTTTGCCACTGGAGAGTACCTTTGTGCAGTAGGGCATTGATAAGACAAAGCTTGCGCGATGTGAGGCGTTCATAGATATGGGTATGGCTAAGGGGTCAAAACTACAGTTTGCGGTGGCGGCGGTTTGTGTGCTGGGAGCCTTGCTGACGGGTTGCTCGCGGGACCCGAACGTGCGCAAGCAGAAGTACCTGGAGAGCGGCCAGCGCTACTTCGACAAGGGGCGGTACCGGGAGGCCGCGATTCAGTTTGAGAACGCGATTCAGGTTGATGCGCGCTTCGCGGACGCCCACTACATGCTGTCAGAGACGGAGATGAAGCTGGGGGACGGAGGAGCGTACCGCCAGGAACTGGAGACCACGATCCAGGTAATACCGCCCGATACGAACGACCCGCACTTGTTGAAGTTGCTCTATGCGGCGCGCCTTGACTTGGCCAACCTGCTGATTCTGGCTCACAACTTCGAGGAAGGCAGGGGCCCCCTTGATCAAGCAAAGCACGAACTGGGAGGAGCGAAGGAGCAGTTGGACTGGCTGGAGAAGAACCAGCCTAACCCCAACAGCGATTTCTACATCGCGCGGGCCAACTACGACGCCAGTACCAATAACACGACCGCTGCGCTGGCAGACATGCAGAAGGCGCTGCAACTGGATCCCGGGCGTTCCGACTCTTATCTGAGTCTGGCCATGCTCGAGATGCACGGGGAACAGTGGGACGCAGCCGAGGCGAGTTTCAAGAAAGCGGCTGAACTCAGTCCCAAGTCCACGAATGCTCAGGTCTCGCTGGGGAACTTCTACCGGACTCGCGGGCGATTTCCGGAGGCAGAACAGTGGTTCCGGCAAGCGATTACGAGCGCACCCGACGATCCCAGCCCCAGGCTTTCACTGGCCAGCTTGTACATGGCGGAGAACAAGTTCGACCAAGCCGAGGAATTCCTGCGCCAGGCGAAGAAGGATTTCCCGACGAATTCCGTGGGCTACCGCATGTTGGGCGACTTCTACTTTGCCAATAATCAATTCGATAAGGCCACGGCGGAGTATGCGGCGCTCTATCAGGCCCATCCCAAGGACATGGTGGTGAAGGAGAATTATATTCAGCTGCTGATCCTGACCGACCAGGTGGGCGATGCGCGCAAGCTGGATGATGAAATTCTGAAGGCCAGGGCGGATGATCAAGTCGCCCAGGTCTACAAGGGCGAGATCGAGATTCGCACCGGCAAGGCCAGCGACGCCGTCAATACGCTGCAGGCGGTGCTGAAGAATGATCCCGATAACGCGGTGGCGCATTACCAGCAGGGCCTGGCATTCGAACAACTGGGCAACGTCAGCCGGGCCGAAGCAGAGTGGCGCGATGCGGTTCGACTGCGCCCTGAAATTGTGGAAGCGCACCGGGCGTTGGCGGGCGTTGCCGTCCACCGGCGTGACGCCGCGGGGTTGGCGAAGGAAGCGGATCAGATCATTGCGTTGCAGCCCGGCGCTCCGGACGGATATCTGTTGCGCGCGGTGGCCGACATCGATCGCAAACAGTTCGCAGCGGCGGATGAATTTATTAAGAAGTCACTGGAAAAGCAACCCAACAATCCTGCCGCCTATGTGCAGTTGGGCAACCTGCGGATGGCGCAGAGCCAGTTTGCGGAAGCACAAAAATCGTACCAGCAGGCGCTGGACCAGGATCCGAATTCCAGCGAAGCACTGGGCGGCGTGCTTAACGTTGACCTGATACAGAAGCAGCCGGATAGGGCCATTGCGACGGCCAAGACACAGTTGGCCAGGTATCCGAAGAATGTCGGGTTTCACATCCTGCTGGGTCAACTTCTGATGGAACAGAAAAAGGATCTGGCGGGGGCGGAACAGGAGTTCAAACAAGCCACGGACTTGGACCCGAAAAACACGGAGGCGCTGGTTAAGCTGGGCATGGTGCAGAACCTGCGCGGCGCGACGGATCAGGCGCTGCAAACTTATCTCGCTGGGGCGAAGACTAATCCCAGGGAGATCGCATTCTACCTGCTGGCAGGCGGCATCTATGAAAACAAGCAGGATTGGGAGCACGCGCAACAGCAGTACAAGAAGGTGCTTGAGATTCAACCGGAGAACCCGCTGGCCTCCAACAATTTGGCCTACGTGATGCTGCAGCAGGGGGGCAATGTGGACCTTGCTTTCACCATGGCGCAGACGGCGCGGCGTCAGCTTCCCGACAATGCGAACACTGCCGACACGCTGGGCTGGGCGTTCTACCACAAACACGTCTACACGTCGGCGATTACCTTGTTCAAGGAAGCGGTGAAAAAGGAGCCGGAGAGCGCACTGTTCAACTACCACCTGGGACTGGCGTACGCCAAGAATGGACAAGGGGCGCTGGCGAAACAACAACTGGACCGCGTGAGGAGGATCAATCCGCAGTTCCCGGATGCTGACAAACTGCAACAGGCGCTGGACGAAGTGAAAGGATGACGAAGTGAAAGGGCAGCGAGCTATTTGGCCGCATGCCTGAGACGGGGCTAGCCCCGTCTCTACACCGGCAGTTCTTCCTGCATCCATCCGCCGGTGGCTTCGAGCTTGGGCTCGGTGGCGAGATCCAGAATTAGCTTTTCGAGGATCAGCCGTTTGCCCGGAGGATTCGAGCGCAGCGCCAGATCGGCTTTCGCCACCAGACGAATGGCGCGCGTCAGTTCCCGCTTCGATTTGTAGCGTCGCGCCTGGCGGATGATATCGTCGGCGGCGAATGGCGGCACACGAAAGCCTTGCCACAATGCCGCCCACAGCATGCGCTGGTCGCGCACGTTGCGCTCCAGGATGACGAGCATCTGACGAAAAGTCTTGGCCAGCATGTAGAGATGTCCGATGGCGGCATCTTCGCCGTCTCCGGCTGAAAGCAGCGCATCGAGAATTTCGAGGGCGCGCGCGCGGTCTTTGGAGGAAATCGCATCGGTCAACTCATAGAGCGAGCGCTGTTTCGCGGCCAGCACCATGGTCTCGACATCGCCGAGGGTGATTTTTTTCTTTTCGCCTACGTAGAGAATCAGCTTCTCCAGTTCGTTCGACACCATCATCATGTCGCCGCCGAGGGCATCCACTAATTCGCGGGCGCCGTCGGCGTCCATCTTGACCGCACGCGTGGCGCAGTACTCGCTGATCCAACGAACGGCTTCACCCTCTTCGACGCGCGACAGTTCCACGATGCCGCAAAACGGACCCAGGTCTTCGCGGATTTTCTGGTAGCGGTCCTTGTCGGTCATCTCCATGCGGCGGGCGTCGGCGGGGATGCTGATGTGATCGGCAACGAAAACCAGGAGCGCATCGGGATTGGGATTCTTGCAGTAGGCTGCGATGGCCCCTATCTTCTCTTCGTTCGAACCGCGGCCAAACAGTGTCTTCACGCCGCGCACGAAGAACACCTGAAACGGCGCCATCAGCGAAGGAGTGCGGGCGCGGTCCAGGACTTCGTTCAGCGAAGTCTCTGCGAGGTCGAATTCGAACAAACCGAAGTCGCGCAAGTCGGGGGCCACCAGGTGCTCAAGCACGGCGTCGCGGCAGCGTTTGCGAAAAAATGCTTCATCGCCCACCAGCACATAAGCGGGCTTCAGCTTGCGCGACTCAAGTTCGGAGAGAAAGCGGTCGGCCTGATTGAAGGCGCGCATTTCAGTAGGCCTCCAGGATATTCGCTACCAGGGTGCGCGCGAAATCGCGCGACAGGCGATCGACGGCCGGAGAATCTTCCTGAAAGAAACTGGGAAGGTCGCTCGATATTTCGTATTGCTCGTGAAAAAGATAAGTAGGGTTCTCGAAGAGAACCTTGCCCTGACGATCGGTCAGGGTCACCTGAATGCTGACGGTGACCAGGGCGCTGATGGCGCGCCCGGTGATGGAATCGTAGGCCATCGGGCTAGCCGACGCGGATAGAACTGTCGCCTTCAGTACCGCATCCGCGTCGCCGGTGGCTTCGTGGAGCACATGGTATTGCGTACGGGCGTTGAATTCGCGGACCACGGCGTCGGTGAGCAGTTGCTCGATGCGGAACGTCTGACTGTGACTCACGAAGCCGGGAATGGCGACGGTGTGGATGTTCTGCGGCAGTTCGATCGCATTTCCGGCGCGGTGGTAGCCGCAGCCGGACGCGGCCAGGCCGACTGTGAGGGCAACGGCAGCGGCCCAACTGCTGGTGGCCCGCCAGATCATCGAATCCCACATCATTGAATCTGACCCCGGGGGCGGGATGCGGTCATGGCCTCGGCGCATTCGACGGCGGTCAAAGCGGCAACGCGCAGATTGTCAGTAGTTGCCCAGAGCCACACGCCGTTCTTGTGATTCGCGTCGATGGCGATGGAGACCAGGATATCGCCCTGACCAGCGGCGCTTACGTTGGTGGGCGTATCCTCCGGGCTGCCGCTTACAACCACGTGCTCTCCCGCCAAGGCAGCGGAAAAATCTGCGATCGCGACTGGCTTCTCCATCTCCAAGTAAACCGAAAAGCCGTGGCCATGGAAGACGGGGGCCTGCAGCACCTGGAGCGCGGGCTCGGCGGCGCCGCGGGCAATGTGGCGGTAGTGCCTCCGGATGCGCTGCGACACGGCGTCCAGCGCCAATTCAGATCTCTGTCCGTAGCGTGCCGCCATGTTGAAGGCTACCTGAATGTCGTATACATTCTTCGGCAATTCCTGGAAGGAGAGCAGATTCACGGTCTGCTCGTGCAGCTCGTCCATACCCTTCTGGCCGTTCTCCGATGCCGGTTCAAACACGGTCGCGACCATGCGTTCGATTTTGCCAGCCTTCGGGCTGGTCTTCTCGCTGCGCAAGGCAAGCAGCGCCAGGACCGTAGCCGCCGGATGGGCCACGACCACCGGGCCCGGCTGCAACTCCGGGGCGATGGGCTGGCCGGTCTGGCGCTGGATCCAGGGCGAGCGGATGGATGCTCCCGCCTCATCTTCGAGCGCGTAAGTGAGATCCACGATGGTGTCGCCCAGGTCGCGTGCCGCCTTCCAGTTATTGCGGGTAGAGCGCGGGTCGGAAGCGAAAAAGGCAAAGTCCACGCGCTCGAACTGTTCGGAGCGGATGCTCTGAATGAAGTTCATCTCGTCGCCGACCGCTTCCAGTTGGCCGAGAGACTCCTCGTCGTCGAGCAACCGGACATCGACGGCAGGGAAATTTCGTTCGCGCAGGATTTCGGCGATCTCTTTTCCTTTGAGTGAGGCCGCGCCGACGATGGCCACACGATAAAGGTTGGTGGCGCGGGCATCAGACTGAGCCTGCGAGGCGGCGGATTTCGACACGGGAGGCTTCGGAAGGGGAGGCTTGGAAATGGGACTCATGGAGTGTGAGATGCCTCCCGGTACACCGGAGGTGCAGGCGGACTCTTGCGGTGAAAGATCCACTGCAGACGCCACAGGACGCCGGAAGCCATGTATAAAATTGCGATCACAAAAAGCGCGGGACGGGAGAAGAACCAGATCGACGCGCCTACGATACCAAACAGCACAACCAAGCGAAAAGGATGACGCGATCGAAAATCGATATCCTTGAAGCTGTAGAAACGCCAGGTGCTGACCATCAGATAACCGACGACGACGACCATCATCAACCAGCTCATCGCGGTCCACCAGGAAGTTATGGGCGCCCCACCGGAGTAGTGGACCATGGCCGCAATCACTCCCGCCCCAGCCGGGATCGGCATGCCCACGAAATATTTCTTGCCCGGACGGCCTGGGTTCGACGGCTCCGGGTTCTTCGCAATGTTGAAGCGCGCCAAGCGGCTGGCACCTGCGATGAGGAAGGCGAAGCAGGCTACCGAGCCCAGTTCGGTCATCTTCTGACGCAGCTCGGGCGCAATGACCATGGGCAACAGATGAAATCCCCACATCCATGCGAGCAGTGCCGGGGCAACGCCGAAGGTGATCACGTCGGCCAGCGAATCGAGTTCCCTGCCAAAGTCGCTGGAGGTGTTGGTCATGCGCGCGATGCGGCCGTCCAGACCGTCGAACAGCACGGCAAAGCCAATAGCCATGGCGGCGTAGTCCAGGTGCCAGGTTTCGCCGGAACTGCCATGCACGGTCTGGAGAATGGCGTAGAACCCCGCAGCGATGTTTCCGGTAGTGAACAGCGAGGGCAGTATATACATGCCCTTGCGCAATTTTCCGCGCGGACGGTCGGATTGACGACGACGTGGCTCTAGCTCGTCCATATCAATTTCCGTGAGCCTCCCGCTCGCCGGCGGCGCCGGCATGAACTGGCGGCGCGACTGGCAAGAGAGCAAGTACGGTCGCTCCGCCCTTGACGCGATCGCCGGGCTTCACCTGGATGGTGGCATCGCGATCGAACAGAACATCGACGCGCGATCCAAACTTGATGAGACCAACGCGTTCGCCGCAGGCTACGTGGTCTCCCACTTTGAAGTTGAAAACGATGCGGCGGGCGATCAGGCCGGCGATCTGTTTGAATATTACGGTATGGCCGTCGCCTTCGACGGTGACGATGTTCTGCTCGTTCTCCTCCGCCGAGTGGCCTGACATGGCGTTGAGGAACTTGCCGCGCTGATAGCGCACGTCGCGGATCACGCCGGCGATCGGCGAGCGGTTCACGTGTACATCGAAAACGCTGAGAAAGATGCTGATGCGGTGTTGTGGAGATCCACTGGCAGTCACCACCGAAATAGCGGTCACCTTGCCATCCCCGGGAGAAACGACGGCTCCGGGCAGAGTGGGGATCTGGCGCTCGGGGTCGCGGAAGAACCACAGAAAGAAAGCTGCCAGCAGTAAAACCGGAACAGCGTAGGGCCAGGACGCGAGCCACGCGATCGCGCCCGCCGCCAGAAGGCAGCCCACACCGTAGAAGTAGCCGTCACGCACCATGGGAATTCAGAATGATTAATGATTATAGAGCGAGGCTGCGGCATTCTACATAACCGCAATATAAAAAGGCGCTTCAGAGGCGCCTGACACGGAGACGGGGCCAACGCCCACGGTTCGCGACCCTAAACCTCGGGCCAACTGCTCAGAACGGTCGGTCGCGGCTCGGCTGACCCAAGTTCGGCCCGGCGGTCTCGGCTAGTCCAGTTCGGTCAGTCTAGGCAGACTGCCGATGGAGCTGCTGCAGGCTCTGCATCTGGTCTTTGAGGCGCAGCTTTAGTTTCTTCAGCCGCACTTCTTCCAGTTTTTCGTCATCGGTGAGGTATCGTTTCTGGGTGAGGGATTCGAGTCGTTGGGAGTATTGCGAGTGCTCCTGAGCCAGCCGCTGGATCTCATCCTGGCCGGTCAGGAGTTGGTCTCTTGGAGTCAGCATCCTTGCTAGACCTCCTGATTTTTGTTACTGCACTGCTAAAAAGTAGCACAGGGTCGGGGCGGGTTCAATGAGATTTCATAGATTAATTTCCACCGTGGCCAGGGGGCCCTGGAGTACGAAAGTTGCACAGGAACCAGTGCAGAAACTCGCGGGCTTTTCGGTTGTTTTTCAGCGGTGTTAGCTTAATGTCAGCGGCCGAAGCGAAGCGCGTACAGAATCGCATCTTCCACCGGATCCCTGTAATACAACAGCCGCCGGCCGACTTTGCGAAATCCGTGTTTTTCGTACAGACGGCGAGCCGGCAGATTCGATTCGCGGACTTCGAGCAGAATTGCTGACGCGGCATCGCCCTTCGCACGGTGAATCAACGCGCGCACCAGCTCATTAGCGATGCCGCGGCGGAGTAACTCGGGGGATACTGCCACATTCTCGATCTCCCACTCGCCCGCGATCGCTTTTGCGCAAAGAAATCCGCACAGCTTGCCTGCTTCCTCGGCTGCTTGCTCGGCTACTAGAACTACACCGCTATCCACTAACTTGTTGTATTGCTCGGACGTCCAGTGGGCTGCTTCCGGCGCCTTCTGCTCGATGACGAGAATGGCGGGCACGTCTTTTAACGCGGCGGAGTGGATGGTCACGAGCATAGGGAGTTGAGAGTTGACGGTCTCACGCTTTCGGTTTGGAGAAAATTTCGGCGTCGGAACGGCGGATGTAGTTAGCTTCCAGTTCTTCGGGGTGAACCGTCTGGCCGCGCCGGAGATGCTCCCGTCCAAGCTGGGCAATCACGGCGCTGTTTGGGTAGTCGATCAGCTCGATTTGGATTCCGGTGGCCCGAACCATCTCAACTAACCTCGCATCGGGCGTGACGGCGTCTTTGCCCTTTGCGACGACAACAAATTCTTCCCTGCTCAGCAGGCGCTCGCTGTGCATGCGCGACTGCGGCTCGAGTTCGTAGTCACCGACATAGACGTCACCCCGGCCGGCATCGAGCGCCGCCAGGACCCGGCCGCGTGCTCGACCGCTGCAGGCAACCGCTTCCAGCAGGGAAACCGCAACGATTGGCTTCTGCAGTGCCTCCGCCAGAGCCTTGACGGCAGCCAAGCCCACGCGCAGGCCCGTAAACGATCCCGGACCCGATGCGACGGCAAATGCCTCCAGATCGGTCTTGCTATATCCATGGTTTTTGAGCAGGGCGGCAATCTGGGGCACCAGTTGCGCCGAAAATGCGCCGCCGGTCAGGGGCACGAGTTCGACGATCTCGACGTCGATCTGGCCGGGCGTTAGACGGGCCAGCGCGACGCTGCCGTTCTTGCCTGAGGTGTCGATTGCTAGCACTAGCATAGATTCGAAACCGGGCCTACTGCCTAAATGCCTTACCACAGAGGACACAGGAAAACACCGGGGAGAGCCAAAGCACGGCGGTCAATGCTTGCTTTCCACCAATTCGAGCAATACGCCCGCCGTGCTTTGCGGATGCACGAACACATAGCGATGGCCGCCGGCGCCTGTCTTGATCTCATTCGACACCAGGCGCACGCCGTCGCTCTTCAATTTTGCAACTGCCGCCGCCAGATCTGGAACGCGCATACAAATATGATGCAGCCCCTCGCCATGCTTGGCGATGAAGCGGGCGATGGCCGAATCGTCCGCAGTCGCTTCCAGCAGTTCCAGCCGGCTCTCGCCCACGGGCACCATCACCAGCCGAACTTTTTCCTGCTCGACGGTTTCTTCCGGAGAAACGCTCAGCCCGAGCTTCTCGTAAATGGACTTCGCCGCCGTCAGCGACTTTACGGCGATGCCTAGATGATCAATGCTGAATTCCATGAATTGCCTTTCGTACGGGTTTCCGCCCGCGCCGGCTGCGGACGGGCGAGGACGCCCGTCGCTCCATCGAATCTACTTGGGCTTGACCGCGCGTGCTATCTTCTCCACCAGCTCCTCCACCAGAGAATATGGGTCGCGCTTGTGTTCGGCGATCTCGGCTGCGTAACGCTCGAGGCTTCCGCCGCCCATTTGTGCGCGGGCTTTTTGCAGCATGGCATCGCGCAGCATCTCGACCAGGCGCTCCTGCCAGTTCTCGACGTTCTTCCTGTGGACCAGGTTCTCTTTCTTCAGATACGTCTCGTAGCCTGCGATCGCTTGCGCCAACTCTTCGGTTCCTATGCCCTCGCTGGCGACCGTCTTCACGATGGGGGGCGTCCAGCGGTCGTTGCGAGTGGAGAGGGATTGCATTGCGCGAATCTCGCGCTCCACGCGCTCGGCGCCGTCGCGGTCGCTTTTGTTGATTACGAAGATGTCGGCAATTTCCATGATTCCGGCTTTGATGGTCTGCACATCGTCGCCCATGCCGGGCACGAGAATCACGATGGTGACATCGGCCAGGCGCACAATATCGACTTCATCCTGCCCGACGCCGACCGTTTCGATCATGATTAGGTCGCGGCCCGACGCATCGAGCACGGTGGCCGCATCGGCGGTGGCGCGGGCCAGGCCTCCTAGCGATCCTCGGGTGGCCATGCTGCGAATGTAGATGCCCGGATCGCTGTAGTGATCCTGCATGCGGATGCGGTCGCCCAGGATCGCTCCGCCGGTGTAGGGGCTGGTCGGGTCGACGGCGATGATGCCGACGGTTTGACTTTCTTTCTTCTTGCGATAGTGCTTGGCGAGCTGATCGACGAGCGTGCTCTTGCCCGATCCGGGGGCGCCGGTCAGACCGATGACTCGCGCTTTGCCGGTGTGGGGGAAGAGCGCCTTGAGAAGATCGGACCAGCCGGGGGCGCGGTTCTCGACGATCGAGATGGCGCGCGCCAGGGCGCGGGGGTCGCCGGAGCGGAGACGC
>Ga0074044_10002396_pt1 | contig 16425 bp, 13 predicted proteins | sample BogForMeECP23OM1_FD_94443 | JGI IMG/M metagenome (GOLD analysis project Ga0074044, IMG submission 94443) | Bog forest soil microbial communities from Calvert Island, British Columbia, Canada - Bog Forest MetaG ECP23OM1 | ecosystem: Environmental > Terrestrial > Soil > Wetlands ...
CCCCGTTATCCAAGGCTTACTCCTCAGGCTACGCAATGAAGCTCGAGCTGGGCGAGATCACCAACGGGGTGCTCCCCGGCAAGATCTTCGTCGCGCTGCCGGATACTGAGCAGAGCGTGGTCGCGGGCGTGTTCAAGGCCAGCACTGTGCTGGCCGACGCGAGTGGCGTGGCGGCGCCCAGCCCGGCCCTCGCGCCCAGTGCGGCGCCCGCGCCGAACCCGGCCGCGGCGTCGGACCGATACCGGCAACGCTACGGCAGGAGGCAGTGACGGGGCCGCTTTCCGGGACTGGCCGGTGGGGCTGGGCGATGGACGCATTCCGCGCTGCCGGCCAGGGGATCTGCCAAGTATAACTCCATCACATGGCTAGCAAAACGAGCTTCCTGGAAAAGGTGCTGCCGCGCATTGGGCGGTTGGACGAGGCTGGTCTGCAAACGGTCGTGCAGCGCCTGGCCCGCGAGAGGACTTTCCTCGAAACGCTCTTCAACACCATCGAGGACGGCATCCTGGTCGTGGATGAGGCCGGCTGCATTCTGTATTTCAACCAGGCGGTGACGCGCTTCCTGGGCCTGCAGCCCAGCGCCGAGGGCCAGCCGATCACTGATTTCATCCCCGAACTCGATTGGGAGAAGATCCGCCGGTTCGACCATGCGGGGGGCCAGGGGGTGGTGCGGCATGAGTTTGAGGTCCAATATCCGCGCCCGCGCTTCCTCCGGCTTTATGCGGCCCCGCTGGATGGCGAAACTGCGGGCAGCGCCGGGGTCGCCCTCATCCTCCACGACGACACGGAAGCCCGGCAGAAGACCATCGAGGCCATCGAGAGTGAGCGAGTCCAGGCGCTGACACTGTTGGCCGCAAGCGTGGCCCATGAGATCGGCAATCCGCTTAACGCCCTTCACATCCACTTGCAGCTCATGGAACGTGAACTTAAGAAGCTGCGGGCCTCCGCGGCTGGACCGACCGGCAAACCCGGTTCTCTTCTCCGCTCGCGGGCGCGGTCCCAGGCGGCCACCGGCGCGAACGAAGCCCGGGAACTCATCCCCAAGCTCGAACAGTACCTGCTGGTGGCCCGGGGCGAGATTAACCGCCTCGACTACATCGTCACCCAGTTCCTGCATGCGATTCGACCGACGGTGCCGCAGCTTAGGCCTGCCTCGCTCAACGATGTTGTGCAGAAAACCCTCGAACTGCTCGAGCCGGAGATTGACAACCGCGGCCTCAATATCCGCACCCGCCTGGCGCACGAATTGCCCGCCACGCCGATTGACCCGACGCAGATCCAGCAAGTGCTGGTCAACCTGATCAAGAACGCCTTGCAGGCGATGACGACTGGCGGGACGCTGACGCTGCAAACCGGGGAAGGGGCGGACGGCGTCTGGATGAGCGTCGCCGACACTGGGGGCGGGATTCCGCAGGAGCAGATCAACCGCATCTTCGAGCCGTTTTATACCACCAAGAAGAAGGGTACCGGCCTGGGCCTCATGATTGTGCAGCGCATCGTCCGCGCCCACGGTGGCCGCATTGAGCTCGAAAGTCAGGTTGGCCGCGGCACCACTTTCCGCGTCTGGCTCCCTTTGCACGAACGCAAGCCCCGACTGCTCGAGGCCCCGATGCACGATTGATGTTTCAGGCCGGGTTGGTTGGTTCCAGCGCTGCAAAACGCATGCGCGAGGCGGAGCGCCGGTAGGGTGTCGGCTTCCCTGTCCGGAGGAGCCAGGCGGACAAGATGCCGGGGCCCCAGCACCGCAAGTTCGAGCAACGCTCTAAGCCGCCTCGCGGTCTTCCGCCTCCCGTTCGTGAGGTGGGGGCTGGTGTTGCGCCAGTCGAAGGGGTTCAGGTTCACCCGCTTCTTCCAATTCGTCTTTGAGGCGGGCACAGGAAAGGCAGACATTCGGGTTGCGGGAAGGAGGGTTTGCCTCTTCCGGCATGGGGCTGGCCGCAACAGATGCAGACACGCGACATCATGGTCAACTACTCTCAACCAGGATTATGGCAACTTCAAGCGCATGTTAGGGTGAGTGATGTTAAGGGGGCGTCCGGGCACGGCCCCATACGACGGGGCGGCAAGCCGGAGGCTTACGCTACTATTGTGGCGCGCTAAGTCTGACTTTGGAGTCGCCAGCGGCTGGCCTGGGTGTCATCGTGCTCCGCGGATTATGAAGAAACTGACGCTGGTGGCCTGTCTTTCGTGCCTGGTGGTTCAACTGCGCGCGGCAGAGCCTTACGCCGACCGGTTTGTCTGGGTTTTCGGGTGGGGCCTGGGGAAGGACAGCGACGTGGCCGAAATCACACGCGTCCTGGATACGGCGGGCCAACACGGTTTCAACGGTGCGGTGCTGTCCTCCGGCCTCGACACACTCTCCAAGCAATCCCCCGATTACTTTCGCCGCCTGGACCAAGTCAAGCAGCGCTGCGAACGCAACCACCTGGAACTGATCCCCGCGGTGTTTTCGGTGGGGTACGGCAGCGGCATCCTGGCGCACGACCGGAACCTGGCAGAGGGTGTGCCGGTTGAGGATGCTCCGTTCCAGGTGAGGGCCGGCGAGGCGCGGTTGGTGGCTACCCGTCCCTCTCAGATTGTCAACGGCGGGTTCGAGAAGTACGACGGCAACAGGTTCAGCGGGTTCGACTTCCACGATCAACCCGGCGAGGTGAGCTTTGTGGACAGGGAGATCAAGCATAGCGGGCAGGCGTCGTTGCGGCTGGAGAATTTTACCGCCAACCCGCATGGGCATGGCCGCGTCATGCAATCTGTGCCGGTGCAGCCACACCGCTGCTACCGCCTGACGATCTGGGTGAAGGCCGAGGGCTTGCAGCCGGCGGGAGCGTTCCGAGTTCTGGTTCTGGCGGACAATCGCGAACTGGCGCCGCGCGAGTTCAACCTCCCGTCCACCACCGATTGGCGGAAGGTCTCGATGCTTCTCAACAGCCTGAGCTACGATAAGATTTCCCTCTACGCCGGGCTCTGGGGCGGCAAGGGCGGCAAGGTCTGGCTGGACGATTGGACGCTGGAAGAGGTTGGGCCGGTGAATGTGCTACGCCGCCCCGGCACGCCGGTCACCGTTCGGAGCGAGGAGGGCTCGACCACTTACGTTGAAGGCAAGGACTACGCGCCGCTGCAAGATCCGCACCTTACCCCCTGGCGCGACGATGGGGAGCCGCTGGCCTTGAAGCTCGTGCCGGGCAGCCGCATCGGTGACGGCGAGCGGCTGCGGGTGAGTTGGTATCACTCAATGATTATCAACGACTCACAGGTGACGGCGTGCATGGCCGAGCCGGCGGTGTACGACATCTTCGACCACGAGGCGGCATTGCTGGCTGAACACGTGCATCCGCGCCGCGTCTTGCTGAACATGGACGAGGTGCGCATGGGCGGGACCTGCCGCGCGTGCCGAGGCCGCAATATGGGCGAGTTGCTGGGCGAGTGTGTTACCAAGCAGGCGCAGATCCTCCGCCGGCATATCGCCGGCGCGCAGGTCTATGTCTGGTCGGATATGTTCGATCCGAATCACAACGCACACGGCGGTTATTATCTTGTGAACGGGGATTTCACTGGGTCCTGGCAGCACGTACCGAAAGACGTGGTCATGGCGGTGTGGGGCGGGGAACCGCGGGAGAAGAGCTTGCGGTTCTTCGCGGGGGAAGGATCCCAGACTCTGGTTGCTTGTTATTACGACGCAGATGATTTGAACGACGTGAAGGGCTGGCTGAAGCTTGCCCGGGAAACGCCGCAAGTGCGCGGGTTTATGTACACCCCCTGGCAACGCAAGTACTCGCTCCTGCCGGACTTTGGGGATATGGTGAAGGCCGGGGACGGAAAATAGCTCTTCTGGCGTAGTAGCCCGGAAACGCCGGGCCGGAGGCCCGCCCCACCGGCAGACCGGAGGTCCGCCCCATGTGCTGAACAGAACAGTATGGCGGGCAGCAACCAGGAGCGCCCACCGGTGTTGATAAAAAGGCATGAGACACTTTGGAACACCGCCAGTCTGGGTTCTCCGAAGCCGTTTGGTAAGCCTGCCGCTACGGGCAGGCTGTTCCCGATGTTGATTCTCAGACAACTGGCGTCAAATAACGTTCAATTTGAACGCTATCGCCTTGACGAACACGCCAGCATGGCACACCCGGAGCAGGAGCGGCGGGCCGGCGAGTCGCTGGCAGTCTTGTCCCGGCGCGCCGCGCGGCAGGCCGCATCGTATTTGGCCAGTCCCCCCATCGGGCCGCGCGATACGCCGCCCTGCACCGGGTAATCTTAGCTCGGTAGTGGAACCAAAAACCTGCTGTTAAGAAGCATTACTGGTGCCGATTGGGCCGACGTTGAAATCACAAGGGCTTGTGAAAACAGCCGACCCTGGACCGGCGTGAGACTCGCGCGCCGGGCGTGATGGTCACGCACCAGGCTAATTCCGGGCGTGTGTTTGGTGCCCCCTGGGGCTTGGGCGTCTTGTCCGGGTCCTCGCAACCTTTGCAGACGGCGGCCAACGCATGGCGAAAAATACCAAACGACATGCGCGCATAGCGGCGTGGGGCCGCTGGGCCGCCGTCATAACCAAACGTAAAGCATGAAAACCAGGTTCGCAATCGCAACCCGTTCAAGGAAGCCGCGCGGGCAAACTAGCGGGGCGAAATCAGGGCTTTCCGTCCACCACCAGAAGCGCATAGTCGGCTTGGTCATCTACAGCCTGCGCACTCCCGCGTTGGCACTAAGCGCGCGGGCTCGACCATCGGGCGCAGCCTCCCCATCGCTGCGCCCTTTCTGATGCCAGGGGGCGGCAGGCGATACAGCGCAGCCCGTATGCCCGTCCTCCGTTAAACTACATACACACCATCCGTGATCACCGGAGTTGGCCCGCGTGGCCCTGATGGGGATGTTGTGTTGTTCCTCGTCATGGAACAAGAAGGCGGCGCACGCGAGCCAGGGAACCCAGCGCCGTCCTCCGATTGGCGCAGCCTCCGCTGGCTGCGCCTTTTTACGCCTGACGGCTTCGTTGCCTGACTTCTGGCGCGTTTTGATTGACCGCTCGAAACTCCCCAAACTGCCGATTTCGGGATTTCCGGGCCTTCACTGCCGCAAACTACGCGCTACGATTCGATTACGGGCACTTTGATTGCGTGCCCGCTATGTCGGCATGGTGGTTGTTCGGACCGGCAGCCGGATTGAGCAGCGATGGACAGCTAGAGTCGGGGTGGAACACCGCTTTCACGAGTCAGCGCCTTTCGAGGCGGACGGGGGTGGCAACCAAAAACGCCCACCGGTGTTTGCATGAAGGCATGGGACACTTTGGAACATCGCCGGTCTGGCTTTGGATTGCCTCTCTTAGGAGTGGTGGATTGGCCGGGACTCGGCGCAAAATTACGACCGAAGATTTGCCAAGAGATTTGCCAAGAAGCCTCACTTCTTGGCAAATCGTTGCTCCTAGCTGCACTTCGTTGCTCTGGAGCCATTGCCAGGCTTGAGTGTGTAAGTGCCTTAAATATGGTTATTTCTGAAGAAAACCCCAGAAAAAGCGGTGGTGGGTTGGCCGGGACTCGAACCCGGGACCAACGGCTTAAAAGGCCGCTGCTCTACCGACTGAGCTACCAACCCGGAACCGCCAGAGGAGCGGCCCTGCTTGGGCGTTATCCCTGCGGGATTGGACCAGAGCGGAACGCGCCGGCCCAGTGTAAGGCGCCGGGCAAACTAATCAACCAAACCGGCTGGCGCAAGGGCATTTTCCGGCGCTTGCCATCCCCTGCTTGCCGGGTACATTGCCGCACGTTTATGAAATCATCTGTTCTCCTGGTGGCATCGCTGGCTGTCTTGCTGGCCGGATGCGCAACCTCTAAGCAAGCCCAACTGGCTGCGCACGAAACCCCCTACAACAAGCCGCTGACCTCCCCGGGCGCAAAATTCGGGTCACTGCCGCCCGTGGTGCAGCGCACGGTGGTGGCGGAGGCCGGCGAGGCCGAAATCGTTGATGCCGTCAGGGATACCACCTCGGGTCGCGTGGTCTATAAGATCTATTTCCGGGACAGCGTAGTTTTCCCGCCAATGTACGTCGCACCGGATGGGAGTGTCCTTAACCCGGATTTGACGGTCGCCGTCAAGGCAAGGCAGGGGATACAAGTGAAGCCCGCCGACGTGCCGGCCAAGGTCAGCAAGGCAATTCACGAGCGCGCGCCGGCAGGGCAGGTCTCTTATATCAACAAGGAGGCCTGGGGCCCGTTGGTTGTCTATGTCGTTACCTTCAAGGACGAAGCCCACGACCCGAAACTCCTGCTGAGCGAGGACGGAACTGTCCTGGACGAAACCCAGTGATCAGTTAATCCCACACGCCCAGTTCCTTAAGCTGGCGAGTGGCCAAGCCCAGCCAATTACGATTCGCCGCCGGGCTGGCGGGGCTGGGGTGGAGAATCCGAGCGACGGTTAAGGGACCCTGCTGGAAGACACTTTCGGCGCGCCGGGCGGCAAAGTCGCCGACGCCTACCAGCCACGCCGGTTGGAGGGCTGCGACCGCGGCTCGCAGGTGCCGGTCGCAGGCGGCAAAGAGGGCCTCTTTCTCGGAGACCGGCAGCTTGTCGGGCGTGCGATTGCGGCCACGGTCCTCCAGAAAAGCCAGTGGGCAGTAGTTCAGGACGATATGCTCGGCAAAGAACCGTGCGGGCGTCCCAAATCGGTGCGCGAACAGGCCCCATAAGCGCCGGCCACTGACTTCGGAGCGCGTGCAGGCAAAGCCGCTCACCGGTCGGCGGGGGTGCTCGGGCGCGGGTTTGCCGACGGGGCATTCGATCCTCAGCCAGTCGCGCACGGCGGCGACTTCGCCGAACGGCACCCCGGTCTGCACCATCCCGAATGGGCCGGGGTTCATGCCGAGGAAGACGATTCGCTTGGGTGTGGCGCTAAACTTCCGGAGATAGGCCTCGTAGGGAGCCCAGGCATAGGCGAGCGGGTTATAGACGTGCGCCACGGGCGGCCCGAACTCCAAGCGACTCGTTTCCGCGCGCAGCCGCCGGGCGGCGGTGACGAGCGCCTCGGTGATGGCGTTTCCTTTCGGCCCGGGACTCAATGCCGCGGCGGATGGTATCCGCTTTCCCGTGGCCGATGCAACTGGTGCAGGCCGCGGCGAAGGGTTTCGATCTCGTGCTCGTCGGCGATCTTCTGGCGTTCGGCCAACTCCAGCGTTTCCAGCACTTGCTCCATGTCGTCCAGTGTTCCGCGGAGGGTCTCAATGATCTGGTTGACCTCCTCGATCGCCTGCTGAACGGCCGCCGGTGACGCCGGTTGCCGATCCCGGGGCGGCGGCGGGGGAGTTTCTCTTTCCACCGGGGCAGCTTCTTGAACCGGCTGGGCCGGTTCCGCGGGCGGTTGAGTCACTTCCGCCGGCGCTACGGCCGGTGAGAGCGGATGTTCGGGCGTGGCGTGGGGCCGACGCCGCCCGTGACCCCGGCGCCCGCGACCCGAGCGGCGACCGCGTAGGTCGGAATGGGGTGCGGGCGGTTGGTCGGGGGCTGGGTTTGCTGGTTCAGGTTCCTGCTCTGGAGTCATTGTCACCTCAAGGTGCCTTGAATGGGCGCAAATGCAACGGGAAATCTGCATCCGGCCGTAATCGGTCAGTGACGGCAGCAGGGCGCTTCACCCCGTACGCGCCGGTGAACCGCGGGGCACAACGGCGCGCACGGAGTGACGCGCCCTACCTGGTTCCAGTGAGGCATTACAGCGGGCCGCCGGATCAACGTTATTGCTTCGCGGGGCGATTTAGGGTTTCGTGTTGGCTGTGAAACTCAACTTCAAGCGTCTGGACCTCCAGCTTGCGCACACGTGGACGATTGCCCGGGGCACGGGCACTAACATCTTTAAGGCCGTCGTCGTCGAATTGACCGGCGCCGACGGCACGGTCGGTTTGGGCGAGGCTGTGCCCACCGCGCGCTACAAGGAATCGGTGGATACCGTTCAGGCCTTCCTAAAGAAGGTGGACCCGCGGGGACTCTCGTTCAACGATGTCGAGGGGAGCATGACCTACCTGGACACCCTGTCGCAGCACGATATGTCCGCCAAGTGCGCGCTGAATATCGCTTTGCTTGACGGCGCCGCCCGACGCGCGAAGAGGCCGATTTATGACTTCCTGGATCTGGGATTCCGCGAAGGCCACCACGTCACCTCTTTTACTATCGGCATTGATAAGCCGGACATGATCCGCAAGAAGGTTCTGGAGGCGGAGCGGTATCCGGTATTGAAGGTTAAAGTCGGCGTGGCGGATGACAAGGCGAACATGCAGGCGCTGCGGGAAGTGGCGCCGACCAAGACGCTGCGGGTGGACGCCAACGAGGGTTGGAAGACCAAGGAGCAGGCGCTGGAGATGATCGAGTGGCTGGCCAAAGACGGGCACATCGAGTTTGTGGAACAACCGATGCCGGCGGCCACGTCCGGCAAAGACTGGGTCTGGCTCAAGCAACGCTCGCCGTTGCCGATCTTCGGCGATGAATCCTATCACTTGGCGAAGGAGGTGGCCCAGGCGGCGGAATGGTTCCACGGCGTGAACGTGAAGTTGGCCAAGACCGGGGGCGTGAGCGGCGGTTACGACGCCTTGCAGGCGGCGCGCAAAGCGGGGCTGAAAACCATGCTGGGCTGCATGATCGAAAGCAGCATTCTCATCAGCGCGGGCGCGCATCTAGCCGAGCTATGCGATTACCTGGACCTCGATGGCAACATCCTGATCACGAACGACCCTTACGTCGGCGTGACGGCGGACAACGGGGTTCTTTCGTTCGCGGGCGCACCGGAGAAGTTCGGCCTGCGGGTGAGCGCCCGCTGACCAAGCGGGCCGCACGGGCATATCCGATTGCGGGGACATCCTGGTCCTGCGCCGTGTGCCGGAACCAATGTTAGAGGCGAAGGCGACTTCGGATATCGGCCGTCAGGCTTCGGTCGTTTCCCTCCCTGCCGCCCCGAGCCTGGCGCAGGCGCGTTACGCCGGTAGCACTCCGGTATTGCTCAGGTGTTGGTCCGTAGGATACCCGTAGGAGTTCCGTAGGAGTTGGCTTGTTATCCGGGAGGGGCCGCGGCGACGCGTCGGCGTGAGCCGCCCGCCTCCGCGGCATATGGTTCACACAGTTTTGGACGCGCATCCACGAGGATCAATTCCGGGAATTGCCTTTCATCAACCGGGCCTCGTTGGTCTTGAGGTACTTCTCCATCGTTTCGATGGTGCTGGTCTGGGTGCGTCGCGACTGCCCCAATTGGCGCATCATCCGGTAATCAATCAGCCGTTTGCCCAAATCCACGATCTGAATGTACGCATTTTCGGTCTTCCACAATTGTCCGCGGGCCAGGGCTGGCAAGGCTTTCTTGCTATACGCTTTAATTTTCACGTCCATTAGACGCTTAAAAGCCTGTTTTTGTTCATCTTAGAATCGGGCCGGTTAGCGGGGGCCCGAAATCCGGGTTGAAATAATCCGGGGCGAGTCCAAGGTGAGGCAGGATGAACGCGACAGATTCGACCCAGCGCCCGGTGCTCTGGGGGCTCCAAGGCTGGCTGGGGTTGCTGCTCCTGGCGGTCTGCTGGCCGCTTAACTGGACGCTGGCGGGCAGCCGCACGGCGTATCTGTTTTTCCCGCTCTGGCTCGGTTACATCCTGGTGGTTGATGCCCTGGTGCTGAGCCGGACCGGCACTTCAATTTGGACGCGGTCGCGGGGGGAGTTCCTGCTGCTGTTCGTGACCTCCGTGCCGGCCTGGTGGCTGTTATCCGTTCGTCTGGACGTCGCTGGTGTTCCTGCTGGAGCCGCTGAACTGCTGGCTGGGCCGCCGGCACTTCTTACAGGATTTGGAGCGGGGGGATTGGCGGCCGGTGGCTTCCCTGGCCGTAGGGGCAGTCATCTGCGGGTTCTTTTGGGAAATGTGGAACTACTGCTCGTATCCCAAATGGATTTATCACACGCCGGGGGCGCAGTTCCTGCATATCTTCGAGATGCCGCTGCTCGGTTACGGCGGCTATGTGCCCTTCGCGCTGGAGTTGTGCGCGTTCAGGAACCTCCTGTGGCCGGGCTCGGCCAAACGGCGACGGGACGGCCGGGAGTGATGGAGTGGTGGAGTGATGGGGAGAGGACGCACGGGGCGTTCAGGGACCCCAACTCTCCACCACTCCATCACTCCGTTTTCCCGGGTAATGCCTCAGTGGAGGCGGGTAGGGCGCGTCACTCCGTGCGCGCCGTCGTGCCCTGCGGTCAACCGGCGCGCACGGAGTGGCGCGCCCTACCGCCGTCACTGACCGATTACGTTCCCGGTGTGATCACGATTCCCTTAGCCTTTGGGCTCTGGTAAGCTGAGTGCATGGCGTTTGATTCATTCCGGGACTTTCTGAAGCGGTTGGAGACGGCAGGCGAGCTGCGGCGCATTACGCAACCGCTCGCTACTGAGCTAGAGATTACGGAGGTGGCCGACCGCGAAATGAAGAAGGCCGGCGGCGGCCAGGCGCTGCTGGTGGAGCAGCCCACAGTGAATGGGCAGGTTTCACCTTTTCCACTCGCCATCAACACGTTCGGATCGCGTCGGCGCATGGCGATGAGCCTGGGGACCAATTCTGTTGAGGAGGCGGCGGCGGAGTTGGGTTCGCTCGTGAAGGCGAAGCCGCCCACCAGTTTCAGCGAAGCCATCAGCCTGCTCGGCACGGCCCTGGATTTGCGTCATGCGAAACCAAAGCAGGTGAAGGACGGTCCGTGCAAGGAGGTCGTGCACAAGTTCGACGCACCGCCCACGCGGGCCGAGCCCTGGCCCAAGGCACCGGACATCCTCAAGGCAGGCGAGACGCCGCGCCCGGCTCCGCCCGCGCCCGAACCAGAGGACAGGCGGGACGCTTGGCCGACCTTGCTGGACCTTCCCATCCAACAGTGCTGGCCGCTGGATGGCGGGCGTTTCATCACGCTGCCGTGCGTGGTGACGCGCGACCCCGATACGGGCGCGCGCAATGTCGGCATGTACCGGATGCAGGTCTATGACGATCGGACCACCGGGATGCATTGGCAGTTGCAAAAGGTCGGCGCGCGGCACGGGCGGCGCTACTACGAGACGGGAACGCGCATGCCGGTGGCCGTGTTCCTGGGGGGCGACCCTGTGTTCACCTTCTGCGCCACGGCCCCGCTGCCGGACGGCCTGGACGAGTACCTGCTCGCCGGTTACCTGCGCAAGAAATCGGTCGAGTTAGTGCGGTGCGAGACGAGCGACCTGGAGGTGCCGGCCAACGCGGACATTGTCCTCGAGGGCTATGTTGATCCTAAAGAGCCGCTACGCGAAGAGGGGCCATTTGGCGACCACACCGGCTATTATTCGCTGCCCGACCTCTACCCCGTCTTTCACATTACGGCCATCACGCATCGCAAGGACGCGGTCTATCCGGCGACGATCGTCGGCCGGCCGCCGATGGAGGACTTTTACATCGGCAGCGCGTCGGTGAGGCTATTCCTGCCGATCCTGAAAATGACCTTCCCGGAACTCGTTGACCTGGCGCTGCCGGCGGAGGGGGTGTTCCACAACCTGGTGTTCGCGAGCATCAAGAAGACCTACCCGATGCAGGCGTACAAGGTCATGCACGGCCTGTGGGGCATGGGGCAGATGATGTTCACCAAATACATCGTCGTCGTGGACGAGGACGTGGACGTGCACAACACCAGCGAGGTGCTTTTCCGCCTCTGCGCGAACACCGACCCCCAGCGTGACGCGATCTTCACCAAAGGGCCCGCCGACGTGCTCGACCATGCGACCACAGAACTAGCCGTTGGCACGAAGCTGGGCATTGACGCCACGCACAAACTTCCCGGCGAAGGCCACAAGCGCGGCTGGCCGCCCTTGATTAGGATGGATGAGGCTACCCTCAGGAGAATCGACGAGCTGTTGAAGCGCTGAAGGCACCAAGCTGCGCTGAGACGACGTAACCTACTGCGGTTACTATACTTGTGGTGCCTGAACGCGCCACTGGAGGGATGCCTCACCGCTCAGCGATACCTTCATTGTCTCTCCGTTGCCTCACCGGGGCCTCGCCGTAGTACCCTCGTTAGCTAACGAAGGTACTACGGCGAGGCCCCGGTGACATTCCGGCGGGACTATGGATGCAGGAACATCAATTGGCCGCCAGGAGGCGAGGGCGGCGGGAGGAGTGGGTCTGCTGGTTGGGGTGCCCGGCTGGGTGCGGAGTAGGAGCTGGCGATGGAACCTTCAAACCGGCGGTCCGAGCTGCCCTTCCGTGCAAGAAGAACGAGCACGGGATGCCGGAATATGGTCTTAACCCCTACCGCTTCAAGCTCTTGCAGGTTAGCTTGGCAGCCGTCCTGCCTTTTCGCGCCATTTTTGTATATAAGGACTGACACTGAGGCCGTGTGTAACCGCTTTGTCCATACCATTTGTGCAGGGACTCTTCACCAGGATGGCGGCTTCAACTCGCCGCCTGCTCGACCATTGCGGCGATCGTTTCCAGGGCGTTGCCCTCGAAACGGTTGTTCACATAAATGAATCCCTTGGTTGCGCAGCCGCGGTTGCGGGCTTCCTGGATCAAGCGGGCGCCAGCAGCGCGGCCTTCGAGGTAGGGATCTTTGATCCGGTCATAAGGACTGAATAGCTTCACCGCCTCCTCGTATTTGCGGCCTGGCCGCAGGAGTAGCCGGGCACCAAAGAACTCGGGTTTGGTGCGGCTACCAGCAAGGGCGAGTTGCTCTTCGAGGGGTGGCATGCCCTGCCAACTGCTGAACACATGGGCCACGCCATAGCGTGCCAGCGTGGCGAAGTAATCCGGGTGGAGGAACGACCGGTTCCGAATCTCGACGCCGTAGCGCCAGCTCGCGGGCAGCTTGCCGAGGAAGCCGTCCAGCGCCTCGATAAAGTCCCGTCCCCGCTCGAATTCGCGCGGGGAGAAGTGGGAGAACTCGAAGATCACCAGGCCGACGCTCGCTTGGAACTCGCGGCAAGGGCCAAGGAACGCCGACTCGAACAAGCCGGCGTTGAGAAAGTCCTCATTATCGGTGCCGGCGCGCAGGCCGAACCGCGGCAGGTTGGCAAAGCGCTTGATGGTGATCCGGTCCGTGACCTTCAGGGCGAACAGGAAGTCCGCCGGCACCTGGGAGACAAGCTGTTCGAGGAAGCGGTGATCGGGGAATTTGTAGTACGCCGCGTCCACGCACACCGTCTTGAAGACCTCCGCATACTCGGCGAGGCAATGCCTTTCGAAACGCGTTTCGGAGAACTTCCCGTGCCAGATGTAGCGGTCCTCGTCATAAAGCTGGCCGCGCCAGCCGGGATACTTCCAGGAAGACGTGCCGATGAAGACGCCTTCCCGGGCCAAGGCGCCAGCCGCCGCTTTCATTTGCTCGCGGTCAAAGGGCATGCGCTGGGGACAATGTGTCCCGCCGGCAGGCGCTTTTCAACGAAGCTTTACCTGGACGGCAGCCTCACCGTGAACGTACTGCCGGCGCCGGGTTGGCTGGAGACCTCGATGCCGCCGCCGTGGGCATCCATGATTGCTTTGCAGATCGCCAGACCCAGGCCGTTGCGGCCCTGGATGCGGGAGCGGGACTTGTCCGCGCGATAGAACCGCTCAAACAGATGCGGGAGGTCTTCGGCGGGGATGCCTTGGCCGGTATCGGTCACGGCGAGGAAGACCACGTCGCCCTCGGCCCGAGCCGAGAGGCGGGCCTCCCCGTGGTCGCGGTTAAAGTGGATGGCGTTGGTCAGCAGGTTCGTGACGACCTGCCCGATGCGCTCGGCATCGCCGAGGCACTCCAGGGGCGGGACATCGGATTGGATTTGGATGCCGCGTTCGGTTGCGAGCGGGCGGACCATTTCGACGCAGTCTCGGACTACGCGGGACAGGTCGAAGCGCTCCCGCTTTATGGTTTCCTGGCCGGCATCCAGCCGCGCCAATTGGAGAAGGGACTCGGTCAGAATCCGCATACGCCGGGCAGCGCGCTCGCAGGCTTCGAGGGCTTCACGGTACTCTGAGCTGGGGCGCTCGCGGGAGAGGGCGATCTGGGTTTGGGAAAGAATGACGGAGACGGGCGTGCGGAGTTCGTGCGAGGCGTCGGAAGTGAACTGGGCCTGTTGGGCGAAGGCAGCTTCCAGGCGGGCAAAGGTCGAGTTGAGGACGCCAGCCAGTCGGCCCAATTCGCTGTCGGTGTCGGCAGCGTTGATACGCTGGGACAGGTCGCCGCCGGCGATTTTGACCGCAGTGGCGCTGATAGCCTGGATAGGGCGAATGGCATGGGTGGCCACCCACCAGCCGCCCGCGAGGCCGAGCAGCAGCACGGTAGTACCGGCGGCCACCAGCCACAGGGCCAGCCGCCGCATGGCTGCCAGGTCAGGGGCCATGGATCGGCCAACCAGGACACAATCGCCTTGCGGCCCGAAACGAAACAGTTCCCGCAATTGTCCGCGGGCGCGCGCGACAGGGAGCATTGGTGGTCCGCCCTCGGGAGGAGTGGGTTTCCCGAGCACGTCACGAGCCGGGAATGACTGAGGGCCAGGATGTCCGGGAGCAGGAACATTGTCCGGGGCGCCGGGTGAGTGGGCCAGGATCGAACCGTCCTGCTGCCACAGGACATAATAGTAGATGTTGGTCTGGCTTGGATCCAGGGCGCCGCCTTGTTGGACCGCTTCCCGGATATGACGGAGGAAGTCCGGGGAACCGAACGCGCGATCGTTGCGAGGCTCATTCGGCGGAAACCCGCCCCGCTTGCCGGGCCCGCCGCGCTGCCAGTCGGGCCGGCGGTCAGGAGGCCGGTCCGGCGGCTGTGGGCGCAACAAGGCCATCAACCGCTGATCCAAGTCCTGGTCAATCCGCCGCAACTGATTGTCTCGCGCGACGTGGTAGGCGGTGAACCCGAACCCAGCGAGCACAACCACCAGGATCAGGCCATGCCAGGCCTGGAGCCGCCAGCGGATGGAGTGGAAGATCATTGCAACTTCTCAGGCGCCCCACCTGTGCGCGCAAGCTCTGGTGGTAGGGACGCGTTCCACCGCGCCCCATTTCCTGGCGAGTATTTCAGGGACGCGGTGGAACGCGTCCCTAACTGAATAGTGGCAGATCATTCGACGCTGTAACCGTGCCCGCGCCGGGTGGTGATGAAGTCGTGGCCGAGCTTCTTGCGGATGTTCGAGACATGCACGTCCAGGAGGTTGGACAGGGTGTCGTCGTTTTCGTCGAAGAGATGCTCGTAAAGCATGGTGCGGGTGACGACTTTGCCGCGGTGCAGCGCGAGGAATTCCACCAGCGCGTACTCGCGGGCGGTGAGCGTAACCGCCTCGCCGTTGCGCGAGACGGTCCGCGCGGCGGTGTCAATCACCACGCCGCCTATCTCCAGTCGGACCTGGGCCTGGCTGGCGGAGCGGCGAATGAGCGCGCGCAGCCGGGCCAGCAGTTCCGCCAGCTCGAACGGTTTGACGAGGTAATCGTCGGCGCCGGTGTCCAGGCCCCGCACGCGGTCGCGGACGGCATCGCGCGCCGTCAGCATCAGCACGGGGGTCTTTTTGGTCTCGCGCAGGCGCCGCAGCAATTCCCAGCCATCTATACCTGGGAGCATGATGTCGAGGACAATGGCGTCGTAATCGTAGCTTTCCGCTTTGTACAGGCCCTCCTCACCATCGGGGGCGCCGTCCACGGCGTAGCCATCCTCCCGCAGGGCCTTGACCAGGCTGGCCAGGAGGTCGGGTTCGTCTTCGACTGCGAGGACTCTCATAGTTGTCGCCTCATCTCTTTATGCGTTCAGGTTGTACCATAATCAACGCTATTCACCGTGGCAGAGGCCACCTTAAGGGAACGTTAAGGCGAGTAAGGCCGGCTTCAGCGGGGAGCCACGACCAGCAGGGCTCGGACCGCACTTCAGTCAGCCGAATCAGCCGGCCGCCGGCGGCTGGCCAGGACTGCCTGCTCGGCTGCGATGATACAGTTGCACATGGCGGCGGCATTGGTGGCTTGGCGCAGCTCCGCCAGCAGGTCGGTTTTCTGCGCCATCAAGCACACGCGGGCCAGCGTATGCAAGTGCGTGCCGTCGTCCGGGCATGCGATCAGGAAGAACAGGGTGGTCGGCTGGCCATCCGGCGCGCCAAAAGGAATCTGCTGAATGGTCCGACCCAGAGCGAGGAAGGCCGTCTCGACGAGATACGGCTCCGGGTTGCGGGTGTGGAGCAAGGCCAGCCCACCCGGGATGCCGGTCGAACAGAGCGCTTCCCGCGCCTCCAGACCTGCCAGCAAGGCACGCGGATCGCAGACGCGCCCCGTCCTTTCCGCCAGGGCGACCATCTGGCGCAGGACCGAGGCCTTGGTTTTGGCGGTCAACGCCGGCTCAATGAACTCCGGCCGGATGATCTCGGGCATGAAAGCCCCGTGCGGGACAATCTGCTGCGCGGCTCGCGAGGCGGTTTGATCATACTCAGCCAACCGCCGGCCTTCGAGCCCCAGGATGCGCTGGGAG
>Ga0074044_10002397_pt1 | contig 16416 bp, 12 predicted proteins | sample BogForMeECP23OM1_FD_94443 | JGI IMG/M metagenome (GOLD analysis project Ga0074044, IMG submission 94443) | Bog forest soil microbial communities from Calvert Island, British Columbia, Canada - Bog Forest MetaG ECP23OM1 | ecosystem: Environmental > Terrestrial > Soil > Wetlands ...
ACATATGAGGTGACGCAGCCGTGATCCCACGCTATACCCGCCCTGACATGGGCCGCATCTGGAATGACGAAAACCGCTTCCGCACTTGGCTGACCGTGGAAGTGGCCGCCACCGAGACCCTGGCCGACGCGGGCATGGTCCCAAAAGATGCCGCCAAGGCCATTCGAAAGCGGGCCGACTTCGACCTGCAACGCATCCATGAAATCGAAGCCGAGGTGCGCCACGACGTAATCGCCTTTACCACAGCAGTCGCCGAGATCGTCGGCCCCGAAGCTCGTTGGTTTCACTACGGCCTCACCTCGAACGACGTAGTTGACACGGCGCAGGCCTTGCTCATCGGCCAGGCCTCTGCCATCATCGCCGCCGATCTCCAGCGCCTTTCCGAAGTCCTGAAACGACGGGCGTGGGAGTTCAAAGATACGCCCATGGTCGGCCGCACCCACGGCATCCACGCCGAGCCGATTACGTTTGGTCTAAAACTGGCAAACTGGTATTCCGAGACCCAGAGAAATATCGAGCGCTTCCACCGCGCCTCCGAGGACATGCGCGTCGGCAAGTTTTCCGGCGCCGTCGGAACCCTCGCCCACCTTAGCCCCGAGCTGGAAGAAAAAATCTGCGCCCGGCTGGGGCTAAAAGCCGCTGCAGTTTCCTCCCAGGTAATCCAACGCGACCGGCACGCCTATTACCTGGCCACACTGGCCGTAATCGCTTGCACATTGGATAAGATCGCCACAGAAATTCGCCATCTGCAGCGCACCGAAGTCCGCGAGGCCGAGGAGTTTTTCAGCGAGAAGCAGAAGGGTTCATCCGCCATGCCGCACAAGCGCAACCCCGTCACTTGCGAGCAGATCAGCGGGTTGGCGAGGGTGGTACGCTCCAACGCGCAAGCTGGGTTTGAGAACGTCGCGCTGTGGCACGAGCGCGACATCTCCCACTCCTCAGTCGAGCGCGTCATCATTCCCGACTCCACCACGCTGCTGGATTACATGTTGCAGAAGACATCCAACCTTATTGACACAATGTTCATCTATCCCGAGCGCATGATGCGCAACCTCGAGAGCACCGGGGGACTGGTCTTCAGCGGACAACTGCTGCTCGATCTGGTGGAACATGGAGTCTCGCGGGAGGACGCTTATCGGATGGTCCAGCATCATGCTATGCGCGCCTGGAAGAACGACCTGAATTTCCATGATCTGGTTCTGAAAGACACTGAAATTACGCACCTGGTCCCGCGGAGGACGATCGACCATGCCTTCGATCTGCAACGCCAGTTGCGCAATATCGACAAGATTTTTGCCCGCGTTTTCAAGAAGAGTCGCACGCCTGCGAAATCCGAACGAAAACAGGCCCACTAGGCGCTAAGATGAAATCCTTTGTGCACCTTCGTGTCCTTTGTGGTTTTAGCATCTGCACTTCATCAACCACAAAGGACACGAAGTTACAAACAAAGGTTTGTCCACACCCTCATGCTCTGGCAATGAACGCAGCATCAAATCACCACATTCTCAACCGGCCGCCGTGGGCTGGCTCGCGCGGTCAATGTCGGATAGCCCATATAGAAAATAAACGTCGGCTGCCACGTGGCGTCTCCCAGAACCTCGGCAAGCAGCCCCGCTCGCAGCGGCGGCTTCCCCAGCGCCTTCTCATGGTCGATCATTTCCACTGCTTCATTGCACGGTCGTCCCGCCAAGCCATGAGCCGTTGCCAGCAAATGCGTTCGCTGCCAAATCCGCCCCGCGCGCAGACAGTGTTCTCGATCATAACGGTCATGCACCGCAATGATGCCAATCAAGGGCGCACTCAGCATGAGCTGAGAGTATCCATCTTTCTCCCCTCGCGACGCAGCCCATTTCAGCATCCACAAAGGCATCATCTTCATAACCGCAGTCGCGATGGGAGGCTGCCCGAAGGCGTCAAGCGTAAGGCCATCGCGAAATTTCTGGACCTCGCTCCAATTGACCCGAATCCATCGATCGCTACCCCGATCCACATCTGGGTCGGCATAGATTTCGGCGTTCGCCGCCGAGCTTGTTTCCACGATCTTCTTTCGGTCCGCCTCCGCCGTAAAAAGAAAAATCTTCACGTCAGGATCGTCTTCGCCCGTGCGGCGTAAAGTGTCAACGAACACGGAAGGAATCGGTTTCTGCGGAATGTAGGCACCCCGATTTGTATGGCGCCGCGGAATCGCATTGTATAGCTCGCTCTCCTCGCGTTTACCCGGGGCCAGATCCATACGTGCCAGGAGTTCCGGTTTGGGATCGGCGGGAATCGGCCCCAGCTTTCCTGGAATCAGTGTAACCGCGGCCTGATAGCCATTCGCAGCCGCCGCTAGCAGCAAGTTCTCGAGAGCGCAGCCCATCCCGATATGCTCTTCCCGCAGATAAGGATCGAGCGCCCCGACGTTCCTGTTAGTGTCGATGTACAACTCAATCGACGAATTCGTCACCTTGAAAAGCCAAGGCTGGGTATTATGCGGACTCGCGGCCAGAATCGCAGCCCGCACCAGCCCCAGGGATCCATCGTTCGAATCCTTGCGCCAGTCTTTCCACGGTTCGTAAGCCGGACCTTCACCGACGCTGAAGACACCCTGATCGTACGCCCTCCAGACTCCACCGCCGACCACGGCCACGGTGACGACTCCCGTGCCCTTGAGAAAAAATCTGCGTTGCATAAAGCTTCTCCAGTGCCACAACAGCCCACAACTATTCTCGTGTTTTCGATTACCGATTTTACAAAAGCATTCACTTCGACGAGCTAAGTTGTATTGACCCGTCGTCGGTAATCTTGACCTCCCGGTGGGGAGCCTTGCAATCCTCGGCCACTTTGCGCACGCGAAAGCCAGCGCCCGCTTTCCAATGTAAGGAATCTGTCGATACGCAGTTTGGGCCCTCGGTGGGATAATCCGGGGGAAAAGCGGTTGAGCTCTCAGGATTGTAGGGCCCCTGTACCCCGACGGTGGCCTCGGCCAGGCCAGCTTTCCTTCGAATAAACCTGGCGCTGCCTTCCCTATACTCCTGGCCGCACCCTCCGTACATCCAACTCTCACCAGCGAGGCGCACAGCGTTGGCCATAATTTTTCCATTGACGACTTCAAGCCCGACCCAATAAACAACATGCACCGGATTCGACTTCTCCGATCCAACCGTCAAAATTGCGTCGAAAGCGCGAAAGCCCGGCCGTTGCTCCAAGACGTGGGTGCGATATTCATCATCGGCACCGATCGGAATGAAGTTATCGTTACAACACCAATCACCAGCTTTGATGGGAACAATATCTTTGTGCTCGTTTGTCTTGTACTCGTCGGTCTCTTCCCCGGCAATGCCCCACTTGGGGATTGCCTGCATATCGAACTTTCCGTCGGCATCGATGGTGACCAAGGATAGGTGTGCGTTCCACATCTCACCCGCACCTGGGCTGGCAAAGACAAATACGTCGGCTTGAGGAAGCAGGTCTTTGAAGTGCTGGAGCATGGTTGAAGGTCCAAGATCCGAGAGCGGCACTCCTTCTGTCCGGTTTGTATTGTTGTTGCGGATAAGGAACGCAAGATCGCGCAGGCTTTGGGCCGATTCCACAGACGCGGAAGCAGGGCTCGCCGGCTTGTCCGATAGCAAGTAAAAATCTCGCTGCGCACGGCGCTGCGCATAAGGGCTGCCGTAAGGAATGGTCATTGTGCAGCGGAAGTCGCTAGCCTTGGTGTCCCATTGACATTGCAATGTGTCACTGCCTTCGTGGCCCTCGTCTTGGCCGGAGCACGCGCCCCCAATCGACTCAAAAGACGTGCAAGTCACCAAGTTGACGATCTCTGGCGCGCTCGTGCGCAGGTCAACAAGCAACTTGTTCTCCAACGAACTAGCCGAGTACACCTCGAGATCGCTATGCTGATACTTGAAAATGAACAACGGCAAACCCACGTCGGGTGTGGCCAGTTGGATGCTAATCCACCCGGCCATTTCGTCGGGCTTAGGGTGTGAGCCGCGTTGTTCACCCGTATCTCCTGGATTTTCGCTCGCATCATTCTCGTCGAGCGGCTGAATATAGAGTTGATCCTCCGCTTCCTTTTCGCGAGCAGTAAGTTCAAACCAGCGTTCGCCACCAGGATTCACGACTCGAATCGCGAGCGCCAACCGGTCCTTTGAGCTGGTTGTGCCGTCAAAATCCTCACGTCCGGGGACCGGCACGTGCCAGCGATAGAATTCTGCCCGCGTGAAACCGTATTTCACGGCGTCGAAGCCATCAAAAGCAAGAGCAGGGCGGGTTTTCCACTGTTTGATCGCATCCGGCGCGGCGACCACAACGAACTGTAAATTCGGACGATCGACGCTTGCTCGCTTTTCCTGCCCGCAGCCGATTTGGCCATTGGCGTTAATTTGCCCGAATCCACATAGAGGCAGGAGAAGAGAAGCGATCCGAAGCAAGTGCCATCTCATAGCCTGAACTCCGATTGCGAGTCTCGCATTCCCATTCCCAAGAGCTTAGCAGGTCGATACAACGCCGCAATTTGCTTTGATGGAACACTGCTGTGGTCGCATTTGCAAAACAAATTGCTGCTTGTCCAGACTAGCTTCAGATGTCAACGGTCGCCAACTCTGCCGACTTGATATAGTCACGATCAAGAACAAATGTCCGCCAAACTCAACCCAACTTCTCTCTCGCTCTGGCGCCGGGACTTTCGCCTGACCCTCCGTCTCGCCCTGCCGCTGATCTTCGCCGAAGTGGGCTGGATGAGCATGGGCATCGTGGACACCATCATGGTCGGACGGTTGCCCAACAGCGCCGTCGCCATCGGCGCCACCGGACTGGGCCAGAGTCTCTATCACAGCATCGCCATTTTTGCCGGCGGCCTGCTGCTTGGAATGGACACCTTTGTCGCGCACGCATTTGGGCGCGAAGACTTAGACGACGCCCGTCACTCCCTGGTGAACGGATTGCTCCTCGCGTTCGCACTGACCCCACTTCTGATGCTGGCCGTCTCGTTCTGGCCAGCGCTGATGCGGCGCTTCGGAATCAGCGTAGAACTGGTCGAGCCCATGCGTCCCTACTTGCGCGCCCTCAATTGGGGTTCGTTGCCATTGCTCGCCTACTTCGCGCTCCGGAGGTATCTGCAGGCGGTAAACGTGGCCCACCCCATCATGTTTGCCTTGATCACGGCAAACATCGTCAACGCCTTCGGAAATTGGGTTCTCATCTATGGCCACCTCGGCTTTCGCGCCATGGGCATTACCGGCTCGGGATGGTCAACCTGTTGGGCCCGCATTTACATGGCTCTGTGCCTCGCCATCACGCTGCTCTGGGTGGAATCGAAACGGGTACGACCGGGTTGGATGGGCACAATCCGGATTGATCTCCCCAGAATGTCCGCGTTGCTAAAGCTGGGAGCGCCGGCGGCAACCCAGATCCTCTGCGAAATCGGAGCGTTCTCCGCCGCAACCGCATTGTGCGCCAGACTCGGTCCGGTTCCCCTCGCAGGACATGAGATCGCCTTGAACTGTGCTGCACTCACGTTCATGGTGCCGCTGGGAATCAGTTCCGCCGCAGCCGTCCGCGTCGGACAACAATTAGGAAGGCGCGATCCCGATGGAGCCCGGCGCGCCGGATGGTCCGCAATCATCATCGGAGTCGGGTTCATGGCCTGTTCCGGAGCCGTGTTCGTCTCCATTCCAAAACTAATCGCGCGCCTGTTCACTCCCGATCCGGCCGTAATCCAAGTGGGCGCGCAGTTACTGCTGGTCGCCGCGGCATTCCAATTGTTCGACGGCCTCCAGACCGTCGCCACGGGAGCGTTACGTGGCGCCGCCGATACGCGCACTCCCATGCTCGCCAACTTCGTCGCTTATTGGCTGATGGGACTTCCCGCAGGCTACGTCCTGTGTTTTAAATTCGGATGGGGCGCGGTGGGCATTTGGATCGGCCTGTGCGGCGGCTTGATGATCATCGGATCAGCCCTCCTGATCGCATGGCACAAAAGAATGCGTTCGCAATTACTATTTTGAAAGGGGTCATCCCGAAGCCCCCGCGTTTTCTCCAGCGGGGCGAGGGATCTGGCGCGGAGTGATCAAAATTCCACCTGGTGCCGGACGACTTGCCAGCGTTCCATCGCCTGCGTATCATGCAACCGTTATGACAACTGAGAATGTAGTTCGACCAACCACCCTTCGCCAGAAGGCACAACTCATGTCGGCATCCGAAATGGACCGCACCATAGTTCGCCTCGCCTACCAGATCGTGGAAGAAAATGGGACGGATGGTCTAGGACTGATTGGTGTCAGGCGCCGTGGCGTACCCCTGGCAGAGCGATTGAGCAAGTCGATCTCACATATCGAACAGACCCGCGTTCCTGTGGGCACATTGGATATCACTTTTTATCGCGACGATCTTTCCACCGTCGGCCCCAAGCCGGTAGTGCACGCATCGGAAATCGGATTTTCGATCCAAGACAAGAATATCGTGCTGGTGGATGACGTACTCTTCACCGGCCGAACCATTCGCGCCGCTTTAGACGCGCTTTTTTCGCAAGGCCGCCCACGCCGCGTGCAACTCTGCGTACTGATTGACCGCGGCCACCGCGAGTTGCCCATCGAAGCCGCGTTCATTGGCCGCACCGTGCAAACCACCATGAACGAAGTCATCGAGGTAAAGTTGAAAGAGATTGATGGCACAGAAAAAGTTCTTCTCATGGAAAAGTAGTCGACGCCAAACTCACGTTGGGACAGCCGCCCTCGGCTGTCCTTGTAGGAGTCCACAGAAATCCTCGGGATTCACCCCTTTGTGTACCTTCGTGTCCTTTGTGGTTGACGAATTCAAGAGACTCCCTCCATCGAAAACCGTAGCGCAAAGCCAAATCGAGGTTTAGAATCAAGCGCTATTCTTTGCTCTTGCGTGAACCTCTAATGAACTCATCGACAAAAGATGTTTCCAGTAAACAGAACCAGCGTCTGCTCGGAGCAGCGCGAAGAGCCATGAAGCGCGCCTACGCTCCGTACTCTCAATTCCGAGTAGGCGCGGCGCTGCTGACCTCCAAGGGCGAAGTCTTCACCGGCTGCAATGTCGAAAACGCATCCTACGGTTTGTCAAACTGCGCCGAGCGCACCGCAATCTTCACGGCCATAGCTCAATCAGGCCCGGGACTGACCATTCGCGCCATCGCCGTAGTGAATGACCAGGGAGTTCCCTGCTCCCCATGCGGAGCCTGCCGCCAGGTGATTTACGAGTTCGGCCCGGAGGCCACGGTGTTCTTCCAAGCCTCGAAGGGTTGGAAGGAAAGCCACATCACAGAACTCTTGCCAGAAGGGTTCCGCCTAAAGTGAGCCCGCCGCAAGAAAGCCAGACCTTCCGCGCGGTCGACGTCATTCGCAAGAAGCGCGACGGGCAAGAACTGTCGCGCCCCGAGATCGAATATCTGGTCCGCGGATACACCAGTGGCGAGATTCCCGACTACCAGGTTTCCGCTTGGCTCATGGCCGTAATCCTCCGCGGACTCACGCGTACCGAAACCTCTGCTTTGACCGACGCCATGCTGCGCTCGGGCGATGTGCTTGACCTCTCCGAATTCCCCGCCAGAAAAGTAGACAAGCACTCCACCGGCGGAGTGGGCGACAAAACCTCACTCGTGCTGGCGCCGCTAGCCGCCGCCGGCGGACTCGTCGTTCCCATGATCAGCGGGAGAGGACTCGGGCATACCGGAGGCACCCTCGACAAGCTTGAATCAATTCCCGGTTTCAACGTGAATCTGTCAGTCCCGGAGTTTCGCAGCCTCCTCAAGGCCTGCGGCTGCGCCATGATCGGTCAGACTTCCGAGATCGCTCCCGCCGACCGCAAACTCTACGCCCTGCGTGATGTCACCGCAACCGTCGAAAGCCCGTACTTGATTTGCGCGTCCATCATGAGCAAAAAACTCGCCGAGGGCATCGACGCTCTGGTGCTCGACGTCAAGACCGGATCCGGGGCCTTTATGAAAAAGGAAGAAGACGCCGTCTTCCTGGCCGAACTGATGGTGGAAACCGGCGAGCGCATGGGCAAGTCAGTTGTGGCACTAATCACGAATATGGATCAGCCTCTCGGAACGCACGTCGGCAATTCGCTTGAAGTGGTCGAGGTCCTCGATGTCCTGCGCGGACGCGGGCCGGACGATCTTAGAGAACTGTGTTTCGAACTCGCGGGCTGGATGTTTTACCTCGGCCGAACCGCGGATACCGTGGCGCAAGGCAAGCTGAATGCCCAGCAACTCATCGTCTCCGGCAAGGCGCTGGAGAAGTTTCGCCAGATGGTTGCCCTGCAAGGTGGGGACATCCACGCGCTCGACGATCCGGGCAAACTTCCTCGCGCGAAATTCATGCAAGACGTAAGCAGTTCGAAGGATGGCTATGTCGTCGCTATGGACTGCGAAGCGGTTGGCAACGCGTGCGTGGTTCTCGGCGGTGGTCGCGAGAGGAAGGAAGATGCAGTCGACCCAGCGGTTGGAATTGTTCTGCATCGCAAAGTTGGCGATCGAGTTTCAGCCGGAGAACCGCTTTGCACAGTGCATTCCAATTCCGAAACTCGCACTGCTCTCGCATCCAAGTTGCTGCTCGAGAGTTATCATCTCGCGCACGCTCCTGCAATCGAGAAGAAGAACCTTGTCCATCGCATAATTCGAGGATCAGAGACAAACTAAACCGGGAGAAAAATCAATGGGGCGATTCACCGGCATTTTGGGCTTGCTGACCATGCTGACCCTGGCGTTTATTTTCTCCACCAACCGCCGCGCCATTCGCGGCAAAACGGTTGCCTGGGGACTGGGCCTGCAATTTGCTTTCGCAGTCTTCGTTTTGCGAGTTGACATCGGCCGCCGCATTTTTCAGTACGCCGGGGACGGGGTGAATAAACTGCTCAGCTACGCCTTCGTCGGTTCGCAGTTTGTCTTCGGAGATCTGGGGAAGCAGGGCTCCCGTCTCGGCTTCTTTTTCGCCTTTCAGGTTCTGCCAACCGTTATCTTCATCGCGGCCTTCTTCGCCGTCCTGTACCACTACGGAATCATGCAATTCATCATCAAGCAGGCCGCACGGGTGATGACGCGCTTTATGGGCGCGAGCGGCGCCGAGTCGCTGAACGTAGCCGCCAGCATTTTTATGGGACAGACCGAAGCGCCCCTGACCATACGCCCCTTTTTGCCCGACCTCACCCGCTCCGAACTCATGACCGTCATGACCAGCGGGATGGCCCATGTTTCCGGCGGAATCATGGCCGCGTATATCGCCTTTGGAATCGAGCCTAAACATCTGCTAAGTGCCGTAATCATGACTGCCCCGGGAACCATCTTGGTCTCGAAGATGCTGGTGCCCGAGACCGAAGAACCCAAAACCGCCGGCCGCGTGGTCATGAGCGAAGAGGAAGTGGAAACCGAAAAGAAGGAGAACGTGCTGGGCGCGGTAGCTCGTGGTACGACCGACGGCCTGAACCTCGCCTTGAACATCGCGGCCATGCTGATTTCGTTTCTCGCCCTGATCGCACTGATGGACGGAATCCTGTACGGAATTCACAACGGGCTGGCCCACATCGGCTTTCCCTGGTTTCCCGCGAGCCTGGAAATAATTTCGGGCAAGCTTTTCGCTCCCGTAGCCTGGGTAATCGGAGTTCCCTGGAAAGACTGCACTCTCGTCGGCAACCTGCTGGGCACGCGCATGGTGCTGAACGAATTGGTGGCGTTCTCCATGCTGGGCCCACAGAAGGCCGTTCTTGATCCCCGCTCGTTCACCATCGCCACCTTCGCTCTCTGTGGCTTCGCCAACTTGAGTTGCATCGGCATTCAGATTGGCGGTATCGGTGCGCTCGCCCCCAACAAAAAGGGCGAGTTGGCGCGTCTTGGCCTGCGTGCGATGCTGGCAGGCACCATGGCGAATCTGATGTCGGCGTCGATTGCCGGCATGCTCATCTAGCTGCAAAAAGAGCAAGAGGTGGGACACTCACGCCCACGCAACCGAGGGGGAACGGATTCGCCGGCACGATTGCCGCGCCACACGAACTGGGCCGAATCACGAATGACCCGGCCCAAACCACAATCTCATCAACTTCGCCCGGAATATCTGCTACTTGAGAATGATCTCCTGCAGAAGTTCTGAGCTGACCAGTTCACGGATTTCGGCCCGCTTTTCTGAGAGCTGCTGGGCAGGCTGTTTGCCGCCAAGGATTTTATCGCGAACCATTTCGCCTTTTGCTGCGAGGCCATCCATGGCAGCATGGTTTTTGTATTCAACCGCAAGACAGACGTCCCAATCTTCAGGATTGTTCTTCGTCTCCTTCAGAAATAACTTGTAATCCATAATTGTTCCATCCTGTTTCTCCTGATCGAGGAGGGGCTTGCTGGATTTGCGCAGGCTGGTAAGATAAGCGTCCATTTGGGTGGGTTTCACGCGAACCAGCGAGACCCGCCAGACGGGACCTTCGGTGTAGTGCTCTTGAGCGAAAACTGCAGGTGCCAGCAACAACAACCAAGCGGCGAGACGGTAAATCGTTTTCATCGTGAGATCTCCCGAAATAGAATTTGGGGGAAACGGCAGGAGCATCATACGCTTCGCGCGACTATTCGTAAGTCACGTTCGCGTAAGGCGCCGAGCTTTGCTCGGCTGGACGGATCGAAGAGCCGTCTCCACGCGGTCCTTGCGAAGGCGACATTCCACGGGCAGGTCCCGCGCCTCACGACTTTGCTGAAAGCTGAGAGCTGACAACTGACAGCTCTTCTACGGTGCCTCGATCAATTCCATCTTCCCGTCGCGAGTGCGGTGCAGCACCATGACTTTGCCTTTAGGGTCGCGAAAGACGAAGACGTCGCGATCACGGAAGTGAGCTTCCTTGATAGCTTCTTCGAGGGTCATGGGCCGCATGGCGACGGCATCCTCAGAGCGCACCAGGTGCACTTCGGTGCTGCGTGCCACTGCAGGAAACTTGTGCACAACCACATCGACCGAGGTCGCTTCGGTCAGGCCGATGGCAACTCCTACTTTTTCCTGGGACGCGTCGCCGTTCCATTTCCCGGCAATCGAGCTTCTGGAACTCTGGCTCTTGGGGTTCGGGGTCTTATGATTGTGGCGTTTCTTGGTGCGCCAGCGCGTTTTGTATTTCACCGCCTGCTTCTCGAGATGGTCGAGAGCTTCGCTTACCGCCGAGGGCATGTCGCCGGCTTGAGCTAGTCCGACCAGCGGGCCGTTGCGTGGACTAATGGTGATCTCAGCCTTATGGCGGTGTTTCTCCACGGCGAGGACAACCTTAGTCTCAAATTTGTTGCCGAGAATTTTGCGGATTTTAATGAGGCCGGATTCAACATCCTTGCGGATCGCGGGAGTGACTTCGTAATGCCTGCCGGTGTATTCCACGTTCATGAGCGCCCCTCCTTGGGTTCTTGCGATTTCGGGCACAACAGAACCGGTATCATTGGGATTATTGTGAACAAATAAAGCCAGCGAGACGCCGGCGCTACGAACTCCTCATTTCTTTACTCTGCGCTGGTGGGTGCTCGGGATGCGCATATCTTCCCGGTATTTCGCGACCGTGCGGCGAGTGACCTGGATGCCCTGCGATTGTAGGATGCGGGTGATCTGCTCGTCGGTCAGCGGCCTGGCGGGATCCTCCTCTTCGATGAGCTTTTTGACGCGGCGTTTCAGGATGAGCAACGAAGTGTTGCCGCCCTGCGGACCATTCACGCTTTCGCTGAAGAAATAACGCAGTTCAAACACGCCCTGCGGAGTGTGCGCATACTTACTTGACACGGCACGGCTGACGGTCGAAGGATGTACGCCGATTTCTTCGGCCACCTCCTTAATCATCATCGGTTTTAACTGGTCGATGCCTTTTTCCAAAAAATCCTGTTGCCGCGCCAGGATGCTGTAACAAACCTTGACGATGGTCTGCTTGCGCTGCTCAATATTCTTGATCAGCTGAATCGCGCTCTTGTAGCGCTCCTTAACGTAATTGCGCGTGTCCTTGTCGTTCGTGTCCTTGGTGAGCAGGCGCTTGTACGCAGGATTGAGGCGAAGTTGGGGAACGTCCTCGTCGTTCATGACCACCAGCCACTCGTCTCCGTGCTTCACGAAGGCTACGTCGGGTTCAATCAGCCGAGGCTGGGTTTTGTTGTAGCGCAGGCCCGGTCGCGGGTCGAGCGTGCGAATGTAATCGAGCGCCTGCTGCACGGCTTCGACGGGACGAGCCAGTGCGCGGGCAATTTCCTTGTACTGTTTGTTCTGCACCGCGCGCAGATGTTGATCCACGATGGCGATTGCGTCGGTTAAGGTCTGAGCGGTGGCTTCTCCATTGCCATTCTTGTGTAACTCGTGTTGCTGTTGATGGTAGCGCAACTGATAGAGCAGGCACTCGCGTAGATCGCGGCATGCCACTCCGGGCGGATCCAACTGCCTTACGACTTCGATGGCTTCGTGGAGATCGGAAAGGCTAAAGTTCGTCGCGAACGTGGGACGAGGAACCGGCGCGACCGTAGCCGGTTGCGACGTGGTCGCTACCGCGCTACCCAACGCCGTCGGCTGCGATTCTTCATCCCCTGCTAGCGCCTCAGGGAAATCGTTGCCCGCAACATCTTCTGATCTTGAATCAATTGCGGAATGGACAAACTCGCTGGAAGCGGGCTCCGTTGTAACCGGTTCTGGCGAAGCCTCGGAATGAAGGTCGGATGACTCGCGTTCAAGTTCTAAGGAACCGTCGGATGAACTTTGCTCGGACGAACTTTCCTCGGACGAACTTAGGCCGAGAGCTTCGGCTTCCTTGAAAAGGTTCTTCGCGACCGCCGCATCGGACTCGGGTGGAGCAGGCGGGGCAACTCCCAGCAACTCTTCGTCGCTGGCGATCAGATAGCCATCTTCGTTGAGATTGCCAATGATGAGTTCAACGGCTTCCTGCACCTCCGGACGCATCGAGATCGAACCCAGCTGCCAGGCCAGGTGGTCGGTTAGACTGCCAGGCTTGGAGAGGAAATTCTCGAACGAGGGCCGCTCGATATCCTCCATTTCACGGGAGCTGCGATAGCCGGGATCGAGATAATCCTGAAAGAAGGAACCGAAATCGATTTCTTCAAATGGATCTTTTTTTTCGGCGTCGGCGGCGGCCGTCGGGCTTTCTTCTATGGGAGCGTGGTCGCGCGTCTCTTCCCGCCGATCGACATCATCGAGCAGCGGAACCGATTCTTCCAATTCTTCGAGAACCGGATTCTCTACCATCTCAGCGGTGATCATGTCCCGGAGTTCTAGCTTGTTGAGCGCCAGAACGCTGACCATCTGCACCAGGCCGGGCGTCAGGATCTGTCTCTGAGAGACTTTCAGGCTAAGCTTGTGTTGCAACAACACCATGGGTTCAATCCAAATCCTATTCTCAGTCGTTGGTCGTTAGTCGGCGGTCGCGATCTGCCAACCACCAATGACTAACGACTCGTCTCACACCAGCGAAAAACTCTGGCCCAGATACACCCGGCGAACTTCGGGATCGCCGCCCAATTGCTCCGGTGTGCCTTGGCGGAAAATCCGGCCTTCATTAATTATGTACGCGCGATCGGTGACCGATAGCGTCTCACGCACATTGTGATCGGTGATCAGGACGCCGATGCCGCTGGCTTTCAGATCGCTAATAATCTTTTGCAGGTCGAGCACGGCGATGGGGTCGATGCCGGAAAACGGCTCGTCCAACAGAATGAATGTCGGGCTAATGCACAGCGCGCGGGCAATTTCCACGCGCCGACGTTCGCCTCCGGACAACGCGTACCCGCGGTTCTGACGAATATGCTCCAAACCCAACTGATCGATCAGCTTCTCCATCTTTTCCCGGCGCTCGTGCCAGGAGATGGACTGCGCTTCGAGCACGGCCAGAATGTTCTCCTCGACCGTCAGCTTGCGAAAGACCGACGCTTCTTGCGGCAGATAGCTGATGCCGTACTGCCGCGCCCTCAAGTACATAGGGACGTCGGTTATGTCATCGTCGTCAATTAAAACTCGACCTGTGTCGGGTGGGATGAGTCCTACGATTGCGTAGAAGGTTGTAGTCTTGCCAGCGCCATTAGGTCCAAGCAAACCAACAACTTCGCCTTGCTCGACACGGAGGCTGACCCCGTTTACAACCCGGCGGCTGCGATAAGATTTGCCGATTTCGTCGGTGGCCAGTGTACGCATTTATCGTGCCACTCGCGTTTGGGTGACCGTGGGGGATAGATTATTGCCTTCAACCAGCACCCTATCATCGTGTCTAAAGAAAGTCAACGAAACGCCGGTAATCTTGCCGCGTTCGGCATCAAAAATGCTAGGCGATCCGCCGGTCAAGACGAACTTGTCATCCGACGCTGTATAAGTAAGCAAATTGCCGGTGGCGCGGCGCTCCGGTTGGGTGATCACCACTTGATCCGCGGCGACGATCTTGTCCAGTTTTCCCGCTCCGGAGAGCGGTTGGTCACCGGACCCACGGCCCTCGAGGTAGGCGTCCATTTTTTTGGCAGTGATTGTGATTTCCGCGCTTCGGGCCGCGACGTCACCCTCGAAGTGGGCTTTGCGCTCGCTGTCAGCGTAGCTGAGTCGAGTCGAAGTGATGGCGATCAGTGTAGGCTTTCCGCGCGGGCTTTGTGCTGATCGGTCGGCTGGCACGCCGTCGTTTTGCACACTGTCGTTTTGAACCAGTACCGTCGAGACAGTTTGCGAGGCGCCTGATCCCGTAGCGATCATCGAACGGCGGTCGCGGTCGAATTCTATCGACTGGGCGTCGACCACGTTTGCGTCCTGCCATAGCCGGGCGTCTCCCGTGTAGAGAGCGATTGCCGAAGTCCCGTGCACGCTCATGGCGCGAGCGGTAACGTGGATGGGGCTGGAGGAAGAAAGCAGCGCGCCCCCAGGCTGCGGCTTCAGATCGCTGTAAGTAGTCTTGACGTTGCCTTCGGCGAGGGCGTCTCCAGTAGCGCGATTCAGCCGCATGGAGTTCGCGGTAGTGGTCATGCCTCCGTCAGTCACCCGCGGAGAGCCTGTCAAAATCAGCACTTGATCGGCGGGAGTGTACCGCGCCCGATCGCCCCAGGCTTTGCGCTCTCCTTCGATATAGACAACACTTCCCTGCTGCACCAAGGATTGGATGCCGCCGCCGGGTTGGAAGGTGGCGTCCAGGACTCGACTGGTGCTATTCCGATCCGGTTGCCCGGCATTTTGGCTGATAATGCGGGCATCCGGGGCACCGTGAATGGAAGTGAACTGTCCCGAGTCGTCAAAGTGAGCGTCAAACTTCGCCGCTGTAGCTAGAGTTTGCTGTCCGTTACCGGTAGCGGGACGAATCGCAATCTGGGCAGCGCCGGAAGTCTCGGCTCGATCAAGGTGGTCTCCTTGTTTGCTGAGGAAAAAGTCTATCCCCGACGCAGTCAGTTCCAAATTCTGCCCGCCGGCTGAAGCACTCGCGGGATTCTGACGCTGCAGCAACTTCACATGATCTTCGGCGTGCACTTTGGTCAGGAGATTCTTGCCAGACGAATCTTTCTTTCGCGACGAATGTCTCTCCGAGAATTCCAGAATCACTCGGCCGGCCCGGCCCTGCATAGGCCACTCTTGCGGCGTTTGGTCTGTCGCACCGGGGTCGTTGCTCGCATTCGTCGGGCGAAGACGCCCGTCCTCCATAGCCTCCGCCCGCGCCACCTGGACTCGCACGTCGCCCGAGAAAACCGCCGTTTGCAGCAGGTCCCGCTGTTTCGCCATGATCAGTTCAAGTTGCTCGGACCGCGCTTCAGCCCTTTGCGAACTTTCCATTGGCTGCGAGTTCAGCGTCTTCACCAGCACATCCCCGCGCGCCAAAACACGGTCCAGTGTGTTGTCCGGACGCAGAAAAAGTGTCGCCTCGTCGGCGTCGCATTGTCGAACTCCGCTCTGCAAGCGCGGGTGATCGAGCACCACCAGGTGCGGATCCTTGGTGATGGTTGCTCGGACAGCAGTAATGTCTGCCGGCGCAGCCCCGCTAAAGCGGAGATTCACCTGCGATTGCAGTATGAGCAGATTACTCTTGGCCACGTAATTCACTCCCACCGCTGATCCGCTGCCTTGCGGCAGCTCAAAGTCGACTCGCTCCTTGGTATGCGCGTCGCCGCTGTTCTGGTTGAATATCAATCCGCTGGTCTTAAGGTGAATGGGATTTCTCAGCTCCGTGGGCGGGGCCTGATCGGGATCAACCACGCCTCCCGGATTCGCCTGCAGATCAATCTGCACTTCACCTTTCGCGATGACGTTTCCAGATTGCTGGTCGTATTCGAAGTCAGCCCCACGGATCTGGTCGAAGCGGCTGGAATCGCTTCCGTAGAGAGTGATTTGCACGTCGTGCAGCGCCGCCCGTCCACCCTGCTTGAATTGCACTGCCTTGCTCGCCTGTACGGTAAACAGCGTGCGTCCCTGCTGCGACTTCGAGACGGTGAAACCGGTCGCACTTTGC
>Ga0074044_10002398_pt1 | contig 16416 bp, 13 predicted proteins | sample BogForMeECP23OM1_FD_94443 | JGI IMG/M metagenome (GOLD analysis project Ga0074044, IMG submission 94443) | Bog forest soil microbial communities from Calvert Island, British Columbia, Canada - Bog Forest MetaG ECP23OM1 | ecosystem: Environmental > Terrestrial > Soil > Wetlands ...
CCACGTCCCATAGAACGAGGCCTTCTGGCTGGGCGAGAGGGAGGTAGACTCCTCCCCGACCCAGTGCAGCAGCCTGAAGGCGGCGGAGAGGTAGTCGACCCGAACCGTACTCATGGAGCGCGCCGACCATCTTCCGTACCATCCCCCAAACGAACGACGGGGCTCGAATCTCGACAACGACTCCTCGATCCGCCCGAGCAATCTTGATCGATTCGACCGTCCTCCAGCATGGCTTGTCGGGCGGGATTCCCCGGCCGAAGGAGCGGACGTCAATCTCACCCACGAGGTGCCGGGCAGCCCGCCTCCACCGGACGGGACCGCCCTCCGGAGACGGCTCAAAGTAGCGGTAGATTCGACGGGTGGCGGCCCTGACTCGAAACTGGTCCGAGATTGCCGCGGCTGCGAGGAAGTAAATCTCTGGGGAGAATCCGTTCAGGCAGCGAAGGAGAGCGGGCGCGGGTAGATCGCTGGTAAGGCTCAAGGCGTTGGCACGCGCACTCACCCCCCGGTCGGTTCGACTGGCCACGTCGAGGCCACGGGAACCCTCGCCTCCCCGGAGCCCGGCGCGGGAGAGAGCGGCCTGAAGCTCACCCTCAACCGTGCGCAACCCCGGTTGCCGAGCCCACCCTGCAAAAACTGTTCCGTCGTACCCGAAACGGACGAGCCAGCGCATCGAGAAGCCATTCTTCGAAGGGGCATAGCATACCCGGACGACTGACGCATAACTCCCGAGTTAGGCTGCTACCGACTGTCAACCAGTTGGGTATATAGTAATACATACAATACATCGAATGCCTCTAAATCGCGTCCGACGTTCCGAGCGATGGGCAATGGTGGGCGCCGAAACGCCTTCGACACACTCCCGGTGAGCTTCGCTACCGTTGCGCCTTAACAGTCCGTAAGGAAGACAAGAGGAAAGGAAAAACATGAGCGGAAGTACGACAGGAGGAACAACACCCGGGACCCCCGTGGGCGGCTCTGGGACTGGAGGAACTGGGACCAGCAGCGGCCCGATGATCCAGCACAAGCCTCGCAGCAGTGTGCCGATGATCGCGGGAATCGCCGTGGTCATTGTGGTCATACTGGTGATTGGCGCAGGTTTCGCGGCTGGATGGTTCAAGTCGTCGTCGTCAGGGCCGACCAGCTGCGGAGTCACCACGAAGGGAACGCTCCTTGGCGAAGGGTCGACCTTGGTCGCCCCGTTGATGGACCAGTGGGAGAGCAGCTACTGGAACGGCGGAGTGCTCACCTACGACTCGGTCGGCAGCTCCTCGGGAATCGCGGCGATCACGGACAAGGTAGCGGATTTCGGGGCGAGCGATGCTCCCCTCACCGCGTCCCAGAACTCATCCGCGCCTGGCCTGGTCACCATCCCTGAATCCGCAGGAGGTGTCGTTCCGATCTACAACCTGCCCGGGCTTGGGCAACTCGACTTTAACGGGACCGTCCTCGCAGAGATGTTCGACGGCACCCTCACCAACTGGAACAACACGCCACTCCAGACGTTGAACCCGAAGGCGGACCTACCCGTCCAGACGATTGACCCAGTCTACCGTACGGGAGGCAGCGGAACGACGTTCATCTTCACCAGCTTCCTGAGCGCGGACAGTCACGCCTGGAACGTGACTTACGGCAAGGGCCTAGACTGGCCCACAAACATCACCGTCGGCTCGGGCGCGTCCGGGAATGGAGGCGTCGCGACTACGGTATCGACCACGGAGTACGCGATTGGATACGTCGACCTGAACTACGCGCTGAACTCGGCCTCGGGAGTCGGAATCGGTGCCGTTGAGAACCCGATGGGTGACTTCATCCGGGCAACGGTCGCCAACACCGAATCCGCGTTGGTTGACTCAAACCTGGTGCTACCCGCGGGAGGCAACGCAAAGGCCTGGTACAACGTCTCCGCGCTGAATGCGCCCGGTGCCTCGGACTATCCCATCACCTCGCTCACGTACATGCTGGTCTACCAGAACCTGAGCGTTTACATGGGTGCGCACGCCTACACGACCACGATGGCACAGAACCTGGTGGACTTCCTGACCTGGGCCGTGACGGTAGGCCAGAACTACTCGGCGCTGCTGTTCTACGCCCCACTGCCCCAGGACGTGATCGTCCACGACATCCAAACCATCGACTCGATCACCTTCGGAGGAAGCTCGATCACGGTCTGCGTGCCCACCTAGGGCTGCGCATCGGCTCGCGGACCGGGCGATCTCAATGAACCCGGTAACCCATTCCCCCCAGTCTCCCTACCGCCGCCCCCGACCCGGGTTTGCGGACTTCTCTCGACGAACAGTCAGGTTTTCGATCGCCGTCCTCGAGGGCCGTGCTCCACTCGAACGCGATTCTCTTCGGCGATCTGCGCGCACCGCCGTTGATGACCTGACAGAATACCTGAAGGTTGCACAGTGGTCGGAAGCCGGATTCTACGCCCTGACCGGAGTCGCAGGAGTCGCGGTCCTCGTCGTGGCTGTAGCCGTGGCGGCAGTACTCGCCGAGGGTGCCCAGGCATCGTTCCACGCATTCGGCTTTGGGTTTCTCTGGGGGAAGATCTGGAACCCAAACCCAAGCGTGAACGTGTTTGGCGTCGTGCCTTTCGTAGACGACACTCTCATCACGAGCGCCCTCGCCCTATTCCTGGCCGTGCCTCTCGCTCTCGGATCAGCCATCTTCCTGACCACTCAGGCGCCCCGGTGGATGCGAGGTCCGGTAGGGACCGCGATAGAGCTGCTCGCAGCAATCCCATCGGTGATCTACGGCCTCTGGGGCCTCTACGTCCTCCATCCGCTTATGGAAAAAACAGTGGAGCCTTGGCTTCAGAAGTACCTCGGATGGTCGGGCCTCTTCGGCGGCCACGCTGTGGGCCTCGACATACTGACGGCCGGCGTGATCCTAGCTGTGATGATCGTGCCGACCGTGGCCGCCGTCAGTCGCGACACCATCGCCGCGGTACCCTCGGCCCAGAGGGAGGCGGCGCTGAGCTTGGGAGCGACCGACTGGGAATCGACCCGCATGGCGCTTCTTCCGTACGCCCGTTCCGGAATCATCGGGGGGATCATCCTCGGCCTCGGTAGGGCGATGGGAGAGACGATGGCGGTTGTGATGGTCATCGGTGGCAGGGATGCGGTCCCCACCTCTCTGCTCTCAGGGGGGCAGACGATCGCTAGCCTGATCGCCAACGAACTGGTCAGCTACCAGACCACGCTCCAGGTCTCGGCCATTCTCGAGGCAGGACTCGTTCTACTTCTGATCTCCCTTCTCGTGAACGTCGTCGCCCGGTTGCTGGTCTGGCGCGTCCTTAATGTGTCCACAGGAACGATGGAATGAGTGGCCCCCCGCCACGCCCTCCGGTCAGCAAGTTCGATCGAACCAGCCGGCGTCTGGTAATGAACTATGTCGTGGCCGGCCTATGCGGGGCGTCGGTACTCGTCGTGCTGTACCCCCTGCTCGATATCGTCTACACCGCGTTCATCCAAGGTGGCGGCGTGCTGTTCCAAGCCGGGTTCCTCACCGACACCCAGCCCCCGCCCTGCTCCGCCATCTCCTGCAACACCGTCGGGATCGGCCCGGACATCGAAGGCACGTTGATCATGGTCGGGCTCGCTTCGTTGATCGCGGTGCCCTTGGGCACGTTCGCGGCGATCTTTGCCTCCGAGTACAAGGGACGGGGTCTTGGACGAGCCATCAGTTTTACAGCGGACGTGCTGACGGGCATGCCCTCAATTATCGTGGGGGCGTTCGTCTACACGTACTTCGTTCTCTACGCGCCCACGATTGAGCTCTCACCCCAGGTGATCATCCCGAGCGCCATCGCGGGCGCGTTGGCCCTCGCGATAATCATGCTCCCAATCATCGTGCGAACGACGGAGGAAGCCCTCCGGATCGTTCCCAACTCGATCCGAGAAGCGGCGCTTGCGCTGGGCATCCCGAAGTGGAAGTCGACCCTCAGGATTGTGTTCGTCACATCCCTCCCTGGAGCGCTGACGGGGATACTTCTCGCCGTAATGCGGGCGGCGGGAGAGGCCGCACCCATTCTCTTCACGGCCGCCGGGTCGCCCTACTATGCGCAGAACCTCAACCAGCCTACGGCGGCCCTGCCGCTGCTCATCTATACGTTCGCGCTGAGCCCGTCGTCGAACTGGCTCAAAGTGGCGTGGGGAGCTACCCTTTTCCTGCTGATAATGGTCTTGACCGCGAATATCATCGCGAGGTTGATGATCCACAGGATGGCGGTACGGATGGGGAGGATCTGAGCATCCGATGAGCTCCACTAAGCTCCGAGCGAGAAACCTCACCGCGTACTACGGGAGCAAGGCCGCCATCACGGGGATCTCCATCGACTTCCCGGAGCGGGCGGTGACTGCGATCATCGGTCCCTCGGGATGCGGAAAATCCACATTCATCCGGTGTCTCAACCGGCTGCACGAGACAGCCCCCCGAGCCTCGGTCGAAGGTCAGGTGCTCCTCGACGGTGAGAACATCTACGACCTGGACCCGGTCCGGGTCCGTCGCCGGATAGGCATGGTCTTCCAGAAACCGAACCCCTTCGTGACGATGTCGATCTACGCTAACGTGAGCGCGGCGCTCCGGTTCAACGGACGCCACTCCCGGGCAGAGACAGAAGTCATCGTTGCTCGGAGCCTCGAGCACGCCGCTCTGTGGGAGGAGGTCAAGGATCGCATCGACGCCCCCGCCATCTCCCTATCGGGGGGCCAGCAACAGCGCCTCTGCATCGCTCGTGCCCTGGCGGCCCAGCCCGAAGTGCTCCTGATGGACGAGCCGTGCTCCGCGCTCGATCCCATCGCGACATCCAAGATCGAGGAGTTAGTGAAGCGGCTGAAGTCCGAGTACACGGTGGTTATTGTGACGCACAACATGCAACAGGCGGCGCGAGTCGCGGACTACACGGCGTTCCTGTATCTGGGAAAGCTGGTCGAGTTCGGGCCAACAGAGGAACTGTTCGAACGACCCAAAGACAAGTTGACCGAAGCCTACATCACCGGGAGGTTCGGATGAGCGGCGACCCGTTGGAGCCCACCGGACGCCCCAGGGGCTACGATCTCGAGGTTCGCCACCTCAAGGAGCGAGCCGTGCACATGGGGGAATGGGCCCTTGGAATGGTCCACGACGGCTGGCGGGCGTACGAGGCCTCGGACCTTGCCGGGGCCCAGGGGGTTCTCGACCGGAACACGGAGCTGGACCGCCTCGACGAAGAGATGGAACATGCCTCGATCGCGTTCTTCGTGCTGCGCCAGCCGGCGGCGGTCGACCTCCGCACGGCTGCGGCCCTGCTCAAAACGACCACCCACATGGACAGAATCGGCCGGCTCGGGCTCGACGTGGCCCGCCTCGTGAACCCGAAGGCCGCGCCGGAGTCCCCGGCGCTCAAGGCCCTGTTACAGAGGATGGACGATACGGTCGAGTCGATGGTCCGTCAAGCGCTCGACGCCCTATTGAAAGACGACGTTGACCTCGCACGCCAGCTGTTCCACCGAGACGACGAGGTCGACCGGATGCACCGGCACGCGAACGCCATGATCGTTTCCGAGCTCTCTCAGGCGACCCCCGCCGCCGCCCGACTGGCTAGCGACCTGCTGATCGCGCGGCACTTCGAGCGGATTGCCGACAACGCCTGTAAGGTCGGTGAGAAGACGATCTACGCCCTTACGGGTCAGAGACGGTCGGAATTCCTCCCCCGGCGCCACATCCGCCCGTACGTTCTCGAGCTGGATCGGGATACCTGACGAGGCGTTGGGTTGGGACACGAAAGCTCATTATCTTGCGCGCGGAGTCGGAAAATGCGCCCGAAGGCGGGCGCTCCCGTAGTCTAGTCCGGTCAAGGATTCGGCGCCTTCGACGCTGCGACGTGGGTTCAAATCCCGCCGGGAGCATTCCCGCCAACGGCGCTAGCGCGCGCTCCTACGGCCCCTTACGCCATAGTACATAGTCTATTGTTTGAAGGCTTATGGGTCCGTAAGGCCTCCATCTCTCGGGCCGCCCGCCATGGAAGGCCGAAAGTTACAACTTGCCGGTAAGTCGACGTTCCTCGTCTCCCTGCCCAAACGCTGGGTCACGGGGGCAGGCCTGAAGGCCGGGGACACACTCTTCGTTGAGACGGAGGCGGACGGATCGGTATCGATACGGTCGCGATCCACGGATCGGCCGGCGGTCCGCCGCAAGGTCTTCATCGAGAAGGGCGAGGAGACCCGGGAGCACCTGCTCCGGAAGCTCATCGGTGCCTACATCTCGGGGTTCGGGCTGGTCGAGGTTCGCTTCACACCCGATCGCTCCCCGTTTGTCCGTCGGGTCACGCGCGAGTTCTGTCATCTGGTGATCGGCCCCGAGGTAATCGAGGAGGGCCGAACCTCGATCGTCATCCAGGACCTTTCGGACCCTTCGGAGCTCAGCTCGGAGAAGTGCCTCCGTCGGATGCATCTCACCGTGCGGGCAATGCTCGAGGACGCCCTGTCGGCCTTGAAGTCGGGGGACGAGGCCCTCGCTCGAGATGTCGAGCTAAGGGGCCAGGATGTCAACCGCCTCTACTGGATGATCTCGAAACAGTACCATCTGGCGCACGCCCCCTCCCCGACGGCCGCGGACCGGACCTCGGCGGCGCTCCTTCACGGACACCGTTTGATCGCCAAGCTGCTCGAGAGGATCGGCGAGCACGCCCAGCGCATCGCTCGGACGTTCCCGGTCGTAGGCAAGGTGAAGAACCTGGACCCGAAGCTCATGAAGGACCTCGAAGAGGCGCGGGCCTCTGCGCTCGCCCTGCTCGATCAGGCCTTCCACGCCCTGGTTACGCGGGATATAGAGGAGGCAAACCGAGCGATCGATGGCCGGATTGAGCATCAGAAGCTCATCGACGCGCTCTCACACCGGGCTGCTACCCGACGAGGGGAGGAACTGCTCCAACTTGGAACGGTGGTGGACAGCCTTGGTCGGACCGCAGTGTACGCGTCGGAAATCGCCGAACAGGCAATCGACCTATCGGTCCTGACGAGCCCCGAACCGGCGTAGCGCCCGCTAGGTTTCCTTCCAAGGTGCCGCCCCGCCGGGAGAGAATGGCCTACCTTTGATCGGAGGGGAGGCCTCGGACTCCTCCGCATGCTTTCCCATGATCGCCACGGCCATCGCGTTCGTACTCCGCTGCCCCAGAATCATCTGTACAGAGTCCACATCCACCCGGTACGCTCGGTGACCAACGGCATACTCGATCGCAAGGTCGGCTAGCTCAATCAGGCGCCGCGGGTTTCCGAGCGCGCCCCGGTTGAGTCCCTTGATGGCCTCCATGTCAAAGGGAAAGATCGGGTCGAGATCTTCGACCACCCGTTTGGCGAGCAGTTTCTTCGCGATCACTAGCGCGGCCTGTTCGTCGGTCAGAGCGACAAGCAGGAAAGTCCGGTTTATCCGCGCCGCGAGCGCGGGATGGTTAACGGTGAGCCAGGCGATGTAACTCGCGTAACAACTGAACATCAGGAGGACGCCCGGACGGATGACATCTGTCATTTCCTGAAGGACTTGGACGAATGAATCCACTTCCTTCGACTCGACGAGGTTGTGCAGGTCGTTTAGGAGGAGCATCGACGGAGAATTTTCATTCAGGGCCCCGCCCAGGATTCGCCCCACCTCCTTCGGGTCGTACCGTTCGTCCTTCGCCTTGGCCAGCCCCCCGACCGCCCGCAGCCACCCCGGCTGGGAGAATGTCTTGGCCACTCCGAGCGTCGTCGCCGCCTTCTGGAACTCGCCTGCGAGCCCCTTTAGGATCCAAGGGGTCTTGGTCGTTACGTCAAAGTAGATGGTGAGGGCCCCCCGCTGGCGACCTTCGGCAGCCGCTAGGAGGAGGCGTTCCGTCTTCCCAGCGCCGAGAACCCCAATCAACGCAACGACCGACCGATTCTCCTTGTCGAACACCTCCTCCTTGATCGTGTGAAGGGAATCATCCACCTCCTGATTGACGTGGTAGATGCTAACGTCGTCTAGGTTCTCGCTCGCGAGATCGCGGAACGGGTTCCCGGTGAGCCCGTAGCGTTCGTAGGTTTGAGACGGCACTTCGACACCTCTAGAGGACCCGGTTGCGAAGATCGATCGCTATCCTCTTGCCATCGAACTCATAATAGATATTCCGGTCGAAGAATTTCCCGTCCGTCCACTTGGGGATCCTGAGAAATCGGACCACGCCGTCGGCACCATCCCGAGAATGGAATTGCAGGAACCCGTCGGAAAGGTGGATGACGATCGCCTCGGCTCGGGGGTCGAACATGCCTCGGTCGGTGGTTAGGATCGCTATGGAGTGTCGGGCCCGGCAGGAGGCATGCAACCCGCGCAGGAGATGAGCAAGGGCATGCGAGTCGAGGCCAAGGGTCAGGAACGAGAAGGAGTCGACGGCGAGGAGTCCCCCCTCTGGGGCGAGCTCGTCCAAGGCCGTGAGAGAATCCATTTCGAGAATCCGCGGATGGGTCTTGGGCGGTATCCCGCCCGACAGCCGGCCCATCAACGTATCTTGGACCTCCCCCCGGTCCCGGGAGGTAACGAACGTGACCGGACGCCCCATAGCGAGCGCGGAGGCTCCCAAGTGGCGGACGAAGAAGCTGTTCGTGAGGTCCGTCCCGCTCTCTACGATGACGACCCGCCCTTCGCCGATTTCGGGGATGATCGTGTTCAGCCCGGGGATGTCGATTGGTACGCCCACATCGCTGAAAGGAGGGTCAGGGCCTTAACTGCGGCATCGGTAGTCTATGATGGTCACCGAAGTCGTCCCCCGGGCTACACGTTCTATGGTCGAAGCGTCTATCTCCCGAGGATGAATCGGGCTGGCGTGCGGCGCCCGATTAACGAGTGGAGAGCCAATCGTGGACGGCGTGGCCTAGCGGAAATCGTCGGAACCCTGATGTTGGTTCTGATCGTTGTATCAGCGGCGATCGCGTTCTCCTTGTTTCTCGCCGCTGAGGAGAAGATCACTATCTCGCAGCGTTCCGCGAACCAGCAACGCGCGCTGGAGAACCTGTCGGTCGAGGGACTCACCCTCGCACCAACCGTCACGCTGCTCCTCTCGAGCTCTTCGATAGAGAATACGTCGATCACGGGAATCGTTGTCGACGGAGATCCAATCGCCTACTACTGTCTCGGCATTGGAGCTTGCTCCGGCCCTGCGATTCAATGGTTCCCGGTCGCCGGACCGAACGGATCTGATTTGGCTATCCCGGCATTTTCGCTGATGCAAATCAACGTTTCGAACTTCTATCAGCACCCATTCCAGCCATCGGCCAATAAGACGGTGGTCCTAATCTCGACGCTCCGAGGGAACGATTTCGTTGACACGTTCCTATCGCCCGTCGCGAAGCTTGGAGTTGAGTACATCACCGGTTGGCCCCTCCTCGATGGAACAGGGTCGTACCAGCCTTCTGAGAAGCAGTCCGCGAACGCCTCGATTATCAGCTGGAACTGGCTAGTTCAGCGGGTCCATAGTACAGGAATTCTCATAACGGACAATGACACCGCTGATTACTCTGGGGAGGAGTCCGAACTTCCATCCCCATTCGTGCGAGGGGCGACCTATTGGATCAACCTAACCGTCACGAACACTTTCGGCCTGACTGGAACGACCGACGAACTCTTCACGGCTCCTGGTCCGGCATTGAAGTACGTTCTCAATTTTACAGAAACTGGGCTGCCTGTTGGGACGACATGGAAAGCCAATGCTGATAACTCCAGCGAATCCTCGAGCCTGCCCTCGATTCTGTTCTACGTATCTAATGGAACATACAGCTTCTCTGTGCCGACGGTGGGAAGTCAGTCCGCTAATCCTTCTTCTAGCCCACCCCCCGTTTCCATCATGGGAGTTGGCCAGACCGTAGATCTAACGTTCTCATAGTCAACCAAGCCACTCATGTCTAAGTGAACACGCGGGGAATTGGCGAACTCCGCTGGCTACGCCGAGAAGAGACTAGACACCCTCCCTACCCTTTGTTCAAGTTCAAAGGCGAACGTTGGGTGCGGCCGAGCCGCGCAGCCGGAGCTCCACCGCTCTTCGACAACCTGAAGCCTTCAACCGATGAATATAGTGAATGCGATGATCGTCGCCGCCACCATTCCCAGGGAGTGAAGAAGTCCATACCGCGATTTGCCCTCCGTGAACGCTCCGATGATGGCGCCGGTCCCCAACGAGTTGATCAACATCAATTGAAGGAAGGAGATGTCGAGGCCCGAGGTTGTCAACTTCGGGACTGGCGAAGCACTCGTTGTCCCAGCGGCTGCCAATGGGTTTCCGCCACCCCCGAGGAACGTGATGTTGAGGCTACCGAGGGTTGGCGAGATGTATAGGAGGGCAAACAGCACGGCCATTAGAACCGCGTAGGCGATGTAAATGACGGCGACGGGGAGGGTCAACTGGGCCTCCCGCTCCTCCTCAATCTTAACGAAATCGTCCATGTCTTTCGCCGCCCGATAGACGACCATCGCCGTTTCTCCTCCGACACCAGAGGCGTCTGCGATCAAGGCCGCATAGCGGCGAATCAGCGAGCTGGGGATTGGCTTGACCATATCCCGCAGGACGGTATCGAAGGCTCTCCCCATTCGGATGGCGTCGGCGGCGATGCGCAGGTTTCGACGCAGGACATTCGAACTTGTTTTCGATAACTCCACGATCGCCTTCGCCGGGTCGAGCCCCCCTCGCATAGCGTCAGCCATTTCGAAGAGGAACTGGGCGAATGCGCGCTCGTATGATCGGGTACTACTCAGCAATCGGCGAGCATCGATGGCGAACGGGGTGATTCCGACAAAAATCGCTACGACTACGACGTAGTAGATCGTAAGGAATGGCAAGTTCGGAGTACTCGTGACCCAATCCAGGGCTAGGAGCAGGAACACGAATGCAGCGACCGCCGGAACATAGAGAACCAGGTAGGATCTCTGGACGGGATGCGTGACGAAGTATTTTCGGAATGCGAATCGGGTCGTCTGTTTCAGGTAGAAGATCCAGCATCCGAACCCAGCGGCAGCAACAGTAGCACCGACACCCATGTAGAGCAAAAGGGTCTGGAACCGGATCGGGGGTGCTGGCGGCGCCGGCGCGAGGGAAGTATTGACGGTGAAATTCCAAGTGTACTGGTAGCTGTCGTTCACGTTGTCCGTGAGGGTCAACGTGACGTTGTTCGGGCCCTCGGTCAACGGGAACAAGCTTTGGACGGGATAGACGAGCGATGTAGGGGTGATCGCCACCCCTTGGAACCCCGATACATCTCGCCCGTTCACGACGAGATCGACTCCACCGTAAGGTATCGTCGAATTGCTATCGGAGAAGGTGGCGGTAATGGTCGGCAACGTGGTCGAGATCGTGGAGTTGGGGCCAGGAGATACGCTTGTGACGGTGATCGGTCCGGCCGCGGGGACTGAGGCGGCGCCAGAGGAGGGACTAGGAATGCACGCAAGCGCGAGGAGCGATAGAAGAACGAGCGAGAAGACGAGCGAATCCACTCGCCCCATCACTCTGCCCTGGCGTACGCAATGGAAATCATCATCACCGTCATGACCACTGCCAAGGGCACAAGTCCGAACGTTAGCAGTTGGAGGAGTTGACCTGCGTCAAGACCGGCCGCAGTTTGGCCGAAGGAGTTGATCAGGAATGCTCCAACCGCAATCATCAGAACACCTACTAGCACGAGGGCGACATACATGTCAAGAAACGTCGAGAGGCGTTCGATGAACTGTTTCTGAATCAGTCGCTTAAGTTGGAGCACCGAGTCCGATTTCGAGCGGAGGTACTCGTCGAGATTCCCACCCTGGTGGATCATATTGGCGAGATCCCAGAAAGCTTCGCGCACCGAGGGGGATGCGGATTCCTTTGCTGTTTCCGCAAGGGCAGTGATCAAGTCCTTGCCCTGGATGTCGGTCTTGTACACGATTCGTTTGAATTCCCCGGTGAGAGCGGGATCGTGGTCACGCTGAGCCATGCGACGAATCAGCCGTATCGGCGACGCCCCTGTGCTGGCGATTACGGAAAGTTCGCTCAGGGTGAACGGGAGTTCGCGGTCTAGCTGGTCCTTCCTGTTTGCAATACGGCTGGATATCAGGAAATGATAGCCGCCGTAGATGCTTCCGGCCGTAACGCCCGTAATCGCGAGTACATACGCCCACCAAATTGGAGAGGCGATTAACACGCGGAACAAGATGATCGACAGCACAAATGACCCTGCGGTACCGAAAATAGTGGAGACAAGCGCCATCGATTGATACATCCCGGGGGTAACGTTGAATCCGGCCTGCTTAAGGCGCCCGGCCAGCACGTCCGTTTCTCGTTCGCGGTCGATTCGTTCCCCGAACAGGCTGTAGGAAAGCCCCTCGAATTTCTTTAGCAACAACCCCTTCTTTGAGACGGATTCTGGCTGCGGGTTCGAGTCATCCGCGGGCGCAGTCGCAGGTGCGGAGGCCCTCACGTTCTGCGCCACGGGACCCTACTGAGCGGCCTGTTTCTCGAGTCGAGCCATGGCTTCTCGAGGGTCGACATAGTACTCAGCGATCGCGCGACTGACGTCCTTGTAGTAGCTCAACTGGTTCTTGTCCATGAGCGAAAGATAACGTTCCTTGCGACTCAGTTCCTCCACCAACGCGTCCATGCTTCGGCCAGTCTTTTCCTGGACGTGCTCGAGAACAAAGCTCCGGCCGAGGTAGGTGAACTTGTCTCCGTTTGGCTCCCACCGGAAAATGTCGTTGGTGAGGAGCTCCTTCGTACCCGCATCTACGCCAAGGATCTCGGTTACCCCGAGAATGCGACGGACGCGAGCGCCGTTCACCACGACCTGGGCGGGAAATGCGACCGCATCCAGGGCTTGGAACAGAACCCGCGGGATGTTCATTGGTTCGTTCTCTACGCGGTGAATCAACTCCTCGATCGAACCTGCGTGGATCGTTGACATTGATGCGTGGCCCACCGAAATCGCTTGGAAGAGAGTGAACGCTTCGGTTCCTCGAACTTCTCCGACTATGACGTACTCCGGCCGCTGTCGGAGGGCGGCGACCAGGAGATCGAATAACGTGACCGTTCCAGGGGATTTCCCACCCTGGGACGAAAGTCCAGAGACCCCAGAGGCACCACCCGAGGACGCGCTGGAACCGTAACCAGCTCGGGCCACTGACTGGATCCAGTTCTGATGGTCGATCTGAATCTCGGGAGTGTCCTCGATCGAGACAATCTTGTCCTCCGGTCGGATAAACATGGAGACCGCGTTTAGGAACGTGGTCTTCCCGGCCGCCGTACCACCCGATATCAGCAACGAGCAGTGACTCTCGACCAACGTCCAGAAGTACGCTAGTTGGAAGGCCGATACAGATCCAAATCGAAGCAGGTCGATTGGCGAGACGGGATCGTTCGAGAACTTGCGGACGCTGAACGTAGAGCCCTTGCGCGTTACCTCAGTGCCCAGAGTGAGGTTGATCCGGCTCCCGTCCTGGAGTGTCGCGTCGAGAATCGGTTGATAGATGGAGATGTGCTTCCCGGCGATCTGCGCGAGACGGAAGATGTACTTGTTTAGCTCGAGTTCGCCGTCGTAGGCAAGATTCGTTCGAACGGAGCCGAACACGCGATGGAACACGTACAGTGGAATCCCCGGACCGAGGCAGCTAATGTCTTCCAGGAAGGGGTCACGCAGCACGGCATCAGTACGGCCCATCCCAATGAAATCGCGCTTTAGGAAGTACAACATCACCGGCTGACGCCGCAGCGGAACATCGATATCATAAAGGTCGAGGACCGCGAGGAACTTCTTCTTGAGGTACTCCGCCAGTGGCTTGGACTCCTCCAATCGCTGGCCCTCGCCGATAGGAATCTCCTCCTGCGCCATCATGGCCTCCATCTTCTCGCGAATCTTTGCGACGACGACCATGTCGTCAGGCTTGAGCCGCGGCTCGAGGATGGAGTATTGGAACTCCCCGGCCTTCGCATCGAATCTAATCTGTACGAAGGCGTAAGGAGGATTGACAGGATAAGTGACGTTCACCTGCCTCCGGTCCCCACGGAGCTGCCGGCGCATGTATCCCAATTCGGTTTGGACGAGCAACTTCTCCGGCAGAACGGTTCGACGGATCATCAGCGTCTCGAGTTTCGCTGACTCGCGCTGGAGGGTCGCCCGATCCTTCGGTTTGAAATCGCCTGTGGCCCGGCGAATCGCCATCTGACCGGGAAGCTTGTCGTGGGAGCGGTCCGGGGACGCCCCCGACGCGGCTGAGCCCCGGTCGGTAATGTCTGCCATTCGACCGGTAATCTGGCTCCTCTCGATTTAAGTCACGCAGTCCGATTAAGCTCTGGCAAGGAGTTGCCGTATTCTTCGTAGAGCACTGGTCCCTCCGTTTGCGAAAGCTATGCAAGCCTTCGCCACCGAAGATTCCAACGCGGTACGGCTTCTATTTCGGCCCGTGCTTTGAACCCCCCCTCCCATGGTCGGGTCGCAGCGTCGGCTCGGGGTATCTGAATTTTCGAGGTGACGCTGCGCCCAAAAAAGAACGAGGGGGAAAAAGAGAGAGATGAGCGAAAAGAGCATAGCGCGGAGAGAACGAAGCCTGAGGTACCGACGCCTCCGGCGCAACGAGAAGGCAGTGTCGCCCGTCGTGGCGACCCTGATCCTGATTCTCATTGCGGTCGCGGCGGCAGCGGCGCTTTACCTTTGGCTCACGGGGTGGCAGGGAGGCGTCACGAAGAGCATCGGACAGCCCACCATTCCCGATGTTGACAAGTTTTCGATCGGCGGCAGCACGACTGTATATCCATTGAGCCAAGATGCGATCAAGTGGTTCCAACAGAACTACTCCACCTACAACGTCACTGACCAGCAGGGCGGCTCCGTCGCGGGCGCTGAAGCGTACTGCGCGGGCCAGGTTGACGTGGGCGCGGCTTCGTCTTCGTTCACGACTGCCCAGCTCTCTGGTGACGGCTGTTCGGCGGCTCTCGCCTCGGCGACCGTCCAGAACGTCGTCGCCGTTGACGCCATCGTTGGTATCGTCTCGGCCAACAACCCGGCATTCTCGGCAGTCCTGCCGACGCCCGCCGGACATGTTGCGGACGGCAACTTCTCGCTCAACTCGACCACCATGCTCGCGATCTACGTCGCGGACTCGTCGACTGTCCCGACGCAGAACAGCCCTGGCGGCTTGCAAATGCTGACCAACCTCAGCGCGCTCGCGCCGTACCTGTGCGGCCAGCCTGCGGCGTCCTTCACCGGTGCCGTCCTGCCGTCGACCTACACCTACCTGAAGGTCTGCCCCGTTCCCGGAGCGGGCTCCTCGTTCGAGTGGGCCAACATCCCCTTCCCCGCAGGATGCGCGGTCCTTGCGGGCGGCTTCTGGAACACGGCCACCTGCACGGGCGCAACGTCTGACGTCAGCAAGATCACTGCCTACGACCGCGCAGACAGCAGCGGAACCGAGCAGGGATTCACCCAGAAGTACCTTCTGGGTGCCGGCTACCTAGCCAAGGACGCCTCTGGAAACTCTTGCGGAACGGACAACCAGCTCGAGAGCTGCAACATCCACGTGACGCACGAGACGGGCAACCCGGCACTCGCGGCAGCGGTCGCGGCGGACAACACCGGACTCGGGTTCAACTCGTACGGTCAGGCCGTGGCCCAAGTCGGGCCTAGCCTGCTCCTCGCGGGCTACCAGACCAACCTGAAGGGCGGCGCGGTCATTCAGCCGACCGTGACCTCCGTTCTCGTTGACGGATACCGCGGCGTGAACCTTGCGGCAGCCTACGGCCCCTGGCGCCCGTTGGAGTACCTGACGGATGGCGTACCTGTCCCGGGCACGGTCATCGCGAACTACATCCAGTTCGTTGATGGACCCGGAGTCAACCTGGCTCTCGCCCAGGCGACGGGGTACATCAGTCTGTACGCGGCGTAAGGCACTCGAGCACGTCGGAAGTAACCCTTTCCACCCCGAGGGGAAACCCTCGGGGATCCTCTTTTTTTCCCTATACTGTGCACCGAGTCTATCTCACACGGTTGGCTAGGTGTGGCTCGATCGCAGCGGTCGGGCCGGACATGGGGGAATCCGCTCCTAAACTTCGCGAGGAGCGTTTACGATAGAGTACGGAGCATTCGGAGAGGGCCGGAGAGGTTGTTACAATCCAAGGGATTCGTTCAAGCCCTTGACGAGCAATTCCCAGTCGCGTCCCTATGCGGGGCGAGGGGCAAAGATGGGAAGGAGGCTCCGCGACAGGACTTCGAACGACGATCGATCCGAGCCACCGAACCCGAACAAGCCGGCTTAGCAAGCCACCTTGGACGTCCCACCTGTCCAGCTACGGCGGTCCAAGGAACTGGTGTTACTGACCACTGAGTAAATGGTTTAATATCCGGGGACGCCTCTCCCCTCGAGCATGCCGGGGTGGACCCTACAGCATCGTGACACCGCCACTCTCGAGGA
>Ga0074044_10002399_pt1 | contig 16415 bp, 13 predicted proteins | sample BogForMeECP23OM1_FD_94443 | JGI IMG/M metagenome (GOLD analysis project Ga0074044, IMG submission 94443) | Bog forest soil microbial communities from Calvert Island, British Columbia, Canada - Bog Forest MetaG ECP23OM1 | ecosystem: Environmental > Terrestrial > Soil > Wetlands ...
GCCGAAGAAATCTACGGCGCCTACGATGCCTCGCCCGCGCGTCCCTACGACATGAAGGAAATTCTGGCGCGCATCGTGGACGAAAGCCGCTTGGACGAGTACAAGCCCGAGTACGGCAAAACCCTGATTTGCGGCTACGCTCGCATCGGAGGCTTCGCCGTCGGCATCGTTGCCAACCAGAAACTGCACGCGCAGCAGACCGACCACGAAGGCCACAAACGCATTGAGTTCGGCGGCGTCATCTACACCGAGTCGGCTGAAAAAGCCGCCCGCTTCATCATGGATTGCAACCAGGACTTGATCCCGCTGGTCTTTTTCCACGACGTCAACGGCTTCATGGTCGGCCGTGATGCCGAGTGGACCGGCATCATCAAAGCCGGAGCGAAGATGGTGAATGCGGTGTCGAACTCCGTCGTGCCAAAAATTACCGTGATCGTTGGCGGTTCTTTCGGCGCCGGACACTATGCCATGTGCGGCAAAGCCTACGATCCCCGCTTCGTCTTCGCCTGGCCGACCGCGAAATACGCGGTGATGAGCGGAGATGCCGCCGCTGGCACGCTGGTGGAAATCAAAGTTAAGCAACTGGAGCGCAGTGGCAAAAAGTTGAGCGAAGAAGAAAAGAAGGAACTTTCGGAGTCGGTCAAGAAAACTTACGAAGAGCAAACTGACCCGCGCTATGGTGCCGCCCGCTTGTGGATCGACAAGATCATCGACCCCATGGAAACGCGCCAGGCGATCACGCAGGCGCTGGAAGCCGCGTCGCTGAACCCGGACGTGCCCGAGTTCAAAGTGGGAGTCTTGCAAACCTGACTTCATTTCGGTGGGCCAACTTGGATGATTAATCATGCGGACATTTAGAAGTGCAATCCCACAAAATTGTCATCCTGAGCGAAGCGAAGGATCTGCTTTCGTCGACTGTATCCATCATCGTTTGCCAGGAGCTAGTAGTTAGCAGCCGAGAGCCAAATGCCGCCTACCGACTCCATCAAGTTGATCGAGTGTCCCCGCGATGCCTGGCAAGGCCTCAAGGGTCCGATCCCTGCCGATCTAAAGGTAAGTTACTTGCAAGCGCTGATAAGTGCCGGCTTCAAGCACATTGATGCGGTCAGCTTCGTCTCTCCCAACGCCGTCCCGCAAATGGCCGACTCCGAAGAAGTTCTGAAAGAACTCGATCCGCCCGACGACGTGGAAATCATCGGCATCGTGGTCAATGAAAAAGGCGCGCAGCGGGCCATTGCGACCGAGGCCGTGCGCACCTTGGGTTTCCCGTACTCGATCTCGCCAACTTTCTTGCAGAACAATCAGCGGCAGACTCTGGAAGACGCGATCGAAGAACTGGAAAAGATCGAGAAGAAGGCCGACGACGCCGGGCTCGACACCGTCGTCTACATTTCGATGGCCTTCGGCAATCCCTACGGCGACCTCTGGACCGTAGATGAAGTCGTCGAAGCGGTTGGCTTACTCGAGTTGCAGGAGATTCGCATGATTTCTCTCGCCGACACCGTAGGCGTAGCGCCGCCCGAGAAGATTCAGGAGGTCGTCTCCGCCGTGATGGCCGAGTATGGTTATCTCGAAATCGGAGTCCACCTGCACAGCCGTCCCGATCAAGCCGCCGCCAAAATCGTAGCAGCCTACGAAGCCGGCTGCCGCCGCTTCGATTCCGCCATCGGCGGCTTGGGCGGATGCCCCTTCGCGCAGGATGACCTAGTGGGAAACATTGCAACGGAAACAGTGATCGAAGCCCTGCGCAGCCGTGGTGCGCAATTGCCGCCGCTGAAACCGTTGGACGCATTGTTGCGCGCCACCGCCGAAATCGGCGCTAGGTACAAAACTTCTATCATGCCCTAACGCTCATACCTCAAATAAACTTGTCATCTCCCACAAATTTGTCATCCTGAGCGAAGCGAAGGACCTGCTTTCCTATGCGCAATTTCTACGTTTACATCCTGTCCAGCAAATCGCGAGTTCTGTACACAGGTATTACCGACGACATCTATCGCCGCACCTGGGAGCACAAGAACGACGTCCATCCCGGGTTCACCGGCGATTACAAAGTCCATCGTCTCGTTTACTATGAAACATTCAAGTACGTAAACAACGCCATCGCTCGCGAAAAAGCGATCAAAGGATGGTACGGCGAAAGAAGATTGCGCTGATTGAAGCGGAGAACCCGACCTGGGAAGACCTGAGCGCTTCGTGGTTCGACGGAAAGCAGGTCCTTCGCTTCGCTCAGGATGACAAATTCTTTGGGCAGGACGAACAGCTAAAGACCGATGCTCATACACCAGTTCCAGGCTTACGAATGAACTACAAAACGCTACAACTCGCCTTCGACGCAAACATCGCCACCCTTACCCTCAACCGGCCCGACAAACGCAACGCGGTTAGCTACGAACTCATTGCCGATCTGATCGGCGCTCTGGAGGAGGCGAGAAACTCCTCCGCCGGCATCCTGATCTTGACGGGGGCAGGGAAGGCCTTCTGTTCCGGCTTGGACCTGGACTCGCTGAAGTCTCTGATCGGCCGCACACCTGAGCAAAATCTCGAAGACTCGCGAACCATGGTCGATCTGTTTCGTTCGCTCTATGAATTCCCCAAGCCGACGATTGCCGCGGTCAACGGCGCGGCCATCGCCGGCGGCACTGGACTGGCCCTGCTCTGCGATTTCACGCTGGCCGTGCCGGACGCTAAGTTTGGCTACACCGAGGTCCGGATCGGATTCGTGCCCGCCATCGTTTCGACTTTTCTGCTGCGACAGGTCGGCGAAAAAATCGCCCGCGACCTGCTGCTGACCGGCCGCATCTTCGACGCGCCGGAAGCCCTGAAGCTGGGCCTGATCAACGAAATCGTGCCTGCGGAAAAGTTGCTCGAACGTGCCCACGAACTGGCGGCGCAGTTGGCAGAGAACAGTCCGCTCTCGCTTTTCTATACCAAGCGTCTGCTGACCGATCACGCGCGGGCGGAACTGGATTCGCAAATTGAAGCCGCCATCCGCGAAAATGCCGGCATCCGCGAGAGCGCCGATTTTCGTGAGGGGATCGAGTCGTTTCTCGAAAAGCGCAAACCAAAATGGACGGGCCGATGAGCCGCTCTCATAGATCGATGTCGAATCTAAACAAGACGGCGACGGTGAATGAAACCCGCATTCGCGTTCGCTATGCCGAAACCGACCAGATGGGCGTCGTCTATCACACCAATCATTTCATCTGGTTTGAAGTGGGACGGGTGGAACTCCTCCGCCAGCTCGGCTTCAGCTACAAAGATATGGAGCGCGAAGACGATTGCTTCATCGCCGTAGTCGATGCCCGCTGCCGCTACAAGGCTCCGGTACACTATGATGACGAGGTCATCGTCCGCACCTACCTGAAACATGTCCGGGAGAAGGTGATCCACTTCGGATACGAACTGTGGAAACCGGATACGGGCGAGTTGCTGGCCGAAGGCGAGACCACGCACATCGTCGCTAACGCAAAGATGAAACCCCGCGCGCTGCCGGAGAAATACATGACCGTGTTCCGGGCCGCGGTGGGCAGCCCCTAAAGGGGCGTCTGATTTCGAGAACTTGCGGCATCGCTAAAGCGATGCCCTGAAGCGAAACACGATCAACCACCGACAACTGAGAAGTGCCTTGAAAGCCCTGCACATTAACGGAAACGATCTCACGCTTGAAGCCGTGCGCGAAGTGGCGCACGCCGATGTCCGCCGTCCTCTCCTCCTCGATCCCGACGCACGCGAGGCTGTCAACCGCGCCCGCGTTGTCGTCGACGCGCTCGTCGCCAACAATAAAATTTCCTACGCGATCACCACGGGCGTAGGCAAGCTAAGCGATGTGCACATCGTCGGCGAGCAGGTCCGCGAGTTGCAAGTTAACCTGGTGCGCTCACACGCTGTCGGCGTGGGCGAACCGCTGTCGATCGCCGACACGCGGGCCATGATGCTGCTGCGCGCCAACTCGCTATCGAAAGGCAACTCGGGCGTGCGCGCCATCGTCATTGACACCCTCTGCGAGATGCTCAATCGCGGGGTGACGCCGAGAATCCCGTCGCAGGGAAGCGTGGGAGCGAGCGGTGATCTTGCGCCGCTGGCCCACCTGGCGCTGGCATTGATTGGCGAAGGCGAATGCTTTAACGAAGCGGAAAAAGGTGCGCGCGTCCCGAGCGCTGAAGCTCTGAAGCGCGCCCAAATCAAGCCGTTGGTGCTGGAAGCGAAAGAGGCTGTGTCGCTCATCAATGGCACCCAGGCCATGCTGGCCGTCGGTACCCTGATGCTGCTAGACGCGGAAACGCTGGTCGACACCGCCGACGTCATCGGGGCGATGACGTGCGATGGCCTCCAGGGAACCAACGTCGCCTTCGATGAACGCATTCAAAAGGCGCGACCCCATGCCGGACAGATCAAGAGCGCGGCCAACCTCCGCCGTCTGCTCGAACAGAGCGAGATCCGCCAGTCGCATAGCGACTGCGGCCGCGTGCAGGATGCCTATTCGTTGCGCTGTATCCCGCAGGTGCATGGTGCGGTGCGCGACACGCTCGCCCATTGCCGCAGGGTGTTTGAGACGGAGATGAACTCGGCGGTCGATAACCCGCTGGTGTTCGTGAAGAATCCGAAGGCGATGGACGGCGAGGGCGACGTGCTTTCCGGCGGAAATTTTCACGGCCAGCCGCTCGCCTTCGCGCTCGACTTCCTCGCCATTGCTTTGAGCGCGCTGGCCGGCATCAGCGAGCGGCGGCTGGAGCGCATGGTGAACCCCGCGCTCAGCGAAGGGCTGCCGCCATTTCTTGCGCCCGGCGCCGGCATGAATTCGGGCTTCATGATGCCGCAAGTGACCGCCGCCGCGCTGGTGAGCGAGAACAAGGTGCTGGCGCATCCCGCGTCGGTCGATTCGATTACGACGTCCGGAAATAAAGAAGACTTCGTTTCCATGGGTATGACGGCGGCGAACAAACTGAAGAGGGTGGTGGAGAACACGCGCTACACGCTGGCCATCGAGGCCATGGCGGCGGCGCAGGCGATTGACTTTCTCGCGCCGCTCACAACTTCCAGGCCATTGCAGGTGGCCCACGCCGCGATCCGGGCGGTGTGTGCGACCATGGAGAAGGACCGCGTAATGTACCAGGATTTCGCGCGGATTGCGGAATTGATCGCCAGCGGCAAGGTGGCGGAGGTAGTGCGGTAAGCCAGCGTGTAATCCGGCTTCGCGGAACGAGCTCTACGCGCCACCGGCAAGGCCCAGGTCCTTAGCAATCGTCTTCATGGCTTCAATGCAGAAGGCGATGTGCTCTTCGAGATCCACGCCGAGATCGGCGGCGCCTTCGATGATGTCCTCGCGGTGAACGTTGCGGGCGAACGCTTTGTCCTTCATTTTTTTCCGGACGGATGGGGCTTCGACTTCGGCGAGCGATTTTCCCGGCTTGACGAGGGCGCAAGCGGTGATGAATCCGGCAAGTTCATCGCAGGCGAACAGGGTTTTTTCCATGGGTGAGAGGCGCGCGACGCCGGAGTACTGGGCGTGCGACAGGATGGCGCGGCGGATTTCCTCGGAATAGCCGCGTTCCTTCAGAATCTCGGAACCTTTGAAGGGATGCTCCTCCGCGCTGGGATATCTCTCGTAATCGAAGTCATGGAGCAGGCCGACCATGCCCCACAATTGTTCGTCAGCTCCGGCTTTGCGAGCGTAGGCGCGCATGCAGGCTTCGACGGCGAGGGCATGTTTTCGAAGACTTTCCGATTGGGTGAACTCAGTTAGTAAACACCATGCGGTATCGCGTTGATTCATGGTTTGTACCTGTTTTCTGCTGATTTTCGCCGCCTGATTATAGCTTTGTTCCGTAAACGCTTTGTTTCTCCTACTTTTGTCTTGACATTCACAGGCCCAATCCAGCAGATTACGCTCTAGTTGGCTTTGAGAGTAGCCCCGCTCTGGCACTCGCAAAACCTGAATGGCTACCACATTAACCCCCGTGGACTCACGGGAAGTTGTTCGGTGTGACCGTTGTCTCTTGGTGCAATTCCGCACATCCAATAGTCTCTGCCGCCGTTGCCATCTGTCGTTGGATGAGGACGAGGCGCAGATTGCCGCTATGACTCCGGCGCCGGAAGTGGTGCCCATCAACGTCCATTCCAACGGGCGTGGGCATCTGAAGCTGGCGTACTCGATCCGATCGCTGCGGCTGCGCAATGGCTTAAGCCAGCGGCAGCTGGCGCTGCGCATGGCAGTGCCGCGGACTTACGTGTCGAAAATCGAAAACGAGAAAGCCACGCCGACCCTGTCTTCGCTGGAACGACTGGCGAGGGCGCTCGAGGTCAGCGTTCCGGATCTGCTCTCCGGTGGAGAACGGAACCGGCAGGAAGAAGTTCGCGAGTTGATGGAAGATCAGTTCGTGGCCGAAGTTTTGCCGTACCTGTCACAGCTGAACGGAATGCAGATGTCGAGTATTCTGGCGCAGGTGCGGGACTTAACGGTGCGGCCGCGGCGGAGTGCGTAAGCCTCGTCTACTGTAGAGACGCGGCTTGCCGCGTCTCCCGACGCGTAAGCGAGCAGGCTAGAGTTTTATCCGGGCACACAACCAACTGGACAGCCGGGGCTTCCGGGCTCCGGCTTTTTTTTGGGCGCGAAGCGCCATGCCAGAGCCGGATTAGAAGACCCTTCCCAGTTGGAAAAACCATTTCTGGTGGCCGGAATCGCCGACGCTGCCGCCGATGAAAAGTGGGCCGAGAGCGGTTTCGGCGACCACGCCCGCCTCCACGTCGGTTGGAAACTTCGCCTCTGGGGAAAATTTGTACATCTTGGCGACTTCGTAGGAGCTGACGACATAGACCTTCTTGCCGACGAAGGGAGGCAGGGTCAGGAGTTCGCGAATGTATCCCGCGCGGAACAGATAGTACTGCTCGCCAAAGAGTTCGTTGGTGCCGTAGGCGCTTAAGCGGAGGGGCGCGCCGAGGAAGAAAAGCGGGATGCCGGTGTTGCGGACGCCAAAGGTGGTTCCACCATCGGCGGACGCGAAAACAGAACTTTTGGAACTGACCGGTTTAAAACCTTCCAGGCGAGCTTCCAGAGCGGGAAGTGGTTCGACCGCCCCAGGGTAGGCGTCATACCAGTGAAACGTGGCTTCGCTGTTGTAGCCTCGGCGGGGGACAATTGGGTCGTCGGTGTGGTCGGAGAGAAAACGGATATGGGTGTCGCCCACTCGGCCGCTGATGGAAGCGAACTCTGCCGTGCCCAGATTGAGGTGGGTGTTGGAATAACCGAGTTCGTATCCCACCCGAAGTTCGGTGAAACGGTCGAATCCGTAGCCCACATCCATGCCGGCGTTTTCCTGGTGGAAGCGGTAGAGCGAGACCGGATCATTGATCTTGAAGAACTTGAATCCGGTGTTGCTGGCGCCGATGTGGGGCGCGAAGAACCACTTGCTCAGCGAATCAAAGGGCCGGTAGAGTTCGGTGTTGATGCTGTAAGTATTGCCGAATGCGAAATCGGTTCGCCATTCGGACCGGTAGCCGGCGACGTTCAGGAAGGTCAGACGCCCGGCTTCAGTGAAGGTCACGGCCTTGCTCTCGGAGCCGTCGGCCTCGAAGCCGAGTTGAAGAACCGGGGGCGCGTTGCCCTTCTCGTGGACGGAAACAATCAGCCCCGTCTGGCTGTCTTTTTCCTCCAGCCAATAATCGACAGACTCAAAGTTTCCGATTCCAGTTAACTGGTTGAACTTATCCTCCATCGCGGGCAGATCCATCGGCTTGCCTGCGAGCGGCAGTAAGAAATGCACCACTTCCTGGGACGCTTTTGGGTTGGTGCCTCTCACCTCCACGAATTGGGGCACTGGAACGTCGGTCTTCAGCCTTTCCTTTCGATGATTCAAGTATGCGGTCCAGGCGGCATCGTCAAGGGCGTAGGGAGCCAGGATGTTCGATTTACCGGCGGCCGCTTGCAACCCGCGATCGATGATGGCCGCGGCCTGGTTGTATTCCAGGGAGTCGAAGGCCTGGAGATCGACATTGACGACCAGATCCGCGCCGGCAAGACCGCGAAGTTCGTTTTGATGAATCACTACTTCCACCGAGCGTCCGAGGACGCTGAAAAGCGATTGCAGCTTGGAGGCATCGACCGGCGCGATATCGAGATGAACGGCGATGACCACATCCGCGCCCATTTTTCTCACCACGTCGGTGGGCAAGTTGCCTAGGAGCCCGCCATCCACATAAACGTTGTCGCCATCGCGGACAGGGGCGAAGACGCCGGGAATGGACATGGTTGCGCGCATGGCCTCAGCGATCGACCCATGATCGAAGACCACGGTCTTTCCACTCACCAGATTGGTGGCCACGCATCGGAAGGGAATGGGAAAGTCATCAAAGGATCCGTTGTGGGTGTAGGGGAGCGTCTCCCGATCAATTAGCAAGCTGACTCCCTGACCCGAGTTCAAGCCCGAGGGCAGGGAGAAACCGTTTCTTAGACCGAACTCGACGCGGTTGGGGAGAGCGCGCTGGTCTTCCTTGTGGCGGAAGGATAAGTCCCGGTAGCTGGTTTGTCCTGCGATGATGGTGTCCCAATCCTGTTTCTCGACAATGGCTTTCAACTCGGCGGGAGACTTTCCGGTGGCGTAGAGGCCGCCCACCAGTCCGCCCATGCTGGTGCCGGCGACGTAGTCGATGGGAACGTGGTGGTCTTCGAACCATTGCAGCACGCCGATATGCGCGAGGCCCAGTGCGCCGCCGCCTTCGAGGGCGACGCCGATCTTCAACCTTTTCTTCGCTGCGGCAGGTTCGCCGGAAGACAGCGCGGTGGAAGCATCCGAGGTCTGGGGAAACGCGCGGAGTGATAGAAGAAAACACAATGCAATTGCGGCGAAGGAAAAACGCGTGAGTGTGCGCATTGGGTGTCCCGGGGAGCTTGGGTTATGGCTGATTTTACTTTAGGGCCGTGCCTGGGGGACGACCTGGTTTACAGGTGCGCGCGGTGTGTTTGGTTGCTGGTGCGGAGCTTGCGAGCCGACTCAGGGTTCGCGGCGAGATTTCGCGCTTGCTGGTGGAGCGCCGGGCGCCCCCGCCCGGCTGGACGGGCAAGACGCCCGTCGCTCCATCGTGTGACTTAATTCCGCGGCCCTGGTACTAGTTGGGTTTTCGGAACTTGCTGTCGGCGAGATAGCGAAGCATGATGGCGTCGGTGGCGCTCTGGAATTGCTGCTCCAATTCGGGGGCTTGCAAGCGGGCGTCCTGGCGCACGGTCTGGCGGAATTTCTCACCCATTTCGGAATCGCTGGTGACCACCTGCATGTAGAACCAGAGGAAGTGGCGCATCTGGTCGAGGGCAGATTTGAGGACCTGGATCGCTTCCATCTCGGGCGGGTCGGCGAGGGCTTCCATGAGCTCGGGGTCGGTGGGGGCCTGCATGGCGGCGCAGTTGAGTTCGCGCTGGATCACGCGCAGGTCCTCCGTAACCCGCAAAATGCGGAGATGAATCTCTTCCATGCTTTCTTTGTTCTCGCGATCCATGGGGGCCCTTTCCGTCCTACCAATGCTTCTTGAGAAATCTGTTCAAACCAAGATCGCACCCCGGAGCACAAGGAGGGAAGGTTCCCCGTGTGCATGAGCTTCGGTAATTGACGTTACTTAAGGTCGAAAAGCGCACGGGACGGGCGATTTCAGGCAGTCTTGCGGGTTACTTCGGAGGAGAGCTTCAGTTCCACTGAGCTGGTGTGGTACAAACGGTTCGCGATGACATCAGCGCAAACTGGCTTGGTGCGGGCGATTGGCCGCTGGAGCCTGGCCGCACTGGCGGTGAACTCGGTTATCGGGAGTGGCATCTTTGGATTGCCGGCCACGGTGGCTGGGCTTCTCGGCAAACGCAGCGTGGTGGCCGTGGTGATTGCGGGGGCGGCGATGGGCGTGATTATGGCCTGCTTCGCCGAGGTGGCCTCGCAATTCTCCGAGGCGGGTGGACCCTACCTGTACGCGCGCACGGCGTTCGGGCGTCTGGTGGGGATTCTGGTGGGCTGGATGCTGTACCTGGCGCAGGTAGCGGCTCCGGCGGCGAACGCGAATTTGTTTGTCATTTATCTGGCGGAATTCTGGCCGGGGGCGAAAGCAACGTGGCCGCGCTTTGTGATCCTGACCTTGCTGGTGGGAGTGCTGGCGCTCATCAACGCCCGGGGTGCACGTCAGGGTACGGCGGTGAGCAACGTGTTCACGGTGGCGAAAATTCTGCCCTTGCTGATGGTGATTTCGGCGGGAGCTGCGGTTACGATCATCCATCCGGCGATCTTCAATCCGACGACGGGTGCGGCCGGGACGATGCCGGCCAGCGCGTGGCTGAGGGCCATGGTGCTGCTCATCTTCGCTTACGGTGGATTCGAATCGGCGCTGGCGCCCATGGGCGAGGCCAAGAACCCGGGGCGGGACGCCGGGTTCGCGCTGTTTGTGGCCCTGATCGTCTGCACCGCGATTTACGCTTTGGTGCAATGGGTGGTAGTGGGAGTGTTGGGGCCTGGAGCGACAACGGATCGTCCGCTGGCCGAGGTGGCGCGCATCACCATGGGCAATCGCGGAGCCGGGCTGGTTGCGATTGGGGCGCTGGTTTCGGTGTATGGTTATTTGGGCGCGAAGCTCCTGGGAATGCCGCGCGTCACGTTCGCGCTCGCCAAAGGCGGCGATCTGCCACAGTTGTTTGCCGCAGTGAGTCCCAGATTTCACACGCCCTGGTTTTCAATTCTGTTCTACGCGGCTGCAGTGTGGGGGCTGGCGATGGTTGGGAATTTTGTCTGGAATGTGACGCTGTCGGTGGTCGCCCGGCTGTTCTACTACGCGGTGGTTTGCGCGGCGCTGATCGCTTTGCGGCGAAAACCGCCGCGGGCCGCCGGTTTGCGCCTGCCCGGAGGGCCGGTGCTGGCCGTGCTGGGGATCGGGATTACGGTAGTGCTGGCAACGCAGGTGGATTTGAGTAAGTCGCTGATCCTGGCGGCGACGATCGGGGCAGCGGTCTTGAACTGGGCATGGGCGCGGCGAGCGCATCGAGTGAAGGTCTGACGATTGAGCCGGGTGCCGCTAGTCAGTCCGGGCTCAACTTGCGAAGAAAAGAATGGAGGACTCTTGTTGAAGCTTCATCTTGTCTGCCTTTTCCTGGTCAGCGCTGCTATGGGCTGTCTGGCGCAGCGGGAGGCGGTGCTCAAGCAGATTGATCTGCCGCATTCTTATTACTACAGGGAAATGTACCTGCCGCAGTTGACGACAGGCCCAAGTGCGGCGGCCTGGTCTCCGGATTCGCGCAGCCTGGTGTACTCGATGGCTGGCTCGTTGTGGCGGCAGGAACTGGGCAGCACGAAGGCGGAGCAGCTCACCGCCGGACCGGGCTACGACTATCAGCCGGACTGGTCAGCCAATGGACGGTGGGTGGTGTTTGCGCGCTACGATCGCGACGCTATCGAGTTGTGGTCGCTGGACATGCGGGATGGGCGGACGCGGAAAATGACGTCCGGCGGCGCCGTGAATCTGGAGCCGCGATTTTCGCCGGATGGGAAGCGGTTGGCGTTTGTGTCCACGTCCTATAAGGGGCACTTTCATATTTTTGTAGGCCGATTCGAAGACGGATTACTCAGTGACGTGCAGCAACTTACCAGGGAGAATGTCAGCTCGCTGCCCCGTTATTACTACAGCCAGGCGGATCACGAAATCAATCCGGTTTGGACGCGGGATGGTTCGGAGATTCTGTTTGTCTCGAATCGCGGACACATTCACGGCACGGGCGGGTTCTGGAAGGTCAAAGCCGAACCGGGCGCCGAGGCGCGCGAAATTCATTACGAGGAAACCAACTGGAAGGCTCGTCCGGATTTTTCACCGGACGGAAAGCGCATGGTCTATGCGTCCTACATGGGACAGAGTTGGCATCAACTGTGGCTGATGCCGGCGGCGGGCGGGGATGCGTTTCCGATCTCTTATGGCGCTTTTGACAACGTGAATCCGAGATGGTCGCCGGATGGATCGAAGATCGCGTTCATCTCCAATCGAAGCGGGAACGCTTCGCTGTGGGTGCAGACAATTCCGGGCGGAAAGCAGACCGAGGTCGTTGCGTCCGAACGAAAGTATTTGAAGCCGATGGGGCGCGTTTCACTGCGCGTGGTGGATGCGGGTGGAAATCCAGTAGCAGCGCGAGTTTTCGTGACCGGCGCGGATGGACTGGCTTACGCTCCCGACAATGCATGGATCCACGCCGACGACAGCTTTGATCGTTCGGAGCGGCCGTTTGAAGCGCACTACTTCGACACTTCAGGCGCGTCGGAGATCGCGGTTCCGGCTGGCGAGGTTGAAGTGGATGTCATGCGCGGCTTCGAGAATCATTTTGAGCAGCATAAGGTTAGTGTTAAACCCGATAGCACCACGCAGCTCACGGTTCGGATGGTTCCGCTTTTTGTCGAAGTCGATGAGGCACCGAATTGGGTGAGCGGCGACGTTCACCTGCACATGAACTACGCCGGGACGTATCGGAATACGCCGGCGCATCTGGTAGAGCAGGCGGCGGCGGAGAATCTGGCAATCGTCGAGAATCTCATCGTCAACAAGGAGCAGCGCGTTCCCGACTTCGCGTACTTCTCACCGCAACTGGATCCGGCTTCGACCGTGGACCATCTGCTGCTGCACGGGCAGGAGTATCACACGAGTTACTGGGGACACCTGGGACTGCTGAATTTGACTCGCAACCTCATTCTTCCGGGATATGCGGCGTATCCGAATACGGCGGCGGCCAGTCTCTATCCGGCCAACGGGAACGTCGCCGACATGGCGCATGAACAGGGCGCACTGGTCGGATATGTGCACCCGTTTGACAGCTTCCCCGATCCAGCGAAAGCAGATCCTCTTACTAACGAGTTACCCGCCGATGTGGCGCTGGGCAAGGTGGATTATATCGAGGTGGTTGGTTTTTCCGATCATAAGTCCACTGCTGAGGTTTGGTACAAGCTGCTGAATTGCAGTTTTCGATTGCCCACTGCTGCGGGCACGGATTTCATGGGTAACTACGCGTCGTTGCGCGGGCCGGTGGGGTTGAATCGGGTGTATGCGGAAGTGCAGCCTGGCCCGCTGAAGATTGAGCCGTGGCTGGCGGCTATCAAGGCGGGACGGACGTTTGCAACCAATGGGCCGCGGCTCCGGTTTTCGCTGGGAGGGCGGGCGATTGGCGGAGAAGTGCGGTTGGAGAAGAAACGAGATGTGCGGTTTTCGGCCGCGATGAATTCGATCGTGCCGGTGGATCATCTGCAAATCGTTTGCAACGGGAAAGTGGCGCGCGAGCTTGCGCTGGATAGCAAACATACCTCGGCGCATGTCGACGGCTTGATCCCGCTGGAGGGTAGCGGGTGGTGCGTTCTGCGGGCTTTCAGCGACAAGGCGGAGTATCCGATTCTTGATTTGTATCCTTATGCAACGACTAGTCCGGTGTATGTGAGCGTAGCGGGCGCGCCGGTGCGGAACGCGGCAGATGCGGCTTATTTTGTGGCTTGGGTTGACCGGCTGATCGCTGCGGTTCGGAGTAATACCTCGTGGAATACGGAGGCCGAGAAGGAGTCGGTGCTGGGGATGTTGGGAGAGGCGAGAAATAGGTACGCGGGGATGGTGGAGTAAGGGAGAGCACCTTCAGGAAGCAAACTTCATGCGTATTATCATTGCGGGCGGAGGGACCGGCGGCCACGTTATTCCGGCGCTGGCCATTGCCCAGCAGCTTAAGAAGCAGTTTGACGCCGAGGTTCTTTTTATCGGGACGGCTCGCGGCATTGAGACGCGGCTGGTGCCGCAGGCTGGGTTTCCTCTGGAACTGATTCAGGTCGGCGCGCTGAAAAATGTCAGTCTGATGACGCGGGCGAAGACGATGTTTGATTTGCCGCGGGCGATTGCGGCTTCTTCGCGGATGCTCTCGGAGTTTGATCCTGAAGTGGTGATTGGAGTCGGGGGCTATGCCTCGGGACCGGCTATGGTGGCTGCGATTCGGCGGCGGCTTCCTACTCTGGCTTTTGAACCTAACGTTGTGCCGGGATTCGCTAATCGAGTGATCGCGCGCTGGGTTTCGGCGGCGGCGGTGCACTTTGAGGAGACTTGCCGGTATTTTCCTCACTGCCGGGTGACGGGTGTTCCGGTGCGCTCGGCTTTCTTTTCTATTCCTTTGAAGAGTCGGGGCGCGCCGACTTTGCTTGTCTTTGGAGGCAGTCAGGGGGCGCGGGCCATCAATCAGGCGATGATCGAGTCGCTGGCCGGTTTGCTCGCGAGGATTCCAGGGATTCACATCATCCACCAGACCGGGCAGCGCGATTATGACCACGTGCTGGCTGCTTATCAGAAGTCTGGAATTTCGGGAGAAGTGCACAAGTTTATTGACGATATGCCCGGCACGTTCGGGCGCGCCGATTTGCTGGTGTGCCGTTCGGGTGCGAGCACGGTCGGGGAGATTACGGCGGCAGGCAAGCCAGCGATTTTTGTGCCGTTTCCGGCCGCTGCCGACGATCATCAGAACGTGAATGCCCGGGCGCTGGAACGAGTGGGCGCCGCAGTGGTGGTCGAAGAAAGTAATTTGGGTGCGGCCTATCTGGTCGACACTATTGCGGCGCTGATTGGTGATTCGAACCGGCTGCAGAGCATGTCGGAGGCGGCGAAATCGCTGGCGCACCCCAGGGCGGTGGAAGAGATTGTGGAGATGGTTAGAGAGCTGGCTGAGGGTGTATAGAAGCTAGTCGCTTGAGCGAAGCGAACGCCGCGCCTATTTGTCGGCGCACGAGAAAGCAGGTCCTTCGCTTCGCCCAGGATGACAATATAAGTTTGTACCCGGCGTCTCTGGGGTTAAGTGGTCTATCATCAGCGTTTCGGATTGAGTTTTCATGTTCGCCAAGATTCAGCGCATACATTTCGTGGGTATCGGCGGCATCGGCATGAGCGGGATTGCCGAGGTGTTGCTGAATCTCGGCTACCGGATTTCCGGCTCTGACCTGAAAACTTCGGCGGTCACCGGGCGGCTGGCGGCGTTGGGCGCCACCACTTTTGAAGGGCACGCCGCCGCCAATATCGCCGGAGCCGACGTGGTCGTGACCAGTTCCGCGATCTCGGTTGACAACCCCGAAGTTGCCGAAGCGCGCCGGTTGCATGTTCCGGTGATTCAGCGCGCCGAGATGCTGGCCGAGTTGATGCGGCTGAAGTACGGTATCGCGATTGCCGGAATGCATGGGAAGACCACCACGACTTCGATGGTCGCGGCGGTGCTGGCGGCTGGCGGCCTCGATCCCACGGTTGTGGTGGGCGGGCGGGTGGACGCGATGGGTTCCAACGCGCGCCTCGGCAAGTCGCAATACCTGGTGGCGGAAGCGGACGAGAGCGACCGGTCGTTCCTGAAGCTTTCGCCGATTCTCTCGGTGGTCACGAACATTGACCGCGAGCACATGGATTGCTACCGCGACATGAGAGACGTCCGGCGGACGTTTCTGGAATTTATGGAGCGGGTGCCGTTTTACGGCATGATCGTTGGATGTAATGACGACGCGGTGCTGCGGCGCTTGCTGCCGCGCGTCCATCGCCGCGTGACCACCTACGGAACCAGCCTAGGGTCGGATTTCCTGATTCGCATGGGGGCGTCGCCGGCCGGGCCGTCAGAGACTCGATCGGTGCTGGAACCTGGAGAGCACAGCCCGCTCGTTCGCTTTCAGGTGACTTATAAGGAGAAGAATCTCGGCGAGTTCACGCTGCGCGTGCCGGGCACGCACAACGTGTTGAACGCGACGGCGGCCATTGCGGTGGGCACCGCGCTCGATATTTCCACAGAGCAGATCCGTTCCGCGCTGGATGGTTTTCGCGGCGTGGACCGCCGCTTCCAGTTGAAGGGTAAAGTGGCGGGTGTCAGCGTGATTGACGATTACGGGCATCATCCGACGGAAATCCGGGCCACGCTGGCCGCCGCTCGCCAGTGCGGATTTCGCCGCGTGCATGTAATCTTCCAGCCGCACCGCTTTACCCGCACGCGCGACCTGATGGATGAGTTCACGACCGCCTTCGCCGACGCCGACACGCTCTGCTTGCTCGATATCTATCCGGCCAGCGAGAAGCCGATCGAAGGCATCACAGCTGAGGCGCTCGCCAGCCGCATTGCCGGGGCAGGGAGGCGGAGCGTCGCCTATGCTCCTTCTTTTTCCGACGCCGTCGCCGCGGTTGCCGCTCTTGCCCAGCCGGGCGACATGGTGCTGACACTGGGAGCTGGCAGCGTCTCGCAGTTGGGGGCGATGCTTCTGGAGAAGCTGGAGACTGTGAGTCAGAGTCAAACTTAGGTCCCAGTTTGAGGTTTACCGGTCATACTCGCTGACCTCGACGAGATTGCCGTCGGGGTCGCGAAAATAAAGTGAGGTCATGGCTCCCGCTGCGCCGGTCCGCTTGATCGGACCAACTTCGATAGCGACGCC